>ODAI013528787.1_pt1 | contig 12258 bp, 7 predicted proteins | sample 1539321 | NCBI WGS metagenome assembly ODAI01 (sample SAMN02144231, study PRJEB22623) | gut metagenome | biome: sheep rumen | host: Ovis aries | place: New Zealand
ATGCATCCGAAGAGACTCTCAAGAAAGGTGTTGCATCCGTGGCAAAGAATGCCCCTGAGGCTCCTGTGGTAGAGGAAATCTAATTTCCGCAGTAATATAAAAAAAGAGGGTGACTAAGCAGGTCACCCTCTTTTTTTAGAATAGATTACCCCATTACTGGGCAATCTTCAACATAGGAACTTCACCTGAGAGATCCCATACCGTGGCCGAGAAGCCGAGGTCGGTTGCGACCTGTGCGGCGGTCTTGCCGGCCGCGGCAGCCTTGCCGTGATAAGGTGCCTGGCAAGTGGCGGGCGCCTCTGCCGCTCCGTCGTAGTATACGAGCGGTTTGTCCTTGGTGGAATTCTCTTGGTCGTAGACAAGAGGCCACTCTTTATTGGCGCAGTTGTAGGAGACGGTCATCGCAGGGTTGCGGAAGTTATCGGTGAGGGTGCTTCCGCCTGCTACGGAGCCGATAAAGGCGCCGGTTCCCCACTGGTTGGTTTCTCCTGCCTCAGCAACTACACTGGCACCCCAGGCGATGCAATACTCCCCCGTCAGGCCGAGGTCGGCGTGCGTTCCTGCTACATTATTCGCCGCCTGGCCCAGGCCGATGAAACCGCCGGCACCAAGTGAGGTAGTCTTGACAGAGGCCCCGGTATAGCAATGGCGTACTGTTATATTGCCTGCGGCCGCATTACCTATGAATCCGCCGGTACGCTGCCCTTTCCCATCAATGGTGCCGTAGAAGGCACAATCTTCCACCTCGGCATGACGGAGGTAACCGAAGAGACCACCTGTCCAGTCGCCTCCGGTGACATCTCCGGTGGCATAGCTGCGGGCGAAATGCTTTTTCCCACCGTTGTCGTTGTTGGAACTGTTTCCAAGGATACCGCCCACTTTTGCCTTTCCGGTAACCTTCATCGTACTGTAGCAGTCGGTGATTGACGTACCCTCGGTGTCGGCTGTGTTCGGGTTGAGGTCGCCGATGAGGCCACCCACACGTTCGCCCTCGGAGGAAAGCTCACCAGAAGTATGGCATTTTGAAAGTTGGACCCAATGTGTCAAGTAAGGAATAAGGCCACCTACATAGGCACTTCCGGTAACGCCGGCGTTGGTGATGGTGCCTTCGTAGGAGCAGTTTGTATAGATGCCGCCGCCGGTATAACCTTGTATACCGCCTGTTACGGTACCTGCGGTGGTAATAGTCATAGTCGAGCTGCAATCCTCCATCTTGATATAGGCTCCGGCATTTGTGCCGCCAAGGATTCCGGCGGTAGAGTTGCCGCTCTTGGACGTCAGGGTTCCGGATGTGCTGCAGCTCTTGAAGGTGGTGAGGTATTCGCCTGCCCATTCATCGGCTCCAACCAGACCTCCGATGTACTTGTAGCCGCTGGCATTGGTCGCGGTGCGTTCCACCGTTCCGTCGAACGAGCAGTTTATGAATGTTGCGTTATGGGCGCGACCTACAAGGCCTCCGACCGTATTGGAGGGGCTTTCGCTAGTTACCGTGCAGTTCTTTGCATGGACATTCTCGATAGTTGCGTCGAAGGATGCATTGCTGATGCCGGCCCAGCCTGCCAGAATGCCAAGCGGTCCGCCTCCGGTGCCGGTATAGGTTATAGAACAATTCTCGAAATTCAGATTCTTGACCGTACCGTTGATGGCACCGAAGATGGAGGGATATCCGGAGTCGAAGGAGGCCGTCAGATCCTTTATCGTGTGGTCCTGTCCGTCAAACACAAAGCGCTTGGTGTCTGCATCCGGATGGAGTCGTTCCCATGAGGTCTCGGCTCCGAGATCGATATCCGCGCCAAGCTTGAAATAACGGGTTTCGCCCTCAACGAGCTTGTTGCCGAAGTCCTTGAACTGGTCCACCGTGCGGATGACATAAGGATCCGCTTCCGTTCCGGTTCCCTGCTCGGCGGCCGTCCAATTGGAAGCATCGAGTTTAACGGTATTGACCATTCCGCTCTTGAAGGAGCCAGCATTATCATACGTGATGATATTGGTCCATACGCCGCCGTCCGAAGCGTTCAGGGTAACCGTAACTTGCCCGCCGGCCGGAATGTCCAGGTCCACCCAGGGGAAGCCGGCATAAGCAGTAAGGACTTTGTCGTCTCCAAGTTCCACATTCTCAAGGTCCAGCCCAACGCTGATGATTTCGCCCGAGTCGGTCAATTGTACGCGGGACACGCCGGGAACGGCAGCCGGGAGAGTCAGCTCAAACTTGACGATACCGCTCTGCTTGAACGCGCCTCCGTGGGCCGTGGCCCAATCGTTTGCAAACGCAACCTCTGTGTAAGCATCGACATCCTTGAGCGCGGCAACATACTTAAGGTGTGCCTGCGAATTGTTGCCCACCTGCTTTTGCTTCGTCCAGTCGATGGCTTCAGCATCGGATAGCGTGGCGCAGGTGCCGGGATACAAGATGGTGAAGGCGGTTCCTTCCACTTTGTTTCCCTTGAACTCGGCCGACGCGGTAGAGGCGCCGGAGGTGAGATCAAAGGTTTCGGTCGTAGTTCCGATGACGGTCAGTTTGTCACCTTCCTGCCATTTCCAGCCCATTTCGCTGGCGGGAATAGAGGCTTTGATGGTGACTGTTCCATCGTCCGGTTCGGTTCCGGGCTCATCCGCCTTTTTACAGGCGAAAGTCATTGCAGCGATTGCTGCTACCGCAAAAGCGGCCTTCAAGATGTTCTTTTTCATTAGACCTAAGTTGATTTATATTGGAAATAATTATACTCTTTACTTCACCTAATTGCCGAAATATGCTTTTTCCGCTGCGGCGCGAAGGACCGCGGTCTTTGCCGGGTCGAGCCCGCAGTCGGCAGGATGGGCGCCGAAGCGCGTCTTGTACAGCACCAGGTAGTTGACACAGGCCTTCAGGTAGGCACCGTAAGGGCCTTGATGATAATCATCGGTATGATACAGATTGATGCCGGAAGAACCATTGCGTACATCCTTGAAGGCCGTCCCGATTGGCGAAACGATGTCACCAGCGGCTTCCGCCAGAGAGATGGTTCCCGCTGCAAGCAGGTTGGCGTAGTTCTCGAAGTTGCCGAATCCCTCGTAGTTGTCGTGGGTGGATGCCCAGGTCGCCTCCAGGACTACCTTGCAGGAAGGGGATGCTGCCCGGATCTGGTCCGAAAGCGCACGGACGGCCGTGAGGATGGAGGTATTCCCGGAGGGATTCTCTGCATAGCGAGCCTCTTCGTAGCTCTCTCCTTGTATAAATGCATAATCGAAAGGACCGCGGGCGATGGCATCCTTGGCGAGCGACAGGTTGCAGAGGGAGGCGAAGGTCTGCGACCCCTTGAAATTGGCCACCACATCTACCTGGTGCCCTTCTGCAAAGGCGATTTCCTTCAGCATCCCAACAGGGTTGTTGTAATAGGAGAAGGAATTGCCGAGACAGAGGACGCGCTTGGTGTCGGTCGGTGTCTGCGTGCCGAAATTCTGCACGTACGCTCCGGTAAAACCGAACGGAGCGAAGCGGCTGTATCCGCCACTGGAGGTGGCCGAAAGCGTGCTGCCGTCGCAGGCTTCGCTGCCTTCCACACGGCAGCGGACCTGAAGCTCCCCGGAGACGGACTTCGTCAGCTTGAACGTGTGCATCACCGTCGAATGCTGGTAATCATCTCCGGTCGGGACTCCGGAACAAATGTAGCTGACACCGCTCTTCCAGCTGTCTCCGTCCAGGATTTCCACCACCCAGTTCTTTGCCGACGTGGCATAACTGACCATAGTTGCGTTAAAGTCGATGTATGATCCTGCGGGGATGGCCGACTCCAGCGGCATACACCATACCCAGGCATCGCCTTCCGCGAGTGTGGCTATCTGCGGAACGCCGTTGGAGGCCACGCCGAGATTCCATGAGGCGGAAGCGTTTGCCGCCGCCCGCGTCACGGTAATATATGCGCTGGCATTATTGGTCGCGGGGATCTTCCGCTCCGTGGTCCAGGACGAGTAGTAAATGGGCTGGTTGGATGTGTTGAACACCCATTTCGCCGGCATCGAAGGGCCCTTGGCCGGTTCATCTCCGCCTTCCAGGGAGAACAGGATGTTTTCCCTTGTCACGTTGACGCCGGAGGCATTGTGGGTTCCAACATAGTCAAAGTAATTCTCGGCGGTGATGCCGACCATTTGGTATGAGCCGTTGTTATACCTGCCGAAGTCCCCTGCAGCGACGCACTTCGTGAAACTTGCGCCCTTGTTGCACTGGCCGAATAGTGTTCCGATATAGTTTTCTGTTCTGTCGGTAATCACCCGGCCGTAATTCTGCATCCGGATAAATATATTGCCGTCGTGATTGATGAGGCACACGCAGCCGCCGGCGGGCTGTCCGGTCTTGGAAATTATGTCGCCGTAATTGATGCTGTCTTCGATGATGCTGCCGACCCCGGTGATGCAGGTCAGATTGGCCAGGCGGGCATCCGGCGCGTCGTTGACGTTGTTTCCCCGGTTGATGCAGCCCTTGAGCACGGTGTAGCGGTTGCATGCCGCAACGATACCCGACATGCGGGCATTGTTGCCGTTCATATTGCCTTCATTGACGCAGTCTTTGAAAAGGACGGTCTTGGTTGAATTGCCGTCATTGGACGAGAAGCCACAGATGCCCGCCGTCTGCACGGAAGTCGCGCCGTTCTTGGTGTTGTTGCATTTGTCCGTCGTCAGGGTGCCGTAATTCTTCAGGCCGGTAATCGTCGCTTCAGTATCGGTGGCAAAGGCCATTCCTATGAGGCCCATCGTCATCCGGAGGTTGTCGGCGACTGTGGCGTTGCCGTAGGTCATCGAGGCATGGCTCTCGATGTTGGAGACGGTCGCCCCGTGAACGAGGCCGGCGATAAGGCCGCAGTCGGTCTGGGCGGAAGGAGAAACCGTCAGCGAGCAGCTGCTGTCGAAGATCAGGTTCTCCACTACAGCCCCGTCGGCCAGTGTGCCGAAAAAGCCCCAGGACTGGCCGGCAGTAGCATTCCGGCAAACGGCCTTCCAGTTCTTGATGGTGTGTCCGCAGCCGTTGAAATGGCCCTTGAAGGGATTCCCTGCGCCCCATGCGATGGAATTGCTGTTGAGCGAGGTGACAGCGAGACCGATGGGCGTCCAGTCTGTGACGGACGACATATCGATATCGCTTGTGACGGTCACGTTTGCAATGACAGCCTTGGCTTCGCCGCTGTTGACTCGGGCTGCAAATGCCACCAGGTCGGCAGCTGAAGCGATTGTAACGTTGTCCGGCTCGACCTCGGGACCCGGGGGAACGCCGCCTTCGCCTTCCATATCGGTCACCTCATAGGGCTTTGCTATCGCGTAGCGGGCGGCCTTGAGTGCGATAGGAGCACGCTCGTTGGTAATGGCTGTGGTGTAGCTGCCGTCAGTTGTCGAGTTAGACGATGTCCGGTAGCTGTTGTTGTCAAGTTTGACATTGCCGTTGAACGGACCGATTACCGTCTCGAACACCGTGCAGGAAGCGCCGTAACGGGAGATACCATAGTCCATATGATAGCCGTCACGGGTGAGGCCCATGGTGTTGTTGAGGCCGGAGGTACGGAGGTTCTGCAGCATCGCGCCGGTGGAAATCACACCGTCGAAACCGCAGGTTTCCACGGCTGTCTTGCCCTGGGCGGCGATAATTGTCCACATCTCACTAGTGTTGGAGAACGGCTTGGCGCCGCTCTGCGCCTTGCTCAGGTTGTGATAGGCCTGCGAGAGGATGTAGTAGAGTTTCGGAGTGCCTCCGTTCGCAGCCTGTGCGGCCTTCACCTTGTCTACAAGCCCCTGGACTGCGGCCTTTTCGGTCTCTGTCCATCCCCAGGCAAGCTGGCGTCCGGTGTGCTCCTGAATGGTGACGATGTCCCATTTACCGGTTGCGGCAACTGTAGCCAGGCTCTTTCCGGTTATGTCGGTCCAGCTGGTCTGGCCGGGATTGCAAACGTAGCAGTGATAATCCGTAGCGGTGCTCCAGCCGTCGTTATATTCGGGGATAGTGCGTCCTCCATAGTACATATGTACCATCTGGATCTTGTCGAGCCCGGCTGCGGCGAGAATGCCGGGCAGGTGCTCCACAGCGTCTTTGGTGAAACTGTTTCCGATGAAGAAGATACGGAAGTCCGCCGCGACGTCGAGTTGGGGATCGGCGCTGGCCGTGATGTCGATAGTGACATCAGAGACCGTGCACTTGCCGCCTGAACCATCCTTGCCGAGATATTTAACCTTGCTGGTTTCGGGATAGACGTCATTCTGGAAGTTGCCGTTGTTGTATTTCCCGACTTTCCCGGAGGCCTTTCCTCCTTCCCAGGCGGCTGCAGCGGTCACGTATCCCCAGAAAAGGCCGCGGTAGACGCTGTCGGAAATGATCTTTCCGTAGTTCTCGTTATTGGTGTAGGAAGCGGCGCCCGGCAGAGACACGATGCCGCCGACCCGGCCGGAGGTCGTTGAGACCAGGTTGCCGTAGTTCTTGCAGTTTGAAATGGTGGAACCATTATTGGTGAGGCAGCAGATGTTGCCAAGACGGCTGCCGTCACTTTGAGGCATTGAGTTGAGCTGGTTGCCGCGGTTCTCGCATCCGATGATGTCCGTGCAGGCGTTGGCGGCACCCAGGATGCCGGCGGTACGGCCCGCTTGGGAAGTCATCTCGCCCTGGTTGCTGCAGTCGGAGATCACCACGCGTTTTTCGTTGCCGGTCGGGGCGTTGGTGAAACCGACGACGCCGGCTGCGTGGATGCCTGTCGCTGCTCCGGAGAGATTGACGGAATTGGTGACTGTAATATTCCCGAAGTTATGGACGCTGTCCACCGTACAGCCTGTATCTTTGGCGTAGATGCCGCCGATAAGGGCCATATGCAGATATCCTTTGCAGCTGCCTTCATAGGTCATCGGGGCATAACTCGTCACGTCGCGGACAGTTGCGTCGTAAAGCACGCCGGCAATCATGCCTACGCTGTGGGAAACGGAAGAGGTGACTGTCAGCGAGCAGCTTTCATCGATTACAAAATTCTGAACTATGGCTCCGGGACCCAGATAGCCGAAGATGCCGAAGTGGCGGCCGTCTTTGGTTTCCGCATCTGTTAATCTCAGGTTCTTAATCTTGTGGGCATTGCCGTCGAATTTCCCGGTGAAGGCCTTTCCGTCGGCAATAACGGGGTTCCAGTTCGTCCATGGGGCGGTCACGTGCCCGACGGGAGTCCACTCTGTGACACCGTTGAAGTCGATGTCGTCAAGAAGGTTGACCCAGCCTTCTTCATTCTGCCACCTCTCGGTGGATTCGCCCGCGTTGACCGCGGCGGCGAAGGCTATGAAATCTTCTGCTGACGCGATGCCCGGATTGTCTGAGACGACAGGTTCAACGGGTTCCTCGGAAGCTTTCTTGCAGCAGACAAGCGTGAGGGCTGCAATAGTCAGGAAAAGGAATGAAAATTTTTTCATTTTAATTTTAGTGTTAACTGATATAGAACGAATTTAGAGACTATACTACGTAAATGGTTTACCATCTTTTTTTGTGTGTTAGCGAAAAAATTTTGCAGATTAAAAATTTCGCCTTATATTTGCAGTCCCGACGCGGAAATAGCTCAGTTGGTAGAGCGCGACCTTGCCAAGGTCGAGGTCGCGGGTCCGAATCCCGTTTTCCGCTCAAGAATCAGCAGCTCGGCACTCGTGCCGGGCTGTTTTGGTATTGGCCGCACTGAAAGCTCGCTTTCGTGGGCGGCCATAACCAAAACAGCCCAAGAAGCCTCTGGCTTCGCAGCTGCTGATTCTTGATAGCCTCCCTCCCCAGGGATGTGCGAAGCCGCTTGCGGCTGAGCAAATCCCGCCGGCCATCCCCTCCGTGACAAAATGTCAGTAAATATTAGTATATTTGCAGGACATAGCAATATGGACACACAGGAACTTCAAAAGCTGAAAAACAAGTTCGACATCATAGGAAATGATGCCGCACTCAACCACGCCCTGGAAACAGCCGTCGCGGTCGCACCCACCGACCTCACCGTACTGGTTAGCGGCGAGAGCGGCGTAGGCAAGGAAACCATCCCCCAGATAATACATCAGTTCAGCCGTCGCAAGAACGGTAAATACCTGGCAGTCAACTGCGGAGCCATCCCCGAAGGCACCATCAACGCAGAGCTCTTCGGCCACGAGAAAGGCGCCTTCACCGGCGCCATCGGCGAGCGCAAGGGCTACTTCGAGGAGGCCAACGGCGGCACCCTCTTCCTCGACGAGATAGGCGAGCTCCCCAAGGAGACTCAGGCCATGCTGCTCCGCGTGCTCCAGAGTGGGGAATTCATCAAGGTGGGCTCCTCCAAGGTGGAGAAGACGGACGTGCGCATAGTGGCCGCCACCAACGTGAACCTCTACACCGCCGTGCAGCAGGGCCGCTTCCGCGAAGACCTCTACTACCGCCTGAATGCCGCCCGCATAGTCATGCCGTCGCTCCGCGAGCGCAAGGAAGACATCTACCTGCTCTTCCGCAAATTCACCTCCGACTTCGCACAGCGCTTCGGCCTGCGCCGGGTCGCCCTCAGCATCGACGCCATCTCCCTGCTCAAGAACTACCGCTGGCCCGGGAATATCCGCCAGCTCAAGAATGTGGCTGAGACGGTCACCGCACTCGAGTCGCGCCCGGCCACATCCGAGTCGGAGAGGGTGGAACTCGGGGCCTCGGAGATGGTCAGGTATATCCCGGACGAGAAGGATACCCTCCTTCCCCAGATCGCCGCTCCCACCGGAGGGAGCATGAGCGAAGACGACAAGCGAGTGCTCGTGAAGGCGCTGCTGGACCTCAAGGGCGAGGTGGATGCCCTCTCCGAGCGCATCAAGGAGCTTGAGAGCGGGGCACATCCCGCCAGGCTGGAACGCGCCTCGGACGACGATGCCGAATGGCAGGAGCAGAGCGAGGATCTGAGCATCAAGAAGACCACAGGGGACCTCATCGAGCGCGCCCTCGAAAAGCACGGAGGCAACGTGAAGGCCGCCGCGGCCGAACTCGGCATCTCCGAACGCACCATCTACCGTAAACTGGCAAAGGAGAAAACAAAATGAAGAAATTGCTCATCATAATGGCGGCAGCCCTCTGCCTGGCCGGATGCAGGGGAACCTATTCCTTCTCCGGCACTTCGATCGATCCGGACGTGCACACCATCTGCATTCCCACCCTCGAATACAAGGCCCTGCGGGTGAATCCTTCGCTCTCCAACGAGCTCTCGGAGGCCCTCCGCACCCGTTTCCGCCGGATGACAAGCCTTGAGCAGGTGGATGTGGACGGAGACCTCGAAATCTCGGGGGAGATAAGCGGCTACGACGTGCAGGCTTCGGCCGTGACCGCCCAGGAAGTGGCCGCTCAGAACCGCCTTACGGTGACCGTCAGGATAGACTTTAACAACGTGAAGCACCCCGAGGAGAGCTTCTCCGGAAAGAGTTTCTCGGCCTACGCCGACTACGACTCCACCAACTCGCTGGACGCCGTGGAAAGCGCCCTCTGCTCCGAGATCATCGACAAGATAGTGGAAGACATCTTTAATGCAACCGTGGCACAATGGTAGACAACGATTACATAGACCTGAAGAAACTCAACCTCGACGAGCTGAACGGGGTGGTGAACCTTTACCCGTGGTTCGGCGGGGCACGCAAGGAGCTGTGCCGGAGGATGTCCGAACTGGGGGAAGGTGCCTGGAGCGATGAGCGCTACGCGGATGCCGCGCTCTATGTAGGCTCGCGCCGCCTCCTTGCCGCACTGGCCCACAAGGGGCACAAGGCCGACTATTCCGACCATCAGGTAAAGGAGCTCCTGCGCGCGTATATTGATGAAGGTGTAGGAGAGGTTAAGGATGAAGGCCAGCCTCGCCGCGTGATAGTGGTTGGCGGGGACTACTTCTCTGCTCAGCAGTATGCCGAAGTTCGCCAGGAGGGGGACAACACCTTCGGGTCCATGGCAAAAGGCGACGGCGCATCTCTCACGTCAGACGCCAGCGCCCCTGTCATCCCGAGCGCCGGCTCTCCTGTCATTCCGAGCGCCGGCGAAGGAATCCCCGAAGAAGCCTTCACCGACTACTTCACCGAAACACTCGCGCAAATCTATGCAGATCAGGGATATCCCGAACAGGCAAAGCAAATTTATTCACGCTTAAGTTTGCGATTCCCAGAAAAAAGTGCTTACTTTGCAGCCCTTATAGAAAAATTAAAGAATTAGTATATGAACGCAGTATTTACAATCCTTACAGTGCTCATCATTCTGGCGAGCCTCCTGCTTATCGGTGCAGTTCTTCTCCAGAACGGTAAAGGCGAGGGCCTGGCCAGCAATTTCGTGGCAGGCAACCAGACATTCGGTGTGCGTCAGACCGCCGATATCCTCGAGAAAATCACCTGGGGTCTGGTAGTATTCATCCTCGTGGTTTCCATCATCGCTTCCTTCTCCGCCCGCAGCAACGGCGCCGGAATCGACATCACCGAACAGCTTGATAACACCGAGGCTGCAGCTCAGCCCGAGTTCCCCACCGCTCCCATCCAGCAGGAAGCCCCTACGGCAGAATAATTTTTTGACTATGAAAGCGAACAGGATTTTGGCGGCCGCTGCACTCATCGTGCTTGCAGCCTGCAACAAGAACTCCGCGCAGCAGATGGCGGATGCGTCATCCAAGGTCGGCGTAAGCTGCGTGCCCGAGGTTCTGACGGTTATCAACAACACGATTCCCGTCAGCATCACCGTCGATTATCCTGCAGCATACTTCGCCCCCGAATCCAAACTGGCCGTTACCCCCGTCATCGTATATGAAGGCGGCGAGGCAGCCGGCCCCGTTTTCTATTATCAGGGATCCGCGGTACGCGAAAACAACAAGGAAATCTCTGCCGACGGCGGTTCCGTGGTGGAAAGCTTCACCATCCCATATGTGGATGGCATGAAGAAGTGCTACCTTGAGCTCCGCAGCGTTGCCAGCTACAAGGACAAGTCCATCACCCTCCCCAGCCGCAAGGTTGCCGACGGCGTCATCCTCACCGGAAACGGCTTCGACACCACCGGCTACTTCGACTATAAGGAAGACGGATACCAGCACACCACCGTCAAGACCAGCGAGGCCCAGATCCACTACGATGTGAACTCCTCCACCGTCAAGAGCAGCGAGATCTCCGGAGGTTCCTTCAAGACCTACAAAGAAGAACTTGCCGAGCTTGCCGAGAACGACCGTGCCAGGATCAAGGACGTGAAGATCATCTCCTACGCGTCCCCCGAGGGTGGCGAGGAGCGTAACAACAAGCTCTCCAGCGAGCGTTCCAACGCTGCCAAGAAGGCCTGGGATTCCGTTTCCAAGGACCTTGACGGCGCTGCCGCTCCCGATGTTAAGAGCGTAGGCCAGGACTGGGAAGGCTTCCAGGAAGCCGTTGCCAAGTCCGACATCGAAGACAAGGACCTCATCCTCCGCGTGCTCAGCATGTATAACGATCCCGAGGTGCGCGAGAGCGAGATCCGCAACATGAGCCAGATATTCACCGAGCTCAAGAAGGAAGTCCTTCCCGAACTCCGCCGCTCCCGTTTCGTGACGGAGGTGGAATATGAGAACTACACCGATGCCGAGCTCCAGCGCCTTGCCGACCGCAAGCTCCTCTACCTTGTAGACGAGCCCGCTGTCCTGCGCATCGCCGCTACCTCCGAGGATCCGGAGCGCAAGGAGCTGTTCTATCGTGCTGCTGCAGAGCGCTTTAACTCCCAGGTTGGCAAGTACGACCTGGCAATCCTCAAGCTCGAGCAGGGCAAGCACGCCGTGACTGAGATGTATCTGGAGCAGATGAAAGACCAGAACGATCCCGATGTTCTCAACGCCCTCGGCGTGGTGGAACTCCGCCGCGGCAATTTCGACAAGGCCGCCGAGTTCTTCGAGAAGTCCGGCAATGCCGCCTCGGTTAAGAACCTTGGCATCGTGGCCCTCTCCAAAGGTGATTACACCACTGCAGCCGACAAGCTCAAGGGTGCGGCAGATGTGAATGAGGCCATCGCCAACATCATGTGCGGGGACCTGGATGCAGCCGAAAAGGCTCTCAAAAACGACGAGAGTGCCCAGGCCGACTACTACCGCGCTGTGGTCTCTGCCCGCAGGGGCAAGCTGAAAGATGCAAAGAAAATGCTTGATTCAGCTTGCGAAAAAGACCCTTCGCTGCGGGAAAAAGCCTTGAAGGACATAGAATTCGTTGCACTTTAAAATTTTTTCCTTATATTTGCACCCCCTTTTTTAAGGGGGGTGTTTTTTTATTATTATTTATTTATGCCGACAATTCAACAATTGGTTCGCAAAG
>ODAI014432652.1_pt1 | contig 12258 bp, 23 predicted proteins | sample 1539321 | NCBI WGS metagenome assembly ODAI01 (sample SAMN02144231, study PRJEB22623) | gut metagenome | biome: sheep rumen | host: Ovis aries | place: New Zealand
AAATGCGTAAAGCATTAAAATTACAGCCAGAAGACTTTTCTTTTAATTGTAATAGTATAATAGAAATAACAAAAGAGGAATATTATAATGAATTTAAAAAAGTAATAAGCGGAATGTGTGATGCATTTTACAAATATGAAGAAGGCGATAGCGAAATAGAATTAGATCAAGAAAAGATGCGTCAATATTATGAAGATACAAAGGTAATGAATGATTAATATGGAGAAAAAATATAAACCATTAAAAGTTAAAGAACTAATAGAATTATTACAAAATAATTCAGATGAAAATGCAACAGTGATTATTGGCGCATATAATGGTCATGTTAATACTTATGCATGTGCAGATCATGTATGGAATGAATCATATGATGCAGTTTCTAATGATTTCTTTGGTACACCAGGCAGAATGGATAAAAGATTATTTGATAAGAATATAAAGGATTTTACTTTTATAGGCTCTATGTTTGGTGAATACCCTGATGAAAGAGTAGATTTTGGAGATGATGATGTTAATACATGTATAGAACTTATAAATGGAGAGGGAGGCAATCCAAATTTAATATGGGAAGAAAACGGATTTACCTATAATGAGAAAAGTGATACATGGTTATATAAATCAACAAATGATGATATTCTTCATAATACAAATAATAACGCATTAACATCTTTTACTATTAAATATACATGTGGTAAAAAGATATTAAAGATTATATGTAAAGACTATAATGAAATAGTTAAGTATAAATTTGAAGGATTTTGTTATGGGATAGAAGATCTTTATAAAGCATTAGAAGCATGTCGTATTAAGAAAACTTTCATAATATGATAAATCATATAGACAAAAAAGAAAAGCAGCTTAAAAAAGCTAAAAAAGTATTTAAAAAGCTTGATATGAGTTCTCGTCCAACACATCATGGTGTTGAATGGGCAAAACTTATTATTAATGAGCATCAAAATATGAAAGAAAATGAAGCTAATTGGGTAGAGCTTATGGAATTTGAGCAGGCACTAGATATATTAGCTAAAAGTGGAGAAAACTACTATTTTTATTTGTAAAATATGATTAATAGGAAAAATACTAAAAAAATTATCCCACCCGGGGAATTACTTGAAGTTGCATATGCACGTTTAATAAAAGAATATGAACTATTAAAAGAAGAAAATAATAGTTTAAAATCTTTATTATCTCATAAAGAAGATGAATTAACATATTTTAAAAAAGAATTAAATAAAGTTCGAAAAGAATCAAATGGGGTTGGTAATGAAGATTTATTATTTACATTATCTCAGATAAAAAATAGTATTCCTCAAGGAACATTCCATCCATCAGCAGTTTTCTCTATGGATGTAGAAGGTATGCTTACAAATATAACAACAAATTTGGATAGCACTATTAAAAAATTACAAGAACGTCAAGAAGCAATACTTAATGAAACAGAGGAGCGCGAAAAATACGTTCAAAGAAAACTATATGAATTATAAAATTGGCATATATCCTTTTTATGATATAGCAGGTAATGAAATAATCGGTTATTATTGCAAGAAAACTATAAGAAATAATAAAGGATGGAAAATATTTATAAATGAAAAATATACATATGGTCAATTTTGGTTGACTGTTGATGTTTTTAATATAGGATGTAGTAATAATAGTAAATATGTAGAATTTGTAAAAAATCCTATGAAGGAAGCATATAAATTTATGGAATGGGATTATGATACAGAAAAAAGAGCGTAAGAAAGATGTTATACAGAAATTAAATGAACGTATAGCACTTTTAGAAGATGATTGTGTAGCAAATAGACAAGCATATTTAAAAATACAAAAAGCATATAAAAGTCTAGAGCATGATTATAATGATCTAGCTGATAGTTATAATGCTTTATCTGATATGTATCATAAAGAGCTTGAAAAACAAAAAAGTAATAAATTTCGAGGGTATAAAACAGATACACATATAGGTTTAACTGCAGGTGAAATAAATAGTTTAGTTTCTGGTTATTCAAATGGTTTATTTTCAAGAAACGTAATAACAGATATTATTACTGATAGAAGAACTACACCATCACATGGAGATATTTATTATAAAGGATGGGATTTATAAATAAACTTTAATACTTTTATTATATATAATAATTAATAGTTGAAAGGCAGACTGACACCACGACACTTGCAGGAAGTCGCGAAAGTGCAATATAATGGAGCAAATGTTAGCAGAAGAGCTCGGCTGAGGCACGTATAACAAAGTAAGACGGACAGTATACTATTATTTTAAAGGTGACAAATTGTCACCTTTAATTTTATAAAACAATAACATATATTATGAGTAAATGGAAACATCGACCAAAAGGTCAACAACCGGTGAGTAAAGATTATAAGCATAAAGACAATCTACCAAAACGTTTAAAATATATACAAGAAATACGAGATTATCATCAGAGAGCAAAATCTACTGCATATGGTCATAGTATAAATACACCAAAGCGATTATGGGAACATATCTTATATGGTGGTCATGATTTTGATTATTTTTCAAATGCATTAACACAAGCAGAAAGAAATTTATTTAAAATGTATCCAACAGGCGGTTCATGGGCTATAGGAAGAAATAATTTTTATGGTAATGATTGGGTAAGTACACAAGGTAATTCATTTATTTTAGAAAAACATTCTAAACGAAGATGTCATTGCTTTAAAGAAAATGAATGGAAAGATATGGTAGATTATATACGTAATAAGAAAGCTGGTATATATTCTATTATATTTTGTAAAAGAAAGCTTACCGATGATATTTGGGAAGCAAATAATAAAGAGTATATAGAAAAATATGGTAAGGAGGGATTTAATACCAGAAATTTTGATAAAGTATTTGTAAATGGCTTTAGTAGAGAAGAATTAGAACGTATATATTATCCTAAATTATATGAAAAAGAAAAACAATATATTATAAATGCTGGATGTACATTTGAAGGCGATATAGAATTTAATATTATTCGTGCCCCAAGATTTAATGGAGATTCTGAAAAAATTTATATAATGGAAGGATGGAAATTCCGGATTAACCGAACACCTGAAGAAATAAATGAAATGGCTGAAGATGAATTTAATCAAAAACGTGCCGCAATTAAAGCAAGTAAAAAGAAATCATTTATAAAGAAAATAAAAAATATGTGTAGTTTTTAAGCTGCACATATTTCATTTATAATAGATCTGTATCTAATCCCGTTGTATCTAAAAAGAACTATCTGAAAATTTTATGGTATCTTTCAACTTCTTCAGGCGTCATACCTATTGTATCAGTTCCTGCAGATTGAAAATATCTATAAAATTTATGTTCATCTTCCGTAGGTTTTCTTGAAGTATTTTTATAATTAGCTGTCCATGCATTTCCTTCACCTTCATAAAATTCTGGTGATATAGAAATATTATGTTCAGAGAACCATGCTAAATTACCATTTGCAATAGTACCAAATACATGTTGACGTCTTAGTAATAATCCTACCAGTTGTCCAGATTGATATAATTTTAATAACCTCTTTTTCTATGCTTCATTATTTAGTGAACCAAGATATTTTTCAAAATTGTCAGAATTAATTTGATAATTATCCTCAATATTTGAAGAATTCTTGCCATTAGGCTCTAATAATAATTTAGTAATAGCATTATGCTTATTTGATGCTTTATTAACAGCATTCATACTTATTTCATTTAAAAATGATTCTACTAAATTCTTTATATACTTATTCATTTATTATATATTAATTAAAGACTTTTATTATTTATTTTGTATAAATTGTATAAATTAAAAATATCAATAAAATATATTATGATAAAAGGTTATAGATTTTTAGAAGCGTGGATTCCTTGGGATGGCTGTATTGAGGATATTGAATTAGATGATTCTCGATATGATCAGTTTGAATCAGGTGATGAAGAAAGATTTGCCAAAGAATGGCCAACATTATATCAGAAAGATGAAGATACACAGATATGGGTATATTTAAAGATTGATATGAATGATGGTACTGTCCTTAATTGGCCTGCAGGTAAAGAAGGTGACTTTACAACAGTAAAAGTAGTAGACAGTGGTAAATATCGTATTTCAGATGAAAATGATCATACTATTGCAGAATATGAAGGATATGTGCCAGAATTACTCTCAATTAAAGAAAAAGGATATGGTGACTATCTTGAGTTTGAAATTAATAAAGATTGTAAAATTCCTGGCTGGAGAGTAACACAAGATTTACTTGAAGATTTTGAAGGTAATATGTAATTTAATTGTTAAATAAATATAAAAGTTCTGAAATACGTGAGTATTTTCAGAATTTTTTATTTTTCATAATATATATTGTTATGAGCAATTTCATAAAAAGATGTTTAGATGATGTTGTGCTTAAACAAAATGATGATATAATATTATCAGTATTTAAGCAAAAGGAAATATATAAAGAAAATAAAAAACCATCAGCAAGAGATCCAAAATTCTTAATAGCAGAAGAATGGTTTGATAAGTACCAGTATACATGGTATGGTAAAAAGGTATTAGATAAATGGACGATAGAACATGTAGAAGGTGCATTATTGGATTTGGGTAAATTTGATGAACATAATTATAGACGTAAGCAATGTGTATGTGGACTATTTTATGAAGGAGATTTTTATCCTATTACAAATCTAAATACGTTTTATTATATGCTCAATATGATAAAGAATGAAGAGATATTAACAAAATTAGAAAAATTTAAAAAATAAAATTAATATATGGCAAAACAACAAGCGATTTCATATGAAGGAACTATATTGGAAGCTTTAGGAAATGCCCGTTTTAGAGTTGAGCTGGATAATGGCCATGAATTACAGGCACAAATATCTGGTAAGATGCGCATGAATTATATTCGTCTGGTAGCAGGTGACAGAGTTCGTGTAGAGATGTCAGTCTATGACTTACATAACGGTCGTATAGCAGCAAGATTAGATCCAACAAAACCAAAGGCATGAAAACATTTAATGAATTAGTAAAAGGAGATAAAATATATCGTCTGCAGTATCAGACATATATGGATTATAATAATAGCATTATTCCATATGTTGAAGCTGTGGAAGAATTTACTATTGCAAGTTCTAACAATGAAATAATAGGAAAAGAAAATTATAGAGAACTTGCATATTTCAATGATAAAGAAGGAAATGGTTGTTATGTACCAGAAAATATAGCAATTACTAATTTTTGGGATACAGGAAGATATACAAAATCTATATATGCGGGTATCTGTTATAGTACAGACAAAAACTTATTAGAAACAAAACGGCAAGAAGTTATTAAAAGTATTAGAGTAGATATAGAGAAAGAATTAAATAAGATCAGAAAAGTAGAAAAACAGTTATTAAATATTTTAGAAGATGTTGAGTAATAAAGAGGCAAAACATATATTAGATATGGATCCTGCATTTAAGAGTAAATTTATGCAAGCAATTTGCTCTTATCTTTTTTATAATATTGAAGCATATGCAGATATAGAGTATTGGGAAAGCTATGCGCCGCCAGTACCAAATCATAGAAGAGAACGTTGTATAATTACAACTTTTGATGGAGAATCTTTTTATTGTGGTGATGCTGAAGTAAAATTAGAAACCATTCGTTTGATATTGCGTCCAATGGATACAATAACAGAGGAAGAAGCAAAAGAGTTATCAGAACTTTTAAATTATGAATTTTATGTAGATCAAGATGGTGCATTATGTGCAGAAGATGATCGGCATAGAATAAGTATCGAATTGATGTATCCATATATAAATTGGTTAAATAAGCATCATATTGATTATATGGGATTTATAGAAAAAGGATTTGCAATAGCTGAATAATTATGGACGACTTTTTGAAATTTAAGATAGATGTATGTTCACGTATTCCTTTAGGATTAATGTGCCAAATAGAAGTAGATCTCACTGACTATGATGAATTTAGAGGCATAGAAGTTGGCGGAATTTTAAAAGGTGATGCAGAATTATTATTATATGATAATAATGATGAGCATGTTGAAATATCACCAGATGAACCAGGTGATAAGGGAGAATATATGTTTGAATTAAGTTCTGACGGTATAATAGAATTTAATAATGTATATCCATATTTACGTCTATTGGCTGATATGACTGAGGATGAGAAAAAAGAACATTTTCAGTTAATGGGATTAGGAAACATGAATAATATAATGAATTTTTATATTACTCATTTTTTCGATTATCAAGGCTGGATAGAAAAAGGATGGGCATACAGAGCACCGGCAGATATGTATACAGAAAAAATTAAAGCATATGAACAAAAACGATCAGCAAACAAGTAAAAAGAAAATGACACCTGCAGAATTTATTAAATATGCAGCGGAGAACCATATTCATTTTGAATTACCAGAGGATAAAAGAAAATATCCAGGCCAGCAATGTCAGAATGACAGAATTAATTATAAATTCCGTCAGCTGCATAAACATATTATAAATGATATTATTACATTTTGTAATGCATATCATATCAGTATTGATGAAATACATATTAATGCCGATGGCTTAGCAGGTTCTATTGAATATGGATCTTGGCAGGCATGTACAGATTCTTCTATGAGGTTCGATAAATTTACTGAAAAATATAAAGATATTACATCAATGAAAAAAATCGTTGATGATAAAACATATAAAAAAGTGGTCAATGAACAAGAACCTTTTTTATTTAGTATATAAATAGCTAAATATAGCAAAATAATTGAGAAATATTTTTTAATATCAAAAATTCTTTGTATCTTTGCAATATAAAACGTGAAGATATGAAGAATTTCTGTTTATGTCAAAAGGTATTATATAATAGTGCATGGATAATTGCACTTATATTATTATGGATAATATGTTCCATGATAGTTTGGAAAGTAGCAGATTTTGTATTTGGATGGATTGAAACAAGTTTTGCATACGGTGCTAAAATATGTACAGTAATAATATATACAAGCATTGTCATTGCTGGTTATTATTCATCAAAGATCGCTGAAAAGTTAAACAAGAAAGAAAAATGAAAATATTAGTTATACATCCTAATGATCCTTCAACACAATTCCTTAATGTGTTGTATAAAGATCTTCCAAACGTTACAAAAATGGATGAGCGTAATAGTAATAAAGAAATTACAGATGCTATCCGTTTTGGTAATTATGACTTGCTTATGTTTTTAGGTCATGGAGGAGAAGAAGGATTATATGCTCCAACAGGGTCAAAATATACATGGCAGCAGTTTGGCAGAGATATTATTAATCCTGGACATGTACAGTTCTTAAGAGATAAATTATGCTTTGGCATTTGGTGTAACGCTAATATATTTGCAGCAAAGTATAATCTTACAGGTATATTCAGCGGTATGGTTATATCAGAGATTGCTGAAGCCTATATGTGGAATATTCCTGTAGCGGATCAAGAGGAAATGTCTGCACATAATCAACTATGGAGTAGTGCTTTAAAAGAATGTTTTGATTCAGGAACATTAGAAGATATTCCTAACAAAATGTATAGCTATATTTCCGATAGGAAAATGACAGCTTTAGAAGAGTTTAATTTTAATTCAATTTGGTATTTTAATAAAGGAGAGGAACAAGAATAATGAAAAATAATTATCACAGTCCGTTTATACATTTAATATTAGCTATTGGTATTTTTGCTATATCATATTCTGTATATGAAGCGCGTCAAGATATTAAAAAATTAGAAGACCGTTGTGAAAAGTTGGAAAAGAAAAACGTATATTTGGAACAGCAAGTAGATTCTATAAATAAAGATTTAATAGATATTTTTGATTAATTATGTTAGTAGAAGAATTATATTATAAGCTTGAAACATTGATGCGTGACGGTTACGGTTCACACAATATTAATATGTTAGTACCAGATGATACGGGTTTTGAAGAGGATTCAATGGCATCTTATGATATTGATAAGATAGATACAGATGACTATTGTACTGTTTCCTTGGTATCAAAGCGATAACGATAATAAGCAAATATATAAAAATATGAAATTAGAAGTTTATCAAGACATAAAGAAGTACATGGCAGAACTTATAAAGGGCACCGAGTTCGAAAACAAAGTATTCTGTGTAGGTGGTTGTTGCCGTGATGAAATCCTTAAAAATGAAATTAAGGATATTGATATTGTTATTGAATTGCCTGATGGAGGAATTCGATTTGCTGAATGGCTGCATGACAATAAGCATACAAATGGCTCTATTGTTACATATCCTACTTATGGCACTTCTATGTTTAAACTTGATAAATTTCCTGACATAGAGATTGAAGCAGTTCAAACAAGAAGTGAGAAGTATATTGACAGAGATTCACGTAATCCTTCTACTGAATATGGTACCATTAAAGAGGACTGTATGCGTAGAGATTTGACTATCAATGCAATTTACTGTAATGTTTCTACCGGTGAATATCTGGATATTTGTGGTACAAGTTTGGATGATATTAAGAATCATATTATTCGTACTCCATGTGATCCAAATATTACATATATTGATGATCCATTACGTATTATGCGTTGTGTCAGATTTGCTTCTCGTTATCAGTGGTGTATTGAACCAGAAACCAGGAAAGCATTAGCTGATAATGTTGGCAGACTTTCTATTATTTCAGCAGAAAGAATAACAGATGAGTTTGATAAGATTGTTAGCAATCCTGATCCTAATAAGGTATTTTGTGGTGTTTGTGATTTGGATGAGATCGGCGCATTTAAATACATCTTTCCTAATGTAAGTATTAATGCTCCATTGATGCTTTCTCCTCTATTGAAAGAGCGAGTTACGCGAGTTGCAACATTACTTTATTATGCAAAGGATGTTAAGGAATTACTTATGAATCGTAAGTATCCTAATGACTTTATTAATGAAGTATGTACTATCATTACACTTACAAAAAGATGGATGAAAATATTTCTCGAGAATATGTTGCCATCTTATCCCGTATTCAGAAAACTGCAATATGAGTGTAAGTCTGCCGATATGGTTAATAATGTATTCATAGTGATGTGTGTAATCTCTCCTATGATGCATACGGTCTTCCAGAACATGCCAAATGACTTAAACCATTGTAACTATAAGCTTCCTATAAACGGAGACGATATAATGAGTTATTGGGGTTTAAATCCTGGTCCATTTATTAAGGAATGCTTGGATTTTCTTATAGAGAAATCTTTTGAATATCCTCATATGACAGCTTATGATTGTCAGAATTTCTTGAATGATTATTTCACTGAAATTGGAAATACAAAGTAAGAATGAATATTGAAGATGCTATTAAAAATCTACGGGAGAAGAATTCCCGTAGATTTTATATAGGAAATACAGAAAGAAACATGAGGATGTATATTTCTATATTTTTAAATGAAGATATAAGTACTCTTAATTATGATAAAGAACACTTATATGTGAGAGAAAATGCTAAAAACTTAGGGTTGTTCACAGACAAAGAAATTATAGAAAAATATAAAGATTATAATTTTCGATTATGCAGAATAGCAGATATGTGTATTTGAAAACTATTTTTTGAAAAAGATATATAATATATATAAAGAATGTCCGTATAGCTAAGCGGTTACAGCGGCTGCCTTTAAAACAGCTGATCGCGGGTTCGAATCCTGCTACGGGCACCAAGAGGGAAACCTGTGTTCGAGTCCAGGCTTAAGCATCTGCTTGTGAAGCATTGGTTGGATCTGATGCGCCCTCGTTTTTAATAATATAAATAATAAAAATTAAATTTGTAAGTTATGAGGCAGTTTTGGTAAGTTACATGCAATAACAAAGGTTCTCCTTAATATTGTTTAACACCATGTTCAGTGTTTATTACCGTTCATAATTTTGAACATGATTATTTAGTGAACGCGAATTTTTAAAAAACATTAAAAAACAAAATTAAACAATATTATATTATGAGAACAATCGTTAAAGAATACAGACAAGTTATAGCAAATCTTGAAGTTAATCAGAAGGAATTAAAAGCAAAAGCTAATAAATCATGTGCACAGGATGGTGCAGCACAAAGTCAATTAATATTAACAACAACAGACTTATGGATTAACTATGCTGCGTATTATATAGTTAAACATAACTTATATAATAAGAATGCTCATGAAGAATATCTAAACGATCAGATTAAGAAATGTACTGTTCGTTTTGGCCGAGAAGCCTGGAGCAAAGAATATTATAAAAATGAAGTTATGAAACTAGTAAAGAAGTATGAAGACAAATATGCAGCAGAACAAGAAGCTTTACGTGTTAGTGAGTGATAAACTAACGTCTATATATGGTGCAGTTCAAGGTGGACATGCCGTTGCACAATATATGTTAGATAACTCCAGAAAAAAGAATAAGTGGAGGAATGAGACAATAGTTTATCTAAAGTGTAATATAAAGATTATCAAAACAAAATTAGATATAAGAGGATTGGATTATTCCTCATGGTATGAGCCTGATTTGGATAATGAATTAACAGCAATAGCAATTTACGATGATGGCTATATATTCAGAAACTTAAAGTTATTAAAGTAATAAAATATGGCGGAGCGTTTATAAATAGCAATATTTAATAAACATTCCGCTTTTTAATTTAAAAATGAAAAATATGGTAAAGAACATTAAAGAAATTTCCGCGGATGTTATAGCATATAATATTGCAAGCGCATCAAAAATTAAAATTACAACACCAAAGTTAACAAATATTTTATATACAGATACAGAAGAAATTCATAAACAGAATTTCTTAATTCGATTTTTCTTTGGCAAGTCATGGTCAGAAATGTATATTAAGCCTGGACAAAAATATTGGTTTATGGGTTGGCATGATTGCATAAAAGATAATAAGATTGATAAAGAACATAGATCTATTGCATATTTGAAAGAAGATCATAATTATTGGCCAATTCCTATTGAAGCTGAATCAAATGAAATTTTTGAGAAATACGAAAATGATGACAAATATTTGATTAGTAAAGAACAAAAGACTGATGAAAATGGAATAGAATATTATGAAATATTTAGAAAAGCTTCATTAGCATTTTATTTACCAGATGATATTTTGATTCAATACTTTAATACTGAAATTGAAGCATTGGAAAAACTTAAAGAATATACAGAGAAAATTCCATCATTAGATAAAGATTTCCTTATTTTTAATGATGAAAATGATAAGATGTATGTTTATGAAAGGAATAATCGTTAATTAATGCAAAAAAATTTTTTGGTATCAAAGAAATTTCTTATCTTTGTAAAAAGAAAATAAAGATTATGGCAGATTTTGAATTACAATGTAAACAAATAAAAGATGAAGGTAGATGTCTGATGGAATATATCAGGGGCTCTCATCTTTATAATCTGAATACACCTCAAAGCGATTTAGATACTGGAGGCATATATATTGCTACAGATGTAGAAGTATTAGGTATGCTGAATTATAAGCCACAAATTTCTGATGAAAAACATGATAATACATGGTATGAAATCGGAAACTTTATCAAGCTTTTGATGAAGTCTAATCCTACTGTAATGGAAGCACTATTTGCACCAGATAATAAGATTATTGGAGAAGTACATCCTATCATGAAGGAACTTCGCGACAAGAGAAATCTTCTATTAACAAAGGAATGCTTTAACCCATTTTATGGTTATGCAAAATCTCAGATTGAGAAAGCTCGCGGTTTGAATAAAAAGATAGTAAATCCTGTTAAGGAAAAGAAAGGCCCATTGGATTTCACTTATACTTTCTATAATCAAGGTTCTACCAAAATTAAGAATTGGCTGGAATACCGTGGTTTGAATGCTAAGTATTGCGGACTTGTCAATATTCCTAATATGCATGAGATTTATGGTTTGTACTATGACTTTGGTAATCATATTCTGCATGAGGAAAACTGGAGAAACAATGAGGCTTTATTGAAATATATTATTACTCTTATTAACAGTGATATTACATATGATAATATTGATATAATCGAGCCTATTGAATATGGTTATGCAATCGAATGGCTGGAAAAGCAAGAGCCAATAGGTTATAGAGGTCTTATTGACTTTGAAAATGAAACATCATTTTTAAGATTGTCTTCTGTTCCAGATAAGCATGCTAAACCAATTTGTCATATTTCTTATAATATGGATGGTTATAAAAAGCATTGTAAAGAATATAAGGAATATAAGGAATGGGAGAAAATGAGAAATCCTGTTCGTTAT
>ODAI011384722.1_pt1 | contig 12257 bp, 7 predicted proteins | sample 1539321 | NCBI WGS metagenome assembly ODAI01 (sample SAMN02144231, study PRJEB22623) | gut metagenome | biome: sheep rumen | host: Ovis aries | place: New Zealand
CGGTTAAATTCGAAACTGCAAAATAACAAGGCAGAAAAATCGCCTTATTTACAACATTTTAACAAAATATGTGAATAGTCGTTACAAATTTAATGAAAATTCAGATTCTATTCTTCCTGGAGAATAAAGAAAAAGAAGAAATCTCAGATGGTCGGTCGTAGTTCCACTGAAGGAGACACTCCTGCTGGTGTACGAAACCATGATGAAACAGATGCTTTCCCAGGTGCACGATCCCTAGATACAGAGAATTCTTCGGTTGCAAATGTACAACAAAATTCCGAGAATCCAAGCGATAATGTGAAAAAATTCCGCACATCCTCAGGTGAGGCCTATGGTTTCGTGAAGGACGGGAAGGTGTATGTCGACCCACAGATTGCAATCAGCTTTAGATAAGAATAAGTTCTATCATCATGAAGTCATACTGCAAGAAAGTCTCCAATACGAGAGCATCAAGACCGACAATATAGCGGACTCTCATAAAGGAGACATTGCAAAGTTAATAAAAAGAATTGCAAATACAAATTATTCAGACGGAAATTAAGAAAAAACAATCTATCTGACATAGATAATTTAAACCTCAGTCTTGATGATTCTGTAAGCGAGCTCAGCGTTAATGTGCTTGAGTCTCTCGACGTAGAAGATACTGCTGGTTTGGCTCACGTCAAGAAGTATGTGCAATCAATCAAGGTGTTTGAACGTTTCACTTCTCTTCCGTGCCTAATGATGAGCCGCGGCGTGGAGGTGCAGGCAGGTGAACTATTTGAGAATAAGAATGTGTCTTTGCAGAGAAACGTAAAATGTGTGAACAGTTGCAATAAAATTATAAAAATGTTATTTATTTGGGGATAGTTTTAAACTTCCTGATATTTTTCTCCGTCAAACAATTACAAAACGAAAGTTGTCAACGTGCATCGAAACATGAGCAATGACCGGTCATCCTGCTGATTCGAAAGATGCCAAATCCAAGAAAACAAACATTAATCTAACAATTTAAACATGCGATTTATGAAAAAAATTATGATGGTGACATTGATAGCCACCGCACTTTCCCTCAGCACCATGGCTCAGGAGAACAACGGCCAGCAAGGTCGCCCAAGGATGGACCGTTCGGAGATGATACAGCGCCGCACGGACGAGATGGCCAAGCAATATGGCTTGGACGCCAAGCAGCAGAAAAAACTGCTCAAGCTTAACAAGAAATATCCCGAGGCTATGCCCTTTATGGGACGCCGTCCCGGCGGACAAGGCTGGGGGATGAGAGGCGGCAATGGCGGCCCAGGACGTCCTCAGGCAGGTCAGGGTGATGGCCAGAGACAACCCGGCAACGGTCAGATGGGTCAAGGCCCTCGTGGTAACGGCCAAGGTGGCCCCCGTGGCAATGGCCAGATGGGTCAAGGTCCCCGTGGCGGTTGGGGCCAAGGCGGTCCCCGTGGCGGCAGAATGGGTCAAGGTCCCCGTGGCGGCCGTGGTTCTCGTCAGGCAGACCCCGAGGTGATGAAGAAATATGAGAAGCAGTTGCAGAAAATCATGACTTCGGAGCAGTTCGCTAAATATCAGGCTGAGCGCAAGGCTCAGGAAGAGCGTCGCAGGCAAGCCGGTGCCCCCGGTGCAACCGCCGCTCCCGGTGCTGCTACCGCTCCTGGTACTCCCCTGTAGTCACTTCGTCTACATATTAATTCAGAACGTTTGTTAGTTTCATAGGTATTATTCAGGATGTAGGAGTTGCGACAAGGTCCGCCTTGTGCAACTCCTTTTTTTCTTCGCTTTCAAATACCTATACTCCTTCACTCAAGTTTCGCGTTTGCTCAACTGAGTCCTTCATCCTTTGGGTTTGAGGAAATGGAGTTCATTTTCTTCTCTTGCTCTCTGTCTCCTCCCGTTTCCATTTGTAGATGTGATCGATGACATCGATTTGCTGCCGGTTGGGCACCATGATGAGCGAGGCACCGTTGGAGAACTGCATGGTGGTAGGCTTCTCAGGGTCGAAGGAGGGCCAGTAGGGCAGTCCTTTGCCGTTGGGATTGCCTGTCTTGGCAAAATTCACCCAGTATTGCTGGATGATTTCAGCCACAGCAGCCTCTGCGGGATATTTGTCAGGCTGATTGAGGAATTCGCCGTTGAGGTAGAGGATATCGTCGGCGTGGGAGACGCCTCTCCGTCTCTTGTCGCCCGAGAAGCTGCGCGTGGAGGGCTGTGCCAGATAGGCGGCGTAGGCAGGACTCTTTCCTGTCTTTGCCTGCAGGCTGACCCAGGCGAAAGAGGGCCAGGCAAACCCCATGTCGCGGAACATGTCGCAGTTGGCATGGAACGCCTCGTCGTCGGTATTTCCCGGATAGGCTTTCAGCACCTCTTCGGCAAACTGTCCGAACATGCCCTTTACGGTGCTTTGGTAGGCTGCGGCGGTCACCGGGCGTGAGAAGAGGACACCTTCGTCGCTGTTGGTCATCACGATGGCGGGCACGTCGTTGTATTCGCCTCGCTCATAGAGGCGGTAAAGGTCGTCGGTGATCACATAGCCGTCGACACAGGGCCAGAACCCGCCGAAGCCCACATTGTCGCCAGTCAGTGCAAGGGCGTCCATCTGCCGCAACTGCTTGAGCGACTTCTTCTTCAGATGTTTCTGGAAAGCCAGGCCCTGCTGTTCGGCGCCTTTTTGCGAGGCGTTGGCCAGCAGACTCCTGCTGCCGTCCTCCCAAGGGGCAAACGAACCACCGCTCTGACTGATGACGCGATGGAAGAGCCCTTTGGCTAAAGGTGAGGCGCAGAGGATGCTGCAACTGATGGCTCCGGCGCTCTCGCCGAAAATGGTGACATTAGAGGGGTCGCCGCCAAACTGGGCGATGTTGCGTTGCACCCATTTCAGGGCGAAAATCTGGTCGAGCAGGCCATAATTGCCTGAATGCCCCGTCTTCGACTCCTTTGTGAGTTCGGGGTGCGCCATGAATCCCAGTGCGCCGGTGCGATATTCCACGCTGACAATCACCACGCCGCGCTGTGCGAGCAGACGCCACAGGTCGCCGCCGTAATGCTCCGTCTGGAAACCGCCGCCATGTATCCACACCATCACTGGCAACCGGTCGTTGACCGAAGTGGCGGGAGTGGCGATGCCGAGATAGAGGCAGTCCTCGCTCATCTTGGGATGCGAACCGTCGCGGCGGGATGGCTGAGGCGGCCACGGTCCGAAATCCTCTGCTTTGAGCACTCCCTCCCACGGTTGAGGCGGTTGTGGCTCACACCATCGGAGTTTGCCCACAGGCGGGGCGGCATAAGGTATCGCTTTGTAAACGGCGAGACGACCGTCGAGAAGTCCTTCTACGTCGCCGCCTTCCACATGGGCCTTCAAGAGGGGCTGGCCCACGACTTGCATGGCCGTCATAGTGGCGCACATCATCAACAGAATACTAAAAAATCTTTTCATATGTTTTCAAATATTAGTGCTTTAAATTCATCCCACAGTTTAACACGCGGTAAAGATACAATTTTTTTCACACACCTACGGGAAAAAACAAAAAAACTTCATGAAAACATGGTGTCAGATATTTAATTCCATTTTTTTGCGTGTGAGAAGGGACTTCTTCTTCTTTATGTATGTCTGTGTTGCCAAGTGGTCAACATTTGTTAATTCAAGGTTAACGACCGTTAATAAAATGGGTGCATAAGTTTATTTTGTTAAATTTGCATTTATCAGACTTTGGATGACACAAAAAGTAGCTGAACGTAAGATGAGTCTTAACTATCAACCTTAAATGACATGAAAAGAATCTTTATCCTATTGCTGACCTGTGTTTTTCTCACTTCAGCAGAAGCCGGCCCTGTTACCTTTGAACAGGCAAAAGAAAAAGCCAGGGCTTTTGCTCTAAAAAAGGGACTACCCCAAAATAGAGAGCTGAAGATGGTGAACCTGAACAAGAGGAGAGCCGCCCAAAGAGTTTCCTCTCCTGATACAGCAGACTACTATATTTTCAACAATGGCGACAATCAAGGGTTTGTCATTGTGGCCGGTGAAGAGTTGGCTCCCGACATATTGGGGTACAGTGACACAGGTGCCATCGACCCTGAACACATGCCAGAAAACATGAAAAACTGGCTGCAATCCTACTCAGACCAGATGCAATACCTTGCCAAGCGTTCTCCGATGCGCGTCAAGCGCAAAAGCAGCAGTAACGTAGAGGTGGCGCGAGAACCCGTTGCGCAGTTGTGCACATCAGAATGGCATCAGATACAACCCTATAACCAGACAGCACAACATTATACGGGTTGTGTACCTACCGCAATGGCCCAGCTGCTATATTATTACAGGAAGAGCACCGTAAAAAAAACGTTGAAAGAAATACCTGGATATACCACTCGCTATACGAAAGAGGAAATACCGGCAATACCTGCAGGAACTGTCTTAGATTGGGACAACATGCTCGACACCTACTCAAGTCATGGAGATGAGGCTACGGAATCTCAAAAAAAGGCTGTGGCAGACTTGATGTATTATTGTGGGGTGGCTTGTGAGGCAAACTATGGATATCCAAATTCAACTCCCGCTTACGACGGGATGGTCTCCTCTGCGCTCAAAGAGTATTTCGGTTTTGACGAAAAAGCCATTTATGTCTCAAAAGATTCTTATGGGATTGACGAATGGGATAGATTGCTATACAATGAATTGTCGCATTCCAGACCTGTCTTTTATGGCGGCTCCAGCACGTCTGGCAGTCATTCTTTTATCATTGACGGTTTTGATGGAGAAAGTCTATACCATGTGAATTGGGGATGGGGAGGCGGCGGAAATGGCTATTTCCGTCTTTCTGTACTTGAGGCCAACGACCATGATGGAGATGAAGGGCATTCCTGCAGTTCTGGATTTGCGTCTGGACAGACAGCGCTCCTTTATGCCGCTCCAGTGGTGGAAGACACCCCCCAATTGTCTGAAGATAATGGTGTGGATGCCCTTTTCCAGGAAACCAGTGGGAATTATTTTTACTGTAGGTTCACCAATAGGACTGGCAAACAACAACGTTTCTATTTCGGATATGCCTATAAGACAGCGGATGGACGTGCCGTTCCGTTTTTCTGGAGGTCCTACCCTTCCACTGTGAGTCACAATTCTTATAACGGTTTCACTCAAGAGATGAAAGACAGTTATTTCAAGGGTCTGGGGCCGGGAACATACCAGATCATACCCATATACAGGATTGATGGCAGCAATGAATGGGCGGAATGCAATCACAGCGATGAAGTTTATGGACTAATTGTTTGGGATGGCCAGGCCGTAGTGTCGGTGGATTATCATAATGAAGAAGTGGTAAAACCACAGCTCACTGTCAGTGAGGTGAATTTTTCCGGAGGAGGCGTAACCAAAAAGAAACAAAACCTTGACTTTCTTGTGAATTGTAAAAACGCTGATTTCAAAGGGGTGCTGTACATGTTTATGAGTACCACAGATGAAAAAGGCACCAAACCTGAGAGAGCATGTACGATTATTCATAAGGGCGATAGCCAATGGGTGAGATATACATTTTATCCCCAAGAAGCCGGCACTTACAATTATTGGATCACAACCGATCAAGCTGGCACGGAAGTCATAGGAACATACAGCAATGTCATCGTGGAAGATTTAACAACCGACTTGACCATCACCAGTGTCAAGGTGGATAATGTAGATGCAGGGACACTCAACTCCACTGTGAAAAAAATATATGGCAGCAACATAAAAGTGACTTTGTCGGTCAAGAATCCTACACAGAATCCTTTCACTGGCGTATTATGGTTCTATTTCAAAAGTTCCGGGTATGAAAACGGTTCATACAACGTTTCCAAGTATGTGGCATATGAAGTGGAGATTCCCGCAGGGAAAACGAAGGAATTGACATACCTTTACGAAGGTGCGATAGTGAATCGTTTTTATCAATTTGACTTGTTGAACTTATCTGACTCTAAACATTACACGCACGACAAATTCAAGACCTATCAATTGTGCAAAGGAATGATTTTGTACAAATCCGACGGGACTAAAATCGCTCGTGCCATGCAGAGTAACAACGCTTACCAGATGCAAGAATATGAGGTGGCAGGAGATTTCACCTCCTCTGGCATTGCAAATGTGATACCCAACTCCAACCCCAATACGGTATATTTATTCGGTGAAAATGACGTGGTGCCATCTTCACTTAGCGGGCTCAATGTCATCAAGGGTGGCGTGGCGGAAAAGATGAAAATCAATGCGTCGTATCAATTCTATGTGCCAGTAGATTTTACTGCCAAAGAGATGAGCTATTCATATGTGCCTGACAGATACAACAATGGAAATGGCGGTTGGGAGGCCTTCGTCATGCCATTTGATGTGACGGATGTGGATGCGGATGGCAAAAAAAACACCTGGTTTCATCATTCCAAAGACGAAGACCGGGATTTCTGGGTGATGAGATTCAGTGACCAGGATTTTGATAATGGGAAAGTATATTTTGACTACGCCGACCAGATCAAAGCCCACATCCCGTTTATCGCCGCAATACCCGGCTCTCACTATGGAGGGAAGGACCTGACAGGTAAAACCATCACTTTCCATGGAAAGAATGCTGTCTATGACACGTCAAGGAAATTGCTGTCCTCATCCAGTGTATATGCCTTCAGAGGAACATACGTGAACAAATATGTCGGTGACCCCATCTATCATCTGAACCCGGAAGGCACTGCATTTGAAAAAACGACGGGAGGCGTGAATGTCCCGGCCTTCCATGCCTATTTCCAAAAACGTCTCAAGGATGATGAAGCGGAACCATCGAGTTTGCCGATTCATTTTCATGATGAGATGTCCTTACTGGGCGATGTGAACGGTGATGGCGCGATTAGTATTACCGACGTGTCCATGTTGGTGGCCTTTATCCTTGGCAAAGATGTTGAGATAATCACCGATAACGCCGACCTCACTGGCGACGGAGATATATCCGTTTCCGACGTCTCGGCATTGGTGGACATGATTGTCAACAACCGTGTCGAGTAAGTAGACCAAGAGTGAAGATTTGTAAAAGAAAAAACGCGGCCGGAATATGATATATCGGAATTTTTTGCCTATTTTTGCAGTCTGAAAAGAAATAATTGATATTGATATGAGAAAAATGGCGGGGCTTGTAGCCCTGATTTTAGGTGCCAGCATGTTTGTGGCCTGTGAGAAAGAGAAAAAACACACAGTCAATAATATCATCGTTCCACCTCGCGAGGTGGTCACCCCCGACACCATCATCCACCAAATGAATGGGGTGGAGAGCAGCGACCAGGCGGAGTGGCTCGGCAGCGTCTACCATGTGGACACCCGCAGGTATACGTCGGACAGCCTGTCGTATATCACCAACAACGGCCGTCGCTACCGCAACAACATCATCAACGTGGTCATCCGCCGTAAGGACGGCTCTGTCTTCTTTGAGCGCAAGTTCACCAAGAGCGCTTTCGAGAACTTGTTGGACAAAGACTATTATGAGAAGAACGTTCTGCTCGGTCTGGTCTACAACGGCATCGACAACGACCGGCTCGTGCTTCTTGGCAGCGTGGGCAATCCCGACATCCTCACCGAGGAGTTCGTGCCCTTCAACGTCTACATCACGCGGATGGGTGAGGTGTCTATAGAGAAGGCCATCCTCAATGTGCCGGAGAACGACTCCACCGAGGTGGACTTGAACGAAGGTGTGTGACGCTTGCGCCGATTACTCTGCTTGTGCCGCTTCTGCGGCCTATTTTCTGAACACGTCTTTATCACGCAGGATGACCACCCGGCCATAGCGGGCGAGCGCGCCCATGTCGAGCTTGCTCTTGTTGCCGACGATGCCCAGCACACGGTGGCGGGCATTGGAGCGTATGTGGGCTTCGTAATATCTTTTGATATCATCCATGGTGGCAGCAGTATATAGGGCGGCCAGCCCGGTGTTGCTGTCCTCACTGAATCCTTGATTCCTCATGTTGGCCACTGTCTGCCCCATGCCGCGGAAGGATGGGAAAGAGGCGTCGATTGCGTTGAGGAGCCGGCGCTTGGCAGCCTCGAAGTTTTTCTCGCTGATGGGCATATTGCTGAGCAGTGAGTCGACGAGTGCGATGGCGCTCATCGTCTTGTCGGCCTGGGTGCCCACGTAACACCCGATGCCTAATGGGGCGTCGGGCGCCAGTCTGTAAGGACGCCGGGCGACAAAGCTGCCGGTGCTGTAGGCCATAGAGCGGAATTCTCTGACCTCCTGGAAGAGGACCGACGACATGCCTCCTCCTAAATAAGAGCTCAGCATAGTGAACGGCACGAGCCCCTCGCGAGTGGTCGGCGGCGGCACCTGCTCATGGGTGAAGAAGATGGTCTGTCGTGATTTAGGCATGTCGTAGACATAGACGACGGGCTCGTCATAAGCCTTCGTTGTCTGTGAGTAGTCGATGTATGGGATATGGCTGCGGCTGACGGGCAGGTAGCGGCAGACGGCGCTTTTCACCTCTTCGGTGGTGTGCGTGCCGCTGTAGGAGATGTCGCAGGCGTTGGCGAAGATTTCATCAAAGGCCTTGAGCATCTTTTCCCCGCTCATCTTTTTGGTCTCTGCCTTGGTGAGGCGGTTGAGGTAACTCGAATTGTCGCCGAAAAGCACTTTCGCCCTCACGGCCATGAACACCTCATCGCTTTCTTCGTCCAGACTTTTCGACTCTGCCTTCTTGGTGTCGCGCACCTGGTCGAGTGCCTTGTCGTTAGACTTCGCATGGCCGATGAAATGGTTTAGCAGCCGGAGTGTAGGCTCGAAATTCTGGTCCACTCCGGTCACGGTGATGGTGAAAGAGGTATAGCCCGCGGAATAGTCCACGTTGGCACCGAGCGACTGCAATGCGGCGGCCAGTTCCTGGCGTGAGAGAGAGTCGGTGCCGATGTTGTTGAGTAGCATAGAGGCAGCCTCGAGCCGCCGGTCAGACTTCGTCCCTTTGTTGTAGACGACGGTGAGTTCGAAGAGGTCGTTGACAGGGTTGTCCACGGTATAGAGAGTGGCGGTGGGGGAGAGGGGCGTGATGGTGACGTCCTTGTTGAAGTCGATGAGCCGCGGTTGGCGCTCGGCGGTGGGGATGGCGGCCAGCCGGCGGGCATAGTCCGACTCCGCGTTCCTGTTTTTGGGCACCACGGGCGTGTATCCCGGCTGGCTCATCTTGTCTTTGGCGTAGTTGCCGTTTTTCTTCTTGAATTTCACGTATGGAGCGTTGAAATAGCGCTTGGCGGTAGCCACGACATCAGCTTTTGTCAGCGAACTGATGGCGTTCACCTTGTCGAGATACTCCTGCCATGAGTGGCCCGACGACATCACCATCACCATCTTCATGGCCCGGTCGCTGATGGTCTCCAGCGACTTGTTGGCCTCGCGGTAGGCTTCTTGCTTCTGGGTGATGAAAGCCTCGTCGGTGAAGTCGCCCTCGCAGAGGCGCTTCACCTGTTGCAGGCACGCGTTCTCCGCTTTGTTGGAAGAACTCAGCAGGTTGGGCACCACCAGAATGTAGGCCACTCCGGCATCGTTGAGCCCTTGCGTGGCCGCTGCCGTCATCAGCAGGGTACCTTCGTTGCAGAGCGAGTCGAGCATGCCTGCCTGCCCGTTGTAGAGGAGCGACATGGCCAGGGAGAGGGCGTTGGCGTCGCGCTCATATTCGGTGGGAGCCTTGTAGGCCAGCATCTCGATGCTGACCAGCGGGACGGGGATTTTGATTTCCACCGTGCGCGTCTGAGTGATGTCGGGCAGCGGCGAAGGGGTGTGCGTTGGTTTTGTACCTTTCTCTATGCGTCCGAAAGTGCTCTCGAGCAAAGGCATCACCTCGTCGGCGTCGACATCTCCGCAGAGCACGATTCCCATGTTGCATCCCACATAGTAGCGCTCGTAGAAGTCGCGCATGGCCGACAACTTCGGGTTTTTCAGGTTCTCGGTACTCCCGATGACGGGATAGGCGTAGGGCTGTGTGCCGAAGAGTTCCTTAAACATGTTTTCCATCGCGCTGTTGAGCATGTCGTCGGCATACATATTCTTCTCTTCATAGACAGTCTCCAACTCATTCTGGAAGAGCCTGTAGACGGGACGGATGAGGCGGTCGCTGTTGAGCTGGCACCACTGCCGCAGATACTGTGGAGAGAAGAAGTTGTGATAGAAGGTGAAGTCCCAACTGGTGCCGGCGTTGAGTCCGGTGCCGCCATACTGGCTGATGAGCCGGTTGAACTCGTTGGGTATGGCGTATTCTCCAGCCTTCTGGCTCAGCCGGTTGATGTCTTTTTGGATAGCTAACCGCTGGGCTTCGTCCTTGGTGGCGGCCAACTGGTCGTAGCGGGCAGAGATGGAGTCGAGCCAGGGCTTCTCAGCGGCATAGTCGACGGTGCCGATTTCCTCGGTCCCCTTAAACATGATGTGCTCGAAATAGTGGGCGATGCCGGTGTCGGGACAGTCTTTGGCGCCGGCGTTGACCACCACGGCTCCGAAGACTTTAGGCTGGCTGTGGTCTTCGTTGATCCAGACGGTCATCCCATTGCTGAGCATGTGTTCCTTCACGGTGAGGGGCGAGGACTGCTGGGCCGACGCCGGGAGAAAGGCCAGCAGCGCCAAGCAGAGGCAGAAGGTGCGGAGAAATGGTCGCATATCTTTTCTGTTGTTTGTTGAAACGTCTTTTCCTATCGTTGCTCTCATCTGGCTTACACCACCCGGTAGCCGTTTTCCTTGCAATAGTCGATGGCTGGCCTGTAGCCCTGTGTGCAGGCGCGCCGTATCCATCGCAAGCCTGTCTCTTTGTCGACGGCCACCCCGTTGCCGGTTATGTGAAACCATCCCGTGGCAAACTGCGCTTGCGCGTCGCCGCCGTTGGCGGCCAACTCATACCAGAAGGCGCATTCGGTGAGGTCGCGCTCCACGCCGTCGCCGTTCCAGTAGGCTGCACCGACGTTCTTCTGCGATTGAAGATGTCCCTGGAACGCCGCCTCACGGTACCACAGGAACGCTTTGGCGTGGTCTTGAGTGATACCCTCGCCGAGATAGTAGGCGTTGGCTACGTTCACCTGCGACTGCATGTCGCCCTTGAGCGCAGCCTTCAGATACCATTCGAAAGCCTGGCTGAAGTCCTGCTCCACGCCGTCTCCGCGGTAGTAGCATTCGGCCACGTTGAAGCAGCCGTAGAGGTCTTCTGCGAGAGCGGCGCGCATATACCATTCGAAGGCTTTCTCATGGTTCTCCACGACGCCGTAGCCTCGCTGGTAGCATACACCGAGGTTGTTCATCGCTTTTGTGTCGCCCTCCTTGGCCAGTTGGCGGTAATTGTCGGCGGTATCGCGTTGCTTGCTCATGAAGGTGTGAGGATAGAGTAGGGGACTAAATGAGGAAAATGCCGGGACTTCTCCCGGCATTTATAATAAGGTTTGTGTGGCGGGCATGCCCGCCACAGTGTCAGAATCAGAGGATGGTCTTCACGGCCTCGAGCATGCCCTTCTCCTGGATGAGGTCGAGGTCTTTCTTCAGAAGGTCGGCCAGGCCTGCGATGTCGTGGAGGTCCTCACCCCAGATGCTGGTGGCGCCGAGCACACCGTCGGTCACCTTCTGGGTGTCGCCGGTAGCCCACAGCTCTTTCAGCAGGTCCATGATATCCTGAGCGTCGTTGGGCACGATGTCGGCGCCGTCGGCGCGCTTGCCGCCCTTGTAGTAGGTGATGATGGCTGCCAGACCCATGACGAGTCCCTGGGGCAGTTCACCCTTGCGCTCGAGATACACCTTCACTCCGGGGAGGTCGCGTGCGCAGAACTTGGGGAAGGAGTTGAGCATGATGCTTGTCACCTGGTGGTCGACGAACGGGTTGTTGAAGCGCTCGAGCACGTCGGCGGCGAACTGCTTCAGCTCGTCCATCGGCAGGTTGAGGGTCTCCATGAGCTCCTCGAACTGCACCTTGTGGATGTATTTGCCGATGACCTCATGGTTGCAGGCGTCGCGCACGATGTCGACACCGCTGAGGTATGCCACGGGAGAGAGCACGGTGTGCGGGCCGTTGAGCAGGGTCACCTTGCGCTCGTGGTAAGGCTTCTCGCTCTCGGCGATGAGCACGTGGAGTCCGGCCTTCTCGGCGGGGAACTCGGCGCGGAGCTCTTCGCAGGTCATGTTCTCTGCCTTCTCGATCACCCACAGGTGGAAAATCTCGGCTTGCACCACGAGGTTGTCCTTGCAGCTGATCTTCTGCTGTATATCGGCAAACTCCTTGCGGGGGAAGGCCGGGTCGATGCGGTGCGCGGGGGGGGCGACGACGCA
>ODAI014578194.1_pt1 | contig 12257 bp, 8 predicted proteins | sample 1539321 | NCBI WGS metagenome assembly ODAI01 (sample SAMN02144231, study PRJEB22623) | gut metagenome | biome: sheep rumen | host: Ovis aries | place: New Zealand
CCCCGGTCGTTTGGGCTTTTCGCGCTTCATTTCTTAGATGAGCATCTTCGTCGTTTCGTTCGAGAATCCCGACACCTTCCACCGCGTGGCAACTATTATTGCCTGTACGTCGATTGTCGTCACCGCTGTCTACATCCTGCGTGTGGTAGGCAAGATTCTGTATGGCGAGGTCAAGAATCCTCACTACCTTGAACTTACTGATGCTACTTGGGACGAGCGTGTTGCCGTTATCTGCCTCATTGCTTGTGTGGCAGGTCTCGGTTTGTTCCCTCTTTGGGCAAGCAATGTCATCTCTGACGCTGTAGGACCAATTCTCGCTAACATCATTTAATATAGGAGGACGAAACATTATGAATTACGGACAATTCCTAAATATGATTCCTGAGGCACTCTTGGTCCTCGCTTTGCTTATCGTTTTCTTTGCTGACTTCTGTCTGCATAAGAGTGAGCGTAAGGTTTCTGTGTTGGGCAAGCTCACTGCTGCCCTGTTGCTATGTCAGACGGTAATGCTTACTGTTGCAGAGCCATCCATTGCCTTCGGAGGTATGTATGTCGCTACACAGGCTGCTAATGTCATGAAGCTGATACTCACCATGGGTACCCTTATTGTGGTTATCATGGCCCAGCCTTGGGTGGAGAACGAGGCTCGTCGCTATGCTGGTGAGTTCCATTTGCTCGTGCTCTCTACACTGTTGGGTATGTATATGATGACTTCAAGTGGCAATTTCCTCATGTTCTTCCTTGGTTTGGAGACAGCTTCAGTGCCTATGGCCTGTTTGGTAGCTTTCGATAAGTTGAAGAAGAACTCTGCAGAGGGTGCTGCTAAATATATTCTTACAGCTACCTTCTCTAGTGGTATTATGCTCTATGGCCTCTCGTTCATCTATGGATCAATAGGCACACTCTATTATGACGACGTGCTCTCTCGCATGACTTATTTTGCCCAGTTTAAGAGCCAGTTGCCCATGCTTATTATGGGACTTGTGTTCTTCTTCAGTGGCTTAGGTTTCAAGCTCTCACTTGTACCTTTCCATTTCTGGACTGCTGATACTTACGAGGGTGCTCCAACACCAGTAACTGGTTATCTTAGTGTAGTCTCAAAGGGTGCTGCTGCTTATGCATTGATGTTCATCTTTATGCGTGCCTTTGCGCCCCTTACAGAGTACTGGGAGTACATGCTTTATATCGTCATTGTACTTTCTATTACCGTTGCCAACCTCTTCGCCATCCGCCAGAGTGAACTGAAGCGCTTCATGGCATTCTCTTCTATCTCACAGGCGGGTTACATCATGTTGGCTGTTATCGGTTCTTCTCAGGCAGGTATGGCTTCGCTGATGTATTATATTCTCGTTTATGTCGTTGCCAACATGGCTGTCTTCACTGTTATCTCTACGGTAGAACAGAATAACAACGGACGTACGGATATGAATGCCTATAACGGATTTTATCAGACCAATCCCAAGTTGTCGTTCCTCATGACGCTGGCTCTGTTCTCATTGGCTGGTATCCCTCCCTTTGCAGGTATGTTCTCAAAGTTCTTCGTATTTATGGCTGCTGCACAGCAAGGTTCTTTTTGGGCCTACTTTGTAGTGTTTATTGCGTTGATCAATACGGTAGTGTCACTCTACTACTATCTGCTTATCGTTAAGGCTATGTACATCAAGCAGACCGATACTCCTCTGCCCACCTTTACAACCGACCTTTATACCCGTGTGGCATTGGTTGTTTGTACCCTGGGTATTGTGCTCTTCGGCGTCTGCTCTTGTATCTACGACTATCTCTTTGCAGCCTCAGCCTCTGTCATGTAAGGTTTAGGCTTGTGCATATAAAAATAGGTGGGGAACTTTTGGTGCCCCACCTATTTTTTGATTATTTGCTTCGTTTCAGTTCTTCTTTTAGGAACTTGGGCGTGAAGCCCTTTTTCGATTTGGCTACCTCTTCTGGTGTACCTGTAGAGAGAATTGTTCCACCAGCGCGTCCACCCTCAGGACCTATGTCGATGATATGGTCTGCCAATTTGATGACATCCAGATTATGTTCGATGACGATAACGGTGTTGCCACGATCAACCAGTCGTTGTAGCACATCCATGAGGATGCGGATGTCTTCGAAATGCAGACCTGTGGTGGGCTCGTCCAGGATGTAAAGTGTCTTGCCAGTGTCTTTTTTCGACAACTCAGTGGCCAACTTGACACGCTGGCTCTCACCACCAGAGAGCGTGGTTGACGATTGCCCCAACTTAATATACCCCAGTCCTACATCCTGAATAGTCTTGATTTTGCGTAGGATGTCGGGCACATTCTCGAAGAACTCGCAGGCTTGATTGATGGTCATGTCTAGAACATCTGCAATCGACTTACCCTTGAAGCGAACCTCCAGCGTTTCACGGTTATAACGTTTTCCGTGACATTCTTCGCAAGGTACCTGAATATCGGGTAGGAAGTTCATTTCTATAGTCTTATAGCCATTGCCACCACACGTCTCACAGCGTCCGCCCTTTACGTTAAACGAGAAACGACCAGGCTTGTATCCGCGAATCTGTGCTTCGGGCAAGTTGACGAACAGCGAACGGATATCGCTGAACACACCTGTATAAGTAGCAGGATTTGAACGTGGGGTTCGTCCGATAGGCGTTTGGTCCACATTCACCACCTTATCTATATATTCCAGACCTTCAATGCTCTCGTAGGGCATAGGCTGTTGGAGTGAGCGATAGAAATGCTTTGAGAGAATGGGGTGTAGCGTCTCGTTGATAAGTGTCGACTTACCCGATCCTGACACACCAGTGACAAGGATGAGCTTTCCTAAAGGAAACTCCACTGTGACGTTCTTTAGGTTGTTGCCAGTACATCCCTTTAGTATTAGGCTATGTCCATTGCCTGGGCGACGCTTGGAGGGGAGGGGAATGGTCATCTTTCCACTGAGATATTGGGCAGTAATGGTTTGCTGCTTCATCATCTCTTCAATTGTACCTTGAAACACCACTTCGCCACCCTTGCGACCCGCACGAGGACCAATGTCTACGATATAATCTGAAGCCAGCATCATGTCACGATCGTGCTCCACCACAATGACCGTGTTACCCAGGTCGCGCAAATCTTTCAATGAACGAATCAGTCTGTCGTTGTCACGCTGGTGCAAACCAATAGAAGGTTCATCAAGGATATAGAGCACATTCACTAGTTGTGAACCAATCTGGGTTGCCAAGCGGATGCGCTGACTCTCACCACCCGATAGAGAGGCCGATTGGCGATTAAGTGCCAGATAGTCAAGACCTACTTCCAGCAGGAAATCCAATCGAGTGCGTATCTCTTTCAGAATCTCTGTGGCAATCTGTTGTTGTTGGTGGTCAAGGGTAGGCTCTACATCGTCCAGCCATTGGCGCAGTTCGGAAATGTCCATGCTTGCCAGTTCGCTGATGTTCTTATCACCTATCTTATAAGATAAAGCTTCACGATTCAGACGCTGACCATGACACTCCGGACAAGTACATTCAGCCAAGAACTGATCGGCCCACTTTTGTCCTCCTGAACTATCATCGTTTTCCATGACGGAGCGCAGGTATTTCACCACACCATCAAAATCTACGAAAAAGTCGCTCGATGTATGCACCAGTTCCTTGTCAATGCGCACACTTTCCAAAGAGCCATAAAGAATTTCGTTAAGTGCCTCGTCTGGAATTTCCTCAATAGCGGTTTTCAGAGTACACTCATACTTATGAAGGATGGCATCTATCTGCCAGAAAATCATCTGGTTCTTATACTTTCCTAAAGGTGTGATACCTCCGTCATAGATGCTGTGTTTTCGATTGGGAATGACCTTGTTAAGGTCTATTTCGTTGATATATCCCAAACCTTTACAACGTGGACAAGCCCCTTGGGGCGAATTGAATGAGAATGTGTTAGGCGCAGGCTCACTGTAGGAAATACCTGTGGTTGGACACATGAGCTGTTTGGAGAAATGCTTCACATTGCCCGTCTCGTGATCCATAATCATCACTCTGCCTTCTCCCTGCTTCATGGCCATCTGTACGCTCTTCTTCAGTCGTTCGTCAATGGTGTCTTTGACAGCCATCCGGTCTATTACCGCTTCAATGTCGTGGTTCTTATATCGATCCACTTTCATGCCCTGTGTAATCTCATGCAATTCCCCATCAACACGAACATGGAGATATCCTTTACGACGCAAGCCTTCAAAGAGCTCCCGATAGTGACCTTTACGCGAACGTACTAACGGAGCGAGGATGAGAATCCGACGCCCAGCATAGTCGTGGGTAATCATCTCAATCACCTTTTCCTCTGTATATTTCACCATAGGTTCCCCAGTTTCATAGCTGTAGGCTTTTCCTGCTCGGGCAAAGAGTAGACGTAGGAAGTCATAAACCTCCGTAGTAGTGCCTACGGTTGATCGAGGATTCTTGTTGGTGGTTTTCTGTTCGATGCTGATAACGGGCGATAATCCAGTAATCTTATCGACATCAGGACGCTCCATGCCTCCCAGAAAGTTACGGGCATAGGCAGAGAAAGTCTCGATATATCGACGCTGTCCCTCTGCAAAGATGGTGTCGAAGGCCAGCGACGACTTACCACTGCCACTCAATCCCGTGATAACGGTTAGCGAGTCGCGAGGAATCTCAACGTCTATGTTCTTGAGGTTATGAACGCGCGCGCCCCATATATTGATTTTGTTGTCGTTACTCATTGCTGTTGTTTACCACGTTGAAATTGCGTATCAGATTGACGTCCTTTCGGATGTTATACTCCACACCATCGGCACCACGTGCTTTGACATAGACAAAATAGACACCGTCCTTGACAGGATGACCGTTGTACGTGCCGTCCCATCCCTTGCTGATGTCAGTCCAGTCGTATAGTTTCTGACCATGTCGGTTGAAGATATAGGCGTGAAATTCAACGATGCTCTTATAATGGCCAGTGGCTTCCGGATGACATGCGCCTTTCGCCCCATAGAAGTCGTTGTACCCGTCGTTGTTGGGCGAGAAAGCATTAGGCATTTCCAGATGACTCTCTGTAATGGTAATCTCAATATTGGCAGAGTCGACAGCCTCGCCATTCTGCTGAGCGATAACAGATACGTTATTAATGCCTGACTCTGTGAAGGTAAACGTGGTTTCTTCTTCGTATCGGGTCACGACGGCACCTGATGCCTTGTTGCTGATGCGCCATATAATGGAGGCTCCTTCGTACAACTCCGTGGCATTGGAGCTGATGCGTGTAACAAGGGGCGCTTCGGAAGTGAAGTTCTCCGATGTGGTTATCTCAGTACCTGTATTATCGGTATAGGTAACTTTTATCTCTATGCCTGCGAAAACCATCAAGGTGGTGCTCAGCAGAACCAAAAGGCATGATATTTTTCTTAAATCCATGTTGATATGCGAATATTTGTGCAAATTTAGCGAAAAAAGTAGAACTTCCGCATTTTTTTTGTAATTTTGTAGCGCAAAAATAAAAAAAAAAGGTGAAGATGAAAAGAATGATGAGATATTTCCTACTGCTAACGGTGTTGTCAGTGAGTGTTGAGACAGCCTTGGCGCAGGTGCAGAACTATAAGGAACTGCATCAGGTAAAGCGTAAGGAGACCATCTTTGGAATAGCCCGTGAAAACGGTATCACTATTGACGAACTGATTAAGGCCAATCCAGAGATGAATACCCCTGGATATGAGCTTAAGAAGGGCGATTATATTAAGATTCCCTTCCCATCGAAGACGAGTCAGACAAGTCAAGCTAGTCAGCCTAGTCAATCTAGTCCTACTAGTCAATCAGTAGTTCCTTCTAACAAGGACTTGCGTCAGCGCGAAATCAGGGTGGGAGTGATGTTGCCTTTGAACGATAAGAGTACCGATGGCAAGCGAATGTTGGAATACTATCGTGGTGTGCTCATGGCATGCGACAGTTTGAGAGCCATTGGTATTTCTATCGATGTACATGCATGGAATGTTTCTGATGAAAGCGATATCACCAAGGTGCTGTCCGATCCCAATGCTGCCAATCGCGACCTTATTATCGGTCCCTATTACACCAAGCAGTTAAAGACCTTGGGCGACTATGCTTTGGCTCGCGATATCAAGGTGTTTGTTCCTTTCATTAATTATTCGCAAGAGATTTATAACAATTACAACCTGTTTCAGGCTCATCAGAATCAGAACCAGTTGAACGATGCTTATGTGCAGCGTTTCTACGAACGCTTCAAGGATTGTCATCCTGTGCTCATCGATTGCAACGATTCCACCAGTACGAAAGGTAGCTTTACCACAGCCCTTCGCAGACGCCTGGAACAGAATGGTATCCAGTATAGCATTACCAACCTGCGCTCCAGTGAGGCACAGTTCCGCAAGGCTTTCTCTATGAGTCAGCGCAATGTGGTCATTCTGAACACCAGCCGTTCTCAGGAGTTGAATGTGGCCTTTGCCAAACTGAACGGTATGGTGATGAACACTCCAGGCATGTTGATTTCGATGTTTGGCTATACCGAATGGCTGATGTATAATCGTCAGCATCTGGACAATTTCTATAAGTTCGACGTGTATGTTCCTTCTACCTATTATATGAATCCACTGTCTCCAAGGTCAGACCGTATTAAGCTGAAATATCGCTGGAATTTCCATCAGGACATGCAGAACTATAATCAGCGTTATGCGGTGGCAGGTTTCGACCATGCTTTCTTCATGCTGAAGGGTCTCCACATGTATGGCTCTCACTTCACCGGTGCAGCAGGCATGGTGGGCTATACTCCTTTGCAGACTCCCCTGCACTTTGAGCGCATTGGAAATGGAGGATTGCAGAATCGTGCTGTATTGTTTGTACATTACACCAATGATAATAAGGTGGAAACTATCAACTTCTAAAGGCACATGAAACGGTTTTATCTATTATTTCTCATTTCTCTGTTCTCTGTTCTCATTTCCTATGCTCAGGTGGGTGAGTATCGTACCGACTTGGCTATAGGTGTCAATGGAGGCTACATGATGAGTTCTGTAGGCTTTGTGCCTGAGGTTCCTCAGAAGCAGTTGGGAGGTATGACGGGTGGTTTTACCATTCGCTATACTTGTGAGAAATATTTCCAAAGCATCTGTGCCATTGTTGCTGAGGTGAACATTGCACAGACGGGTTGGAAAGAGAATATCATGGACATAGACAATCAGCCCGTTTATTATAAGGGCGATGATGCGAAGGTTAACCCGTTGTCGTATGAGCGCCATATGACCTATGTGCAGATTCCCTTGATGGCTCGATTAGGGTGGGGACGTGAGCGCAAAGGCTTGCAGGGCTTTATCCAATTGGGTCCGCAGTTAGGTCTTTTTATGAACGAATCCACCAAGACCAACCTTGTTCCAGGATTGAAAACCCAGACAGATCGCTCTTCAAAGGTGGTGGCACAGGATACAATGGCTGTCGAGCGTAAGTTCGACTACGGCATTGCTGTAGGTGGTGGCATAGAGTTCTCCCATCCTAAAGTAGGCCACTTCATCGTGGAGGGTCGCTACTATTATGGCTTGGGCGATATCTTCAAGAATTCAAAGAGCGACTTCTTCGGACGCTCTAACTTCGGACAGATAGTCATCAAAGCGACCTACCTGTTTGATATCATCAAGACGAAGAATCCTAAAATTAAATAATTACAACTATGTTCGAGAATCAACCGAAAGGTCTATTTGCGTTGGCATTGGCCAACACGGGCGAGCGTTTTGGTTACTACACCATGCTTGCTGTTTTCGCTTTGTTCCTGAGAGCCAACTATGGATTGTCTCCCGCTTTGGCAGGCACCATCTATAGTGCGTTCCTCATGTTAGTGTATTTCTTCCCGCTCATCGGTGGTATCATGGCCGATAAGTTCGGCTTCGGTCGCATGGTGACTACGGGTATTATGATTATGTTTGCAGGCTATCTCCTGCTCTCTGTACCCCTGGGTGGCGATACGGTGGCTTTGGTAGTCATGCTGGCAGCTCTGTTGCTCATAGGCTTTGGTACAGGTCTGTTTAAGGGTAATCTGCAAGTCATGGTGGGCGACCTCTACAACGACCCGCAGTATAAGGACAAGCGCGACTCTGGTTTCTCTATTTTCTACATGGCCATCAACATCGGTGCCTTGTTTGCACCTACCGCTGCCATTAAGATTAAGGAGTATGCAGAGACCTCGTTGGGCTATAGCTCTAACGACGCCTACCACTTCTCGTTTGCAGTAGCTTGCGCTTCGCTCATCCTGTCTATCGCCATCTATTACATCTTCCGTTCTACCTTCCGTCATACAGAGGGTGGTACGAAGAAAACTGCTGCTGCCGATGCTGCTCCTGTAGAAGAGCTCTCTAAGGAAGAAACCAAACAGCGCATCGTGGCACTTTGCCTCGTCTTTGCTGTTGTTATCTTCTTCTGGATGGCTTTCCATCAGAACGGACTCTCTTTGACCTATTTTGCTGATGAGTTCACAGCCGATAGTGCTTCAGGTGTTCAGGCTATGTGCTTCAATGTTTGGAATCTGGTGGCTATTGTCTTCATTGTTTATGCAGGTTTCTCCCTGTTCCAGTCGAAGACCAGCAAGGGCAAGTTCATTTCTCTTATTGTTATTCTGGCCGCTCTTGCCTTCTTGTTCTTCCAGTATGATGGCGAGAAAGTGATTCCTGTTTCAGCTCCTATCTTCCAGCAGTTCAATCCCTTCTACGTGGTTGCGCTGACTCCTGTGTCCATGGCTATCTTTGGCGCTTTGGCTGCTAAGGGCAAAGAGCCTTCTGCTCCTCGCAAGATTGCCTATGGTATGATTGTCGCTGCTGTGGCCTATGCCCTGATGGCATTTGGTTCGTTCGGACTTCCTATGCCTCAGACGGAGATTGGTCCTGATGGCAATCCTATGGCTGTCCATGTGGCTGATGTTACCCCCAATCTGCTCATCTCTGTTTATCTCGTGCTGACCTTTGGCGCGCTGTTGTTGTCGTCTATGGGCATCTCGTTCGTATCAAAAGTTGCTCCTCCCAAGTATAAGGGCATGATGATGGGTGGCTGGTTCGTGGCTACTGCTATCGGCAATCAGTTGGTAGTTGTTGGTGGACTCCTTTGGGGTGCTGTTCCCCTTTGGATTTGCTGGAGCGTCTTCCTGGGTGTTTGTCTCGTAGCAGCTATCTTCATGTTTGCTATGATGAAGCGCCTCGAGAAGGTTTGCTAATTAATAAATAGGTATATTATAAATAAGGTATAAGGTGAGTTTTATCCCCTTTCTGGTACTCATCGTACTCATCACGTGTTGCGTTACCGTCTTCGGTAACGCAACATTAGATGGTGCCTCACAGGTCTCGCTGATGGTAGCCTCTGCGGTCAGCGTGCTGGTGGGTCATTTCTCGAAGCGCCTGAAATGGGAGAATCTGGAGAAGGAGGTTACCGATAAGATAGCCAGCTGTACCCCTGCCATCATTATCCTCTTGCTTATAGGCGCCATTGGAGGCACGTGGATGGTCTCAGGCATTGTGCCCACCATGATTTATTATGGTATGCAGATCATTCGTCCTGAGGTGTTCCTCGTCAGCAGCAGTTTGCTTTGCGCATTGGTTAGCTTGATGATTGGCTCGTCGTGGACTACCGTTGCCACCATCGGTCTCGCCCTGATGGGCATTGGCAAGGCACACGGGTTCGACGATGGATGGATAGCAGGCTCTATCATCACGGGTGCTTATTTTGGCGACAAGCTCTCACCGCTTTCCGATACCACTGTGTTGGCTTCCAGTGTGTCTGGCACCCCTCTGTTTACGCATATCCGCTATATGCTCTACACCACGGTGCCTACGTTCTGCATCTCACTTGCCATCTTTCTGATTGCAGGTTTCACCATGGATGTGTCTAGTCATGGCTCTGTCAATGAGTTTATGGAGGGCCTGCAGCATACCTTCGTTATTTCTCCTTGGTTGCTCATTGTGCCCGTGTTGACGGGCGTCATGATTTCCCGTCGCTGGCCTTCGATGGTGGTGCTTTTCCTGGCTATCCTTCTGGCTGTCGTTGTGGCCTTGCTGGTACAGTCTGATTTGGTTGCAGCCATTTCAAGCAAATCAACAGGACTGCCTTATGTGGATATGTACGAAGGTATGATGCGTATTTGCTATGGCAGTACGGAAATCGAGACGGGCAATGCGGTACTCAACGAATTGGTTCATACCAGTGGTATGTCGGGCATGATGCCTACCATCTGGCTCATCATCTGTGCCCAGACCTTTGGAGGAGCCCTGACAGCTACGGGCCAGTTGCAAGACTTGATGCGCCTTGTGCTTCGCTTTGCCAAGGGCGCAGCTTCACTCGTGGCGTCTACTGTTGGTACAGCTATTTTCTGCAACATCGCCACAGCCGATCAGTACCTTTCTATCATGCTTTCCAGCTCGATGTTTAAGGATACTTTCCAAAAATTGGGCTATGAGCCCCGATTGTTAAGTCGTTCGTGCGAGGATGGTGCTACCGTTACCTCCGTTCTTGTGCCTTGGAACACCTGTGGACTTACGCAAAGCACTGTGCTTGGTGTTGCCACCCTGACCTATCTTCCCTATTGTTTCTTTAACTATCTCTCGCCACTGATGAGCATCTTTATAGCTTCCATCGGGTGGAGAATCTTCAGGCGTAAATGATTCTTAGTCTATTACTTTCTGGCTTCTTGTCGCTTGTCGAGTTGAATTGCGAAAATCTATTCGATTGTCGCCACGATTCACTAAAACAGGATATGGAATGGACTCCAGAAGGGCAACGAAAGTGGACGCCAGGGCGCTATTGGCGCAAACTGAACAATATCGGACAGGAGATTCTTTCTTGTCAACAACAAGGAGTGCCCGACCTTGTGGCACTCGTTGAGGTGGAGAACGATTCGTGCCTTTTCGACCTCACCCGTCGTTCGCTATTGCGTGGTGCAGGCTATGAATACCTCATGACCCAGTCGCCCGACCTGCGAGGCATTGATGTGGCATTGCTCTATCAACCCCTTTCCTTCCGTCCCATTTGCTACGACTATTTGCGTGTCAATCCCTTGGAGAATATGCGCCCCACTCGCGACATCCTTTATGTACAAGGCGAAGTGATAAGTGGCGACACCCTGCACGTCTTTGTTGTCCATGCTCCCAGTCGTTTTGGAGGCGAGAAAGCCACTCGTCCCAATCGTTTGTTGGTGATGCAACGCCTTGTGGAAGCTATCCGTCTTTTGCCCCATGATGCCAAGGTTATTGTGGCTGGCGACTTTAACGACTATGCCGATAGTCCTTCACTTCTGTTCTTGCAGGAAAATGGACTCCATAACATGACTCACCAAGCCCAAGGCACTCATGGCGCAATGGGTACCTACCGTTACGAAGGTCAGTGGCGCAGCATTGACCATGTGTTGGTTTCTCGTGCCCTGTGCGATTCCGTCTCGCAGACCTACGTCAACGATTCCCCCTTCCTACTTCAGGAAGACAAGAAATATGGAGGAGTCAAACCCCTTCGCACCTTTAATGGCCTGCGCTATCAGCGTGGCTTCAGCGACCATCTTCCTTTGGTTGTCTGCTTCCAATAACTTTTTTCCTATCTATGCCAATAAATTGGCGAAGTTCTTTGACCTAAAGGTACAAAGTACTAAAGATATCCTCCGTCTCGACAAAAAAAGAAACGTGTTTCTTTGTTTTGTGCTCGACTTTTCGTAACTTTGCAACGTATTCAAAACATTGCTTATGACTATAAGGGAACAAATCAGGGAAATAATAGAACCGAGGAATGAGAGCATCTATTCTCGTCTGTACGACTGGACCATGCTGTCTGCTATCGTCATTGGCATTCTGCCTTTGATGTTCAGGGGACATCACATGGTATTTTTCTATTTTGACTTATTCTCAGGATTATGTTTCATCATTGATTATCTGCTTCGATGGATAACTGCCGACGTGCGCTACAAACACAATCGGGCTCTGGCATTCTTGATTTACCCCTTCACCCCTATGGCCATTATCGACTTGTTGTCTATCTTGCCAACCTTCAATATGCTCAGTCCCACCTTTAAGGTGGCTCGTGTGTCGCGCTTGCTCCGTTTGCTTCGCGTCATCAAGATTATTCGCTATTATGAGCCCTTGGAGATTATCATTGCCGTGATTCGTCGCCAGAGTCGAATCCTCTGGACCGTATTCTCATTGGCAATATTCTATATCTTCATCACAGCCCTCATCATGTTCAATGCTGAGGAAGACATCAATCCTGAAACGGGTCAATATCTCTTCACTACTTTCTTCGATGCTTTCTATTGGGCAGC
>ODAI011868566.1_pt1 | contig 12256 bp, 6 predicted proteins | sample 1539321 | NCBI WGS metagenome assembly ODAI01 (sample SAMN02144231, study PRJEB22623) | gut metagenome | biome: sheep rumen | host: Ovis aries | place: New Zealand
CGCTTTCACAGATAAATATTATTAAATACTGTTAATATGGTATCACAAACGCAGCTGAATGTCAATAGTTTATTATTTTTTTGTCATACTACACATAAAGTCGGTAGCAAAGTGAATTTATTTATGTAAGTGTATACTAACTTATTGTGAATATAAATATAGTCCTGTCTCTGTGATGAGAGACAGAACTATATTTTTAAATCTTAAATGATATGAAATTCAGTTTGGATTTTACACATTATCTGTTTAATTCCGAACTTTTTATAGGGAGTTCCGACTGTTGTAATACACCTGAATCCACAAGCTGTATTGCAGCAGCGTCCTGACCTGTTATGCCTGAACCGTTGTCAACGACATCTGCATTGCGTTTGCCTTCATTGGTGAGAGCATATCTTGAAACGTTTGCAACGGACTGCAATATTGCAACAGAATCGGATATACTTACCTTTTTGTCCACGTTTGCATCACCCCATAAAATATCAGATACAGAGGGGGTTTCAGTTGCAGGATTATCTGTCGGATTATCAGATGCTATATACCAGTTCTGATTATTTCCGCCATTATATGTCCATTCCTGAACGTTTGCACCGTTTTCTCTTGATTTTGAGGTGATTTCAATGCATGAGGCATCAGCAGAGACTTTTGTGCGGATACTGTAAGAGCCGTCATTATTTTTTACAAACTTAAACTGCTGATTATCGCCCTTATTGAAAGTGTACAGTTCAATATTAGTGCCGTCATCGGATTTTTTTGCATTTACGTCAAGTGCATATGAATTTCCGTCGCCGAGTTGTGAAACGAGGTAGAAGTAGCCGTTTCCTGCATCGACAGCTTTGAATTTGTTTCCGATATTGTCGGGAGTCTGCTGTGCATTTGCGCCGTTTGAAGGCTGACCGTCAATACTGAGATACATTCCGCTGTTGACATTTTTAAGAGTTATAATCATGCCGTCACTTATATCAGAAACAGGTGTTGCAGGAGGAGTTGTTTCTTCCTGAACATCGGGATTTTCAGGTGATTTTTCAAATTCAGATGCAAACAGTTCAGCGAGTTTGTCAGCACCGTTTCTGTTGGGGTGAACGTTGTCGATATACATTGAATCGGCTTTTGAAGCACCTGCTGATATGCAGTAATCCTGCCAGAGATTGAACAAATCAACAATCTGACAATTCTGTTCTTTTGCAATCTGTTCGATTTCGTTTATAAAATATCTGCCTGTAAGCAGTGGACTGAGAGAATAGTCACCCTTACGACCCTGCTGTTTAACGAGGATAACGTCCATGCCTTTTGCTTTTGCACGTTTAACCATATCGGAAACGATTTCTTTATATTCATCACCCTTGTAATATTTACCGTCATTTATTCCTATGGAGACAACGAACACATCACCTGACTTGCCGTATTTTTCAACAGTATTGAAATTGCCGTGTTCAACGAATCCCTTTGCATACTCACCGCTTGCCGCCATATTTCGTATATTCCAGTCTTTGCTTACATAATTGCAGAGCATTTGTCCCCAGCCTGCCTGAGTGCTTGTATTGAGCGGATAGTAATTGCACACGGTTGAATCTCCGCAGAGCCATATTGTCGGCGGCATTGCAGTGCTGTCGGATATTTTATTTAATTCAACTGCACTTATGCTGTATGCATTACCTTCCTTGCCCGCAGCCGCACGGATATTGAGCTGACCGTCTGTTACAGGGAGAATAATTTCATCGACAGCATTATCTCCTGTCATATTGACAATCTGGAGCATATTTTCCATATATACGCTTGTTCTTGCGGTATTTCCGAGAGTTACCTTTACCTTGTACAAACCGTTCGGAACATCAGCATTGAAAGTGGTATTACCTGTAAACTGTACTGCATCACTGAGTTCATTCTTACCGCTTGCGGCAACATTCTTTACATCATTTCCTGAGAAACCGTAACCTTTATTTTTATCGTATTTATCAGCCGCACTTATTGTTGTGAAACCGTTCTGAGCATTTGCGCCAAAATCGAATTTTCCGTTATATAATTCAGAGGGCTGTACAGGCGGTTCTGTTGTCTGTTCAGCAGGTACATCGGAAGTATGCGGAGTATTGTTGAGTTTAATATCAGGTCTTTCGGGGAGCGGAGCATCACTTCCAAGATAATAGCTTACATGGGGAGGCTGGTTGTAAGATGACTGCTGACAGCCATTCTGCGCCCTGTACTGCATATCATGCATAAGAGTTGTAAGGCGGACTTTTGTTGTATCAGTGGAACACCATACACGAATTTTGGAATTGTCGTCAGTTCTCATGATAAGTTCTTCTCGCCAGTCACCGAAAAGGTCAACTGTCATGCATGGTACAGATTTGGAACTGTTATTTGAAGCGCAGCCTGTTGCCGTGAAAATACCTTTTACTGAATCTGCGGCTGTCATCTTGTAAATTTTAGTGCCGTCAAGTATTTCACGTTCGAGGTCACCGTCCCAGTAGATAAAGAAATTTTGTGCAGGTCTTGTACCGCCTATTTTTTTACCTGCCGAATCATATACATTTCCGTCCGCAGCACCCCAGAATTCAGCACCTTTATTGCCTGCCCAGACATTATCTGCGGCACATCGTCCTGTATCCTTTGAATTATTGATATGGAAAATAGTTTTTCCTGTTTTTGCATCATAACAGGTTTCGCCGTAGGGGTTATCCTCATGACATTCCCAGACTTCAAGACCTTCCCTGTCGGGAATCAAATCACCGACGTGCATTGCATCACCGTGGAGTGCGCCTGATGTCCAGAGGAGTTTTCCGTTATCATCAATACAGTTTGCGCCTGTGAATATTTCCTGTTTTCCGTCATTATCGCAGTCAGCGACCATAACATTATGGTTTCCGCAGCCCCAGCCTGCTGTTTTTCTGTCGAATCCGGTATCATAAACCCAGCGTTTTACAAGTTTTCCGTCTTTTACATCAACTGCCGACCATGTAAGTCTTGTATAGTAACCTCTGCCGTAAATTGCAGACGGACGCACACCGTCAAGGTATGCAATACCGCTGTTCATACGCTCACAGCGGTTGCCGTAATCGTCACCCCATGTATTTTTTGCAGTTTTTCCTGTTGCCTCGCCTCTTGGGACGGGAAAATCTATTGTATCGAGAGCCGCACCTGTCTGACCGTCAAAAAGTGTAAGATATTCCGCACCTGTGAGAATTGTACCTGTTGATGTTCTGTAATCCTTACTGCCGTCACCGATAGTTTTACCTTTTCCGTCTTTTGAGCCGTCAGCGGTTTTGGTTATGAGTTCAGCCTTGCCGTCACAGTCGAAATCAGCAACGCACATCTGGGTATAATGCTGACCCGCCCTTATATTTACACCCAAATCAACACGCCAGAGCTGTTTGCCTTCAAGGGTATAGCAGTCTATATAAACTTTGTCTGTAACACCGCTCTGAGAATTATCTTTTGAATTGCCGGGGTCCCATTTCAGGAATATTTCATACTGTCCGTCCCCGTCAACATCACCTACGCAGGCATCATTCGGTGAATACTGACTTCCGGGAGAGTTAAGCTTGATATCGAAATAATTATTTCCCGAACTGAATTTACACTTTTCAGATGAAGTTATTTTGCCGTTTTCCACGCAGTCAACACGATATTTTGAAGCGGTAGTTCCTGAATTATCCTGATAGCAGGTAGGGTCGCCTTTTTTGCTTGTGTAGATGAGAGTATCATCTCTGTAAAGGCGAAATTCCGCATCATCAGAATCATTTGCATTCCAACGCCAGCTTACAAACATACCGTTTCCATTCTTGACAGCATAGATTCCTCTGTCGAGATATTCCATGATTGCGCTGCCGTTTCCGCCAACACCATAGGCTGCATCGGAAGTCATAGGAGCAATTAACGGATTTACCGCAGAAGCAGCTATTGTCAGTGCTGAAATTGCGGCGGAAAGTCTTTTTTTGTGTTTCATAATAATCCTCCCTGTTATATTTTATTCCCTCTTAATTCACGTTTTCTTTTGTTAATATTATATTAACATTTCTTTCATAAATTATCCATGAATATTCTTATCATGTTTTTGTCTTATTATGTCATTTTCAACTTGACATATGTTAATATTTATTATATAATTGTATAAAGAAGCAAAGGAGGAAAATTGCAGATGCGTATAAATATGGCGGGCTGGAACTGGACACACCCTGCGGATATGAGAATTGAACGTCCCAATGGCGTTCATGGTATGCAGATTATCCTTATCCGCTCAAAAGCCCATGTGATGATTGGGGAAAATGTATATGATATAAAAAGAAATACTGTCTTTGTCCTTGAAAGCTGTGTCCCTCACAATTTATATGCAGTCGGTGAAGAATATGCAGATGACTGGATAAGATTCGATATGGAGGACGATGATGCTGATTTTCTTGAAAAAATTGGCATCATGACAAATATTCCCATACAGCTTGATACAGATGTCGTTTCTGAACTCATAAAGCTCTGCGTTGAAATTTTTAAATCTGAAAACTCCGAAAAGGAAAATACCATACGTTTTCTTATGAAAGCAATACTTTTGCAGATAAAAAGCTGTTATGACCCGAAAAATAAAGTCGGAAAAACTCATTATGACGTTGAACTCGATGAAATACGCAAACAAATATATGCCTCTCCGTCATCTGAATGGACTATCCCTTCAATAGCCGAAAAAATGAATCTGTCCGTGGCACATTTCCAGAGACTTTATAAGCAGAGATACGGTATTTCCTGCTCAAAGGATATCCTTACAAGCAGAATGGAACTCGCAAAACAGCTTTTGATTGATACTGATATGTCAGCCGTTGAAATATCTGAAAAATGCGGTTATTACGACTATGCACATTTTTCAAAAGTATTCATGAAATATGCCTGCGTATCACCTGCAAAATACCGAAAGAAAAAACTATAATGTCTTTGTTTTCAGAATATGAAATTATTCTTGACAGCAGTAAATTAAAATAGTATAATAAAATCAGTTTATTTTTTATATACAGTATGTAGTAATATTGCAGCGGAGTAAAATTTCTCGGCTGTTTTGACGTTACTGAAAAATAAGGAGTGATTATATGTTAAAAATTGTATCTTTTATGCTCTCGGCAATAACTGCTGTCAGCATGGTATTTGGTGACTTCTCTTTTACATCAGCAGAGGCTGCCGAAAAAGAAACAAAACTTATTGCCCTCACATTTGATGACGGTCCTAATACAACCACAACAAATGATGTACTTGATATCCTTGAAGAATATGATGCAAAGGCTTCATTTTTCCTTATCGGCGACAATATAAACGCTGAAAGTGCCGTTTCCGTGAAACGTGCCTTTGATATGGGTATGGAGATAGACAACCATTCAAAAACCCATTCCAATATGTCAAAAATGTCAGCGGAGGAACTTAATGAGGAAATCTCCTATGTTGACGAAAAAGTAAAGGAAATAACAGGCGAGCCTACTAAATTTTTCCGTCCTCCGTTCATTGATGTCAGTCAGGGAATGTATGATGCAATTGATTTGCCCTTTATATGCGGAATCGACTGTCAGGACTATATGGCTAATGTAACCGCTCAGGAACGTGCAGATTATATCCTTAACGGTGCAAAGGACGGAGTAATTGTCCTTCTGCATGATGCCGCAGGAAATCAGCAGACTGTCGATGCACTTAAAATTGTCATGCCGAAACTCGTGGAGCAGGGTTATGAATTTGTAACGCTTACAGAATTGTTTGAACGTCAGGGCGAAACTCCAAAACATAATATTCTCTATTCAAATGTAGCAAAGTATCCGAAAGGATATGAAACAGAAAAGGAATTGTCCCCTGAATCCTCTGACCGCATATCCCTTGATAAATCTCTGCTTGAAAGTCTCGGTGATACTTATGCCGTTGAAACAGACTACACAAGCGCAACAGGCTATCCGCCTGTAATTGCCTTGCAGAAATGGTCGGGAACTCCACAGGTATGGCATACAATACAGCCCTTTTATTTCAATGGGGAAAAGGCTGTATTCCTTGCAGAAGATATAATATCCGCACTTGAACAGCTCGGAGTTGAATACAGCGAACTCGACGGAATAGCTGTTACCGCATACAGCGGAGATATTGCGTTCAGTAACCCGAAAATACTCGTCAAATCCGAAAAATCAGAAGAAATTTCCGTAAAGGGAGACGTAAATTCAGACGGAAAATTTGATATTGCTGACCTTGTTACCTTTGAAAAATGGCTTCTTGCCGTACCTGATGCAGAACTTTCCGACTATGACGCTGCTGATGTGTGCGCTGACGGAAAACTTGACGTTTTTGACATGATATTAATGAAGAAACTTCTTATTGAATGAAACAGCCGTCTGATTTTCTGCATTTATATGAATGTACGGAATTATTGAAAAACCCACGCAATATGGGTTATTGCGTGGGTTAAATTTATAGTATGAAATTGTTGTAACAAATTATATTAGGGAATGGAGAATACTATGCTGACATTGAATCTTTTGCTGTCCATGATAATAAATGCAAAGGTAAAGGGCAGGGGACTGGTATCGAACGGTAAAATTTATACAAAATTCATGTCTGTTATTTCCGATGACAGCGAACAGGATTTGCTGAAAAAATTCAATAATGAGCTTGTAATGAAAGAATCTTACAGGAAACTTGACAGATTTCTCAGCCGTTTCCTGAAAGACGGCAAAGGTTATCCATATGATTTGATGAACTTTCAGGAATTTGAGAAAAATATCGGCGATAAAATCAAGTATGAAGAATATCTGCGGAAAACTGAAAAAATATGCAGTGAAATACTTGATGAGGAAAAAATTGACTGCCTTGTATATAAACTCCTCGAAATTATCCGTCAGGACGATAGAATAAATTTAATCCTTTACGATTCGGAATTTATCGGGAAAGAAAAAATTTTCGGCGAATATGCCCACCCGAAAAGAATATGCATTGAGGCATTTCTGCTGGGACTGTTTTATCATGTGCATAAAAATCCCGCACGCTCCGTAAATATTGAACTTTCCGAAATACCTGAAAGACGTACATTTCAGGCTGTGCATTTCAGCCATTACAATTCCCTTGCCCTCGAAATTCCACTGAATCTGATTGAAAATATTAACGAAAATGCAAGCCGTCAGAAATCGGCAGATTTAAAATATCCTCTTAAATTCAGATTAAATAACGAAATTATTTCGGAACTGCCTCAGAATAAAAATATATTCCTCTATGGTATCAGTGGAACAGGAAAAACAACTGTCCTTCTCAATCAGCTTAAAAACAGCAATTCAACGGGATTCTATTTCACACTGTATCGGTACAAGCCCGAAATCAGACAGAATTTCCGCCCTGAAAGCTGTCGGATATTATTGCTTATACTTCTGAGATTTCATTATCAGTATGAATATTTAACTTATGAATCGTGCTGTTCAAAAGAGGGCGAGGAAAATATTCTCCGTCAGCTTATGGAACTTGAAAATATATTTAAAATTTCGCCTGTAAACAGTCCGAAATATACCCTTCTTCTTGACGGATTCAACGAAATATCCGCTGATTTTCAGAGCGATTTCATATGCGAACTTGAATATATCTGTAATTGCTGGCATAATGTGAGAGTTATAATCGCAGGACGGAATATTCCCGATTATGATATTTTTAAAAATTTTGACAGTGTTGAGCTTTGCGGATTTGATAAAAATGAACTCCGAAAAATATTGTCAGACGATACACCGCTCGATGATGAACTCGCTGAAATATTAAAGCTGCCTGTTTTTCTTGATATGTATTCCGAAACGCATAACAAGTTCACAAACCGTGGGGAACTTATTGACGGATATGTTATGAAACGTTCAGAAGTTTCATACAATACCGAAAAATTCCTGATACGATATGTTCTGCCTTTTATCGCCAAAAAAACTTTCAGAATAATGTTAAGGCACAATATAAGCCGTGCGGAAGCCATTGAAGCTGTCGATTCCGCAATATCTTACTACCTCATGAACGACAATATTTTTCAGAATTATATTTCTCCTGAAAATTTTAGCAAAAATGCCCTGCGTGAAAGCAGAGCAAAAAAAGACTGGATAAGAATTTTAATCAACACGGGATTCCTTGAAACAGACACCTCATCTCCGAGATTCCTTCACTTTACAAATCAGTATTATCAGGAATATTTTGCCGCAAAACATATCATAAATCTGATAGAATCCGCCTTGACTGTATATGACCCTTTAAGCGGCAGACTGCCCGAAAATATAATGGAATACGGGCTTTTCAGTCAGTGGTACGGAAATTTCGGCTGTGCGGAAAGTGACGGCATATACAGATTTATAGGCGAAATGTGCAGTGAAAACAGTCTGCTGGAAGGACTGCTTGAAATTTCAAGGAGTTTCCACGGATATTTCACGGCTGAAAATGTTATCCGAACAGCAAAAATTTCATATGAAAACAAGATTTTCGGAGCGGATTTCAGCGAACTTAAACTGCCTGCCTTTATGTGCGGTGATGTTGAATTTATTGACTGTGATTTCAGGAAATCCATTGTCCCTTTTCAGAAAAAACTGCATAATGTAAGCTTTGAAAACTGCGATTTTTCAGGAGCGGTTTTCTGGTTCGAGGAGGACAAAAAACTTTTTACAGAACTTGGGGCTTCAATGCTGAACTGAAAGATGCTGATTCAGCACATACAAAAATTAAAAAACAGAAACGGAGATTATCTTATGGAAGAAGAAAAAATAATTTTTAGATATGAAATACCTTGTGGCGGAATAACAGGATTGTTTTTACCGCCGACTATGTCAGTTAAAATTATAAACAGAACTGAAAATAATGTTTTATTGTATGAATTTAAAAATGACCTGAATAATACAACTGAAAATATGGTAACTTTGCCCTATGATGTGATTAAAGAGGTAATTGAGCTTATAAAGGAGAGTGATGTTGTTTTTTCATTTGACAGTAAAAAATTGTACAATGATGTAGAGCAGAATATTGAAAATCAGCATTTCTCCATTTTAGATTCAAATGGTGAAGTAATTGAGTTTAATGATGATTTTCGCAGTTTTTGTTTTTGTTCAGATATAAGCTATGTTGACCGTAACTTAACATTTGAATTGGAGACAGTCGTTTCACTTGTTGAAAAAATATCAAAACTGCTTGATAAAAATGGAATTGACGTTGAGCGGTATCTTCCTCTGCGTTTTACAAAAGGACTTACTGAACCTGAAAGACAGGAGTATTTAAAAACTATAAGGTAGTCATAGTGGTTTTGAGTGATAAGTACAGCATCAATATCGGGAAGTTCATCAACAGTTACCGACGGGTTCGTGAATCGTGCAGGTCCTGCCCATTGTACAGGCGAGGAACGTTCACTGAACACAGGGTCAACGAGTATATTTTTACCGTTCATCTGTATCAGTGATGACTGCATAACTTTAACCGTCTTGTGCTTTTTGATAAACTTCACACGCTCACTTCATTTCTTTTTCCCAGAAACGTATCACATTCAGTCCAAGACTGTCTGCTGTGCTTTCAAGTTCTGCCACTTCATCGGCAGTGAGTGAGATATTTGCCGCCTTTACAGCGTCCTCAACGTGGCTGACCTTTGTGACACCGATAATCGGGAGAGTACCCTTTGCGATAGCCCATGCAACAGGAACTTGTGCAATACCAACACCGTACTTGTCGGCTATTTTGCCGAGTGCTTTGTTCATGACTTCAAGCTTGTCAAGAATGGGATTATAGCTGTTTGCTCTTGCCGAGCCTGTGGGCATGGGGTGAGCTGTATCGTATTTGCCCGAAAGTGCGCCCTGTTCAAGCACCATATACGAGAAGAATGTAATATCATTTTCCTTGCAGTAGTCCAGAATACCCGAATCCTCCGAGGAACGGTTGATAAGGCTGTAATGATTCTGAACTGCCGACAGCTTCAAGCCGTGAGCCGCAAGTATTTCAGCCGCCTGCTTAATCTCAGCAAGATTGTGATTTGAGACACCAATCATCGGCACGTTGTCTTTTCCCTCAAAATACTTTGCAAGTTCCTCCGTCCACTTCGGAGCGTCCCAGACGTTGTGTATCCAGTAAATATCAAATCGGTTAAGTTCCATAAGTTTTAACTGCATTTCAATCATATCCTGCATTGCAGTAGGAGATGAACCGTCAGCACACTGAGGAGTAAACTTGTCAGAAATGAGATAGCTGTCTCTCGGAAGACCCTTTACAAAGCCCGCAAGCACCTTCTCAGAAGTTCCCATTCCGTATGCGTAAGCGGTATCCCACAGGTGCAAGCCGTTTTCCATAGCCTTGTCGAATATCGGACGAAGTGTCTCCGCTGTCAGGTTTCCGCCAAATGTTCCGTCATTGCCCCAAGCCCACGCACCGAGGGCGATTTTTGGTAAGTTTTTCATAAATGTTTCCTCCTTCATGATTTTAAAAGTTACTTATAATTGCTGTTCCTTTCAGTATTCTGACACAGTGTCATTATATATATTATATCATCATTCTGACACTGTGTCAATATGTTTTGAGCAAATATTGAAATTTCGTCATATCACACAAAAATAAAACTGTAAATTTATAAATAACAACCAATCAAATTGATTTCCTGTTTTATTTTAAGTTTCATGACTGCCTCCTGAAATATAAGTTAGGCAGAAGAACAGCAGATTCTTCTGTATCCTCTTTTCCTTTCCATGCGATGATAAAATGTGCCTCTGCATGGGAGGGCTGATAGCCCTGTCTTTTAAGATTCTGTATTCTTTCCTGAAATTTAGCGGAAAATTGCAGCAGCGGAATAAATCTGTTCCGATGATAAATTCCAAGTTGCTTTCCCCGCCATGCAAGCGGTGTTCCGCTCTGTATGGATAAAATCCGCCTTTTTTTATCTTTGAAGAAATCCAGCCACACATCACGCATGGAAAGCTGTACCGTTAAAAAGTCAGGTTTCTGATAATTGCCCGTATCCTGACAAAATTCAACATCATCAGAAACAAAGTTATCCAGAAGATTCTGATTATAATGTATATGCAGATTCTTTTTAGCTCTGGTCATGGCGACATAAAGCGTTCTTTTTTCTTCATCGCTGTGTATCTGATAATCGTCCAGCATGATATAAACGCTGTCAAATTCTCTGCCTTTCGCTTTGTGCATAGTTGAAACAATCACGGTTTCCTGTCCTGCACGGCAGAAATCTTCCAGTTTCGATTCATGCAGAAAACAGTTCAAATCTGAAATATAATATCTTTCGTTTGCGCTTTCAAATGTTTCGAGAATTTCAAGAATCAGAGGCAGAATTTTACTTTTCTCATACTGATTTTTCAGGTTTTCCTTTGCAGAATCCCACAGTTCTTTTGAAACAATATGTGAATTGAGTCCCTGCTCCAGATTTTTCAGGAAATAACGGATTTCAGCGATATTATAAATATCAAATCCGTCATTGCTCTGAATCAGCTTTGCAGGAATATTTTTCTCTGTGAGAATCCCCATAATGCACAAAGCCTGCTGATTTGTTCCTGTCAGAATACAGGTTGTTCCCTGCCTTGATTCGAGCATATCCGAAACAATAGCAGATTCCATATTTCTGCTATGGTACTGAATCAGTTTTACAGTTCCTTCCGACTGACTGACAGCAAGAACAGGCTGTTTTTTCATGCGGTTGGAAAGCGACTTTACAAATTTATTGGCGAAATCAATAATTTTGCGGTCACTACGATAATTTTCAAGCAAGTCATACTGTACAGCATGATATTTCTGAATCAAAGAATAAAAATATTTTGAGTCCGAACCCCTGAACTGGTAAATATTCTGGTCATCATCACCGACAGCAATCACATGAATATCTTCATTTCTGCTGATAAGGGCTTCAATCAAAGCAAATTCGTTTTCGTCCATGTCCTGAGCCTCATCAATGACAAGAACTGTTTTGGCGATTCTGTTCGGCTCGACTTCTTCGGAATTTATCATTCTGACCGCATCTTTCACGATATTTTCAGAATCCTGAATATTGCCGATTTTTCCAAGCAAATCGAAACAATACGAATGAAATGTTTTAATTTCCACAAACGGCACGGCATTTCCGATTAACTCTTTCAGGCGGTTTCTGAATTCCGTGGCGGCAGCTCTGGAAAATGTCAGCATTAAAAGCTGTTCATGCTTGACATCTTCGAGCAGTAACAGTGAAGCTAATTTATGCACTAAAATTTTTGTTTTACCGCTTCCGGGGGCGGCGGATACGACAATATACTTTGAAGTATTATCCTCAATAATTTTTTTCTGC
>ODAI013452451.1_pt1 | contig 12256 bp, 6 predicted proteins | sample 1539321 | NCBI WGS metagenome assembly ODAI01 (sample SAMN02144231, study PRJEB22623) | gut metagenome | biome: sheep rumen | host: Ovis aries | place: New Zealand
GACGAGGAGGAGGACTTCCGCCTGCACTTCATCACCGCCGGCTTCATGAAGACCCCCGAGCTCTCCGTCCTCGAGGCCCAGAAGGAAATCCAGTCGTTCAGCGACCGCATGCAGCGCATGTTCGGCATGGTGCAGCAGCTGCTCAACGACTCCTCGTCGCTCACCGGGAAGAAACAGGACGACGAGACCTTCAACAAGCTCTACACACGCATTGAGAAATATGAGAGCATCAGCGACAACATGGAGCTCGAGATTGCCAAGTACCTGGAGCAGGTGAGCGACGCCCACCTGAGCGACGAGACGAAGGGCAAGATTCGTGCCATGCTGCGCGAAATCAGCGAGCTGGAGTCAATCGGCGACGCCTGCTACAACATGGCCCGCACCATCAACCGCAAGTACCTGGCCAAGCAGGACCATTTCAACGAGAAGCAGTACAGCCACCTGCACCAGATGATGGGCCTCGCCGAGAACGCCCTCACGCAGATGAACCAGCTGATGAGCGGCCGCAAGGAGGCCTACGACGTGAACCGCACGTTCAACATCGAGAACGAAATCAACAACTTCCGCAACCAGCTGAAGGCACAGAACATCATCGACATCAACAACCACGAGTACACCTATGCCGAGGGCACCGTCTACATGGACCTCGTCAACGAATGCGAGAAGCTGGGCGACTATGTGGTGAACGTCGTCGAGGCACGCATGGGAACGCGCCAGCGCAACCTTTAAGAAAACAGCACCGTAAACGGTGGATGCTGAATCGCAACGCCTCTTCGTAGGGCGATTCAGCATCCACCGTTTTCTTTTTCCCGCTTTTTGACAACCATTTGCTCTTTTTTGACAACCAGAATGCTGTCAAATAGTTGTACTTTTGCACAACAATTACGATTACACATTATTAATTAATAGCATCAGTACAATGAAGAAGCTACGACTATTCCTTTCCCTTTTGGCCATCACCGCCTCCGCAGCGGCATGGGCAGCAGAAGGCGACACCTTCACGGAACAGACCACCGAGGGCGTCACCCTCACCTTCAAAGTGACAAGCGAAAGCCCCAAAACATGCCAGGTGGGCAACGGCATTGATCAGGTAAACCAGGTGTACGGCGAAACGCTCGACAAGGTAACCATACCCGCTACAGCCAACGGCTACAGCGTGACAGCCATCGGCCGCTATGCCTTCCGCTACTGGAGTAAGACAACGCAGTTCGTCATTCCCAACACGGTGAAGACGCTCGACCTTGGTGCCTTTATGGAGTGCACCGGCATCAGCAGCATCAACTTGAACCAAGTAGAGACCATCGGCGACTACGCCTTCGGCAAGTGCACCGGCATAACCCTGATGATACTGCCCGCCAGCGTGAAAAGCATCGGCAAGGCCGCTTTCCAAGACTGCTATAGCCTAAAGCAAGTAACTACAGATGGAAGCTCTCCCAGCCTGCAGAGCATCGGCCAAGAGGCTTTCGTGGGTTGCCGACAGCTGGAAGGAGTGTGGTTTAACGGCAGTCCCTTGGCCAAGATTGGCCAACAGGCCTTCTACAACTGTCAGGCGCTGACCGTCGCCTCGTTCGAGAACTGCCCACTCGTCTATATCATGAGCCAGGCTTTCAGCGGCTGCACTACGCTGAAGACCACCAATATCTTTAACAACATCTTTACCATCCAGAGCATAGAGGAAAAGGCTTTCGAAGGCTGCACCTCGCTCACGAAGGTCAAGTTGCCCACAGCAATCACCTATCTGGGCAGCGGTGCTTTCAAAGGCTGTACTGCCCTCACAGAAGCCGACCTCTCAGTCTGTTACGACTTCACCTATATGCCGGGCCAGTTGTTCATGGGCTGCACCAATCTGTCAACGGTCAAACTGCCCGCAGCCAAGAGTCTGACGAATATTGGTGAGAGCGCCTTCGAAGGCTGTCAGGCACTCACCTCAATAGACCTCTGCGGAGCAGGAACCGTCTGCGACAATGCTTTCAAAGGCTGCACCAACCTTACCACCATCACGACCGACAACCTGATGCAGATTGGCAACAGCGCATTCTATAGCTGCACAAAGCTGGCTCCCGAAACCGACGGAAGCATTAAGCTGCCTAACGTCAACAAGATTGGAAACCTTGCATTCTACTCATGTTCGGCCCTGAAGACAGTCGACTTTGGCACTTCCGGCAACCTGCGTACCATTGGGAGCAATGCTTTTGGACATTGCACGGGTCTAACCAGCATCACCATCCCTGAGGGCACTACCACTATTGGCGACAATGCTTTCTCTGAGCTCTATAACCTTCAGTTCTCTGTGCCTGCTTCGGTGAAGACCATCGGCAATCGCTCTTTCTATGACTGCGGCAAGAACAACAGCACGCCCAGCGTGGTAAATGCTGGCGTCACCACCGTTGGCGTATCAGCTTTCCAAGGCACCAAGCTCAGCGACTATTCCTTCATCCAGAACATCACCAGCATGGGTAGCGCAGCTTTCAAAAACTCTTCTATCGACAAGCTGGTTCTTGGTCAGCTGACTGCCATCCCCGATGAGGCATTCATGGGATGCAGCTCACTGACCGAGGTCAGTCTTGGCGGCGTGAAGACTATTGGTCAGTCTGCCTTTAAGGATAACACACAGCTCACCAAGTCGACGGGTGCCGATGACGGTGTGCTCGAAGTCCCTGCCACGGTCACGGCCATCGGCGAGGATGCCTTCGCTGGCACGTCCATCACCAAGGTGAAGGCCCTGCCCGACACGCCTCCCACCATCACTTCTACAACATTCCCCTCAGCGATGACCACCGTGCAGGTGCCTGTCATCAGTAGCGTTGACCGCTACAAGGGCGCAGAGGTTTGGAAGAACTATACCATCGAGTCGCTTTCCAACGGTGCACATGGCGACGTGCTCACCGTCACCATCGATGGCGGCGTGACCATGAAATTCTATATTCTCTCTGGCAGCAAAGGCAGCGGCACCTGCCAGGTGGGATGCCACGATAACGAGAACAACGTGGAGACTGCTATTGCCAAGGAAACGGAGGGCGACATCTTGATTCCCTCGTCGGTCTATGGCTACAAGGTGACGGCCATTGGCCCGAATGCTTTTGCCGGCTGTAGCAAGATTAGAACGGTTAAGGTGGCTGAAACGGTAGAAGAGTTAAAGTTTAATTGCTTCTCATCATGCACTCAGCTGAAATATATCGCCTTTTATAATGAAGACAAAGAACCAGAAGACAACAGCAATTGCATAGCTTCAAAGAATTTCAAATTGTTCGTTCCCAGCGACATCTACTCGCAGGCATGGCAAAAATACAGCAACATCGTAGAGGCCATTCCCACGAATGTCATCATCGATGGCCTCACCTATAACATCCTGGTGCATCTTGACAAGAAGACGTGCAGTCTCGGCTATGGCATATCGGCCTATCCCGCTGTTGTAGACAATACTGTCAGCGGAGCATACGCCATCCCCACGAACGTCAATGCCTACACCGTGACGACGATTGAAGACTTTGCTTATAGGTCATGCAATAAGCTAACGGCAATAACTATCCCAGCCTCCATCACCACAATTGGGGATAAGGCTTTCTACTATGGCTCGAAAGTTAAATCGATATTTGTAGAGTCATCGACACCTGCATCTATTGGCGAGAGCGTCTTCTGTACTAATACAGAGAATATCTACGTTCCAGCCTCCAGCGTCAATGCCTACAAGTCAGCCTGGTCGGCCTATGCAGGCAAAATAAAATCGGCTACAGGAATGGAGTTCACCGTTCCCTACGACGGCTACTGCCTGAACTACAAGGTGACGGGCACCAGCCCGATGACCTGCGAAGTGGTGAGCATCAGCACTCCGACGGAAGGCACGGCCAACTACGAGAACGTGGAGGTGCCCGACGAGGCAATGGGCTTCGCCGTGACGTCGGCTGCCGAGGGAGCCTTCGAGGGCTGCACGGGCCTGCAGCGCATCACCCTGCCCACCGCCATGAAGGCCATCAGCAAATACATGTTCCAGAATTGCGAGACGCTGAAGTTAGTGACGCTGCCTGCCCAGGCCACCGCCATCGGCTCGTTCGCCTTCAGCGGCTGCAAGAGCCTTGAGGCCATCGAGCTGCCCGCCAACGTGACGAAGCTTTTCGACGGCACCTTCAGCGGCTGCGAGAGCCTCGCCGCCATCACCCTGCCCGAGGGTCTCACCGAGATGGGTGCCAGCGTCTTCAAGGGCTGCAGCAAGCTGACGACGATGAACGTTCCTTCGAAGGTGACCGCCATCGGCAACGACGCCTTTACCGACTGCCAGGGCCTGCAAACGCTGGTGCTGCCTGCCAAGCTGACGACCATTCATGGCACCCTGTGCAGCGGTTGCGACAAGCTGCAGACGGTCGTCGTGGGCAACCCCACTCCCGTCACGCTCCAGGCCGATGCCTTCAGCCACTACGGCACGCTCCTCGTGCCCGGCGGCTCGAAGAAGGCCTACGAGCAGGCTGCCGTCTGGAGCAACTTCAGCCCCATCATCGAATCGTCGGGCAGCGCCAGCAACTTCGACCTGAACGGCGACGGCAAGGTTGACATCAGCGACGTGCAGCTGCTGCTCAACAAGATTCACGAATAGGCACTACACACACCATCCCTGCCCACAGACGGAAGGAGCCGGCGCTGCTGTCAGCGTCGGCTCCTTCTTGCTGATGGATGTGGCCGATGGCTCACTCGTAGCTGTAGAGCTTGATGTGCAGCATCTTCCACTCTCCCACCCCGATGCGGGCATGCCGACCCTGGTGGCTCTGGTCGCCGTTGTGGCGACGAAGATAGCGAAAATGGCCGGTTTCATCGATAGAAACCTCGTCGACGGAGAGCAGCCCGAGGCGCTGGCCCTTGAAGGTTTGAGCTTCATGTTTCTGGTTCGAACTGGTGCCGCCGGCCTCCACGAAGCCGTCCTCGCCCAGCCGCTGCTGCTCTTCCTGCGCCTTCTCGCCCCTGGTCTTGAAGTCGACGACGACGCCGCTGCCAGCCAGAAGATACTCGTATTTGTTCAGGCGCAGCAGGATGGCACCGCCCTCGGGCCAGGTGGAGCCGTCGGTGGCGCGAGGGTCCCAGGGCAGGGTGAAGTAGTGGCGGCAAGTCATCACGACATCGTCGGCATCGCTGATGATGCGCTCGCGGTCGTCCTGGTCGAAGAGGAGGCCCCAGGAGCTATTGGTGGGTTGTAGACGGGATAATTGGCGGAGGAGGTCGTAAGCCCTGGTCACGCTCTCGGTCTCGCGGGCGCTGGCCTGGTCGATGGCAAAGGGGCTGAAGCCCAGGGCCTGGTGCTCGCCGAAGGCATAGAGGGCACGCACGCCACTGTTCTCGCAGCAGCGGCTCTCGGGAATGAACAGGCGGTTCTTCACGGGTCCGCCGTCCTGCGGCCGCTGGGGCATGGCATACTGGGCCGCCCACGACTTGAAGCCCGTGTCGTAGATGTCGGGAGCCAGCAGGTCGACGGTGGGTGCCCCGGCCTGCCAGAAGTCAACGAGGTGTGCCAGCGGCCCCGCCGAGGGATATTCGCCGGGCTTGCGGCCACGGCTGTTCATGGCGGCGTTCACGTAGAGCGGCATGTCGTAGATGTCGCGGGCTGCCTTGGCCAGGTGCTCCACGTAGCAGGCGTAGTAGTAGGCCATGAACTTCTCCTCGCCGTAGGGGTCGTCGCCGAAGGCATCGGACCAAGTGACTGGAGATTTGAGGTTTGAGGATTGGGTGACAAGGGGCAAAACTGCCGATGGAATGGGCGATTTCCACGCTTTCTCGGCCAGCGGCGAGTGGTCGCGGGCGGCTTCGAGCATGCCGATTTCGTTCTCTATCTGCATCATGATGACGGTGCCGGTGCCCCGGTCCTTCTGGACGATGTGCTGCATCAGTGCCGTGAAGGCCGTCAGGTCGGCGTGCAGGACGTTGTCGCTGAAGGCGCAGGCTATCTCCAGCGGCTTGCCGCTGCGGGTGCGGGCACGTGGGAACCGCTTCACGTCTTGCTTGAACCACGCCGGCGCATAGCACGACATGCTGTTCTTCCAGGCTCCGAACCAGAGGAAGATGACCTTCAGCCCGTTCTCGCGTGCCCGGTCGATGGTGCAGTCGATGAGCGTGAAGTCGAACTGGCCCTCCACGGGCTCCATCAGCTCCCAGTAGGCAGGCACGAGCACGGTGTTCAGGCCCAGACGGGCCATGCGGGGCATCACCTCGCCGATGTCGTCGGCGCTGGTGGCGGCTGAGTTGCTCAGCTCGCCGCCTAAGATGGGATAAGGGAACTTAACAGAGGCTCCGGCGCACAGCCAGCTGAGCAGCGCGCAAAAAAGTAGGATGTGGCTACGCTTTTTCATATTGTTGGTTGTTGATTATTGGTGCTGCAAACTTACACATTTTTTTTGATTTGTGCAATTTTTAGTGTTCAAAATTTCCCCGAAAAAAAGTTCACGACGGAGCGGCATTTTTGCGAAAAAAATGGCCATTTTCTGCCTTTGGAACGGTCTGTCGGGGTGACGAGAAGGAGTTGAGCGGGCTTATTTTGGCACATTTTCGCCCTTTTGTGCAGTTTTTTGGCGATTTTTTCGCGTTTTTTTGCCTCATTTTTCGTTTCTGTAAGCACGCCAAATTTTCAAAAGTCAACGCCTTTTGAAAATTTGGCGTTGACTTTTTCTGGCGCGAGGCGCTCTTTTTTCGGCAAAACGAAGCTATCTTCCTGTCAGTCAACCATTTACCAAAACCGCTCAAAACTCGCCCATTTTCAAGAAAAAATTTCTTCGCGCAGAATTTTTGAGTATTTGAGGGGGTCGAGTGTTCATTTTCGGAAATCTTTTAGCATTTTTTAAGAGAAAGGGAAGAGGCACAGGGCGGTGCATCGCTGTCAAGAAACGAGCAGCCACGGCTTCCTGTCTGATGGTCTGTGACGCAACAGTGTTGCGTCATAGGGAGACAGGCGGGGAGCCGTGGCTGAGAGAGGGTGCTGGCAGCAGCGCTTACTTGACGAAGAGCTTCTTCGACTTCTGGCTGCCGTCGGCATACTTGACGGTGACGATGTTCAGGCCCTTCACCAGACCGCTGCGCTGGCGACCAGAAACATCGGTGTAGACGGTGCTGACCACCTGGGCGGTGGTGGCCTTCTTCACCGACGTGGTCGGGTCGACATAGTAGACCACCGGCGAGCGCTTCACATCGCCACCACCACGGTAGATGGTCTGCACGCCAATGTCGGTGAAGTCGCTCTCGTAGAAATAGACGGTGTGGTACATGCCACCACCACCGATAATGTCGTTATTGCTGAAGTTGTAGCCAATCTCCGTTGTGGGCTCATCGCCCCAGCCGATGTAGGTCTCTTCCGAGAAGACGAGGGGCTGGTCGTCGAAGTAGAGCGAGAAGAAAAGCTTCTCGGGCAGGATATAGTTGCCGTCGACGTCGGTGGTGTAGAGGTTGAAGCTGGCATAGCCCCATGCGCCCCAGTCAAACACGCTATAGGGCATGTAGTAGGTCCAGACGGGTGCGGCGGGCTCGACGCTCACCTCGTTGAACTCGTAGAAGATGGGTGCATAGAAGTGGTCGTGGACCAGCAGCTCGGTCTTACCGGCGTTGAAGAGTAGGCCGTCCTCGGGGTCAACGGCGTCGAAGCGGTTGGCAGCGGCATCGTAGTTGAGGACCAGTGGCGACTCGGATTCATAGTCGTAGATGGTGCTCCAGCCCCACTCGTCGGTCTGCACCTCGGGGTCGCTCACCTTCACGTAGAGCAGCGTGCTATAGGTGTTCTCCACGCCGAGGAACTGGTCGCCGGAAATCGTGGCCTTGTCGCCGCTGATGTCGGCCACCACCACATAGCCCTCGGGCAGGCGGACGGTGCTGTTGAAGCCCTTCAGATAGAGCTTGTCGTTGGCGATGGCAGCCTGGACGATGGCGTAGGCATAGTCTTTCATGTAGGGTTTGTTCACGAAGATGTAGTCCTTGTACTCCAGTCCTTCCGGCTCCTTCTGCGGCACCTCGCTGAAGGGGTGGAACGAGCAGTTCTGGTCGCCATAGCCGGGCCAGGTGAGCTCCTCGTCCTCATACTCCAGACCGCCGAAGAGCACGTCGGGGTTCAGGGGTGAGAGGCTGCCGTCGTCCTCAATCTTGAACTGGATGGACTCCACGGTCTCGTCGTAGACATACTCTGTATAGGTGTATTCCTCGCCATACCAGTCGGTACCCGTTGCCTCCTGGCCCTTCAGGCCGAAGAGATAGTAGGTGTAGAGCTCGTTGGTAGAGCCGTTGTCGTACCACAGCTGGGTGCAGATCTGTCCACAGTCAACGGTGACGACGCCGTCGCTGACCGTTCCCTTCACCCACTGTCCGCCATTGCACATGTTGGTGACGAAGTTCTTGAAGTAGTAGTTGCCGTCGGTACCCTTTACCACGTAGGTGCCCTTCTCGGTGTAGTCGGCGGGGGCAGGCGACCCGTAGACGGGCAGCCAGTCGGTGCCCTCGCGGCGCATGAGCATCAGCTCGCCGTCGGGCTGCTCGGTGATGGCCTCGTCGGCCATGGCGGCCTTGCTGCGCGACAGGCTGACACCGGCAGGCTGGGCCTTGAACTCAACGCGACCAGCATTCAGGGTGGAGCGACTTTGCAGATAGGGGTTGCTCTCGGAAGACACGTCGCCATAGGGGCGCTGTGCAAAAGTGGCCATCGACAGGGCGGCCATGATTGCAAGGGTAAAAACTTTTCTCATAAGCTTTTTTTAATAAATGAATAGTAGTTTAGCCTTGCAAAGATACGATTTTCGCCAGTATTCTCTTTCGATTTCAAACATTAATCGGCCAAACAGTTTTTGTTCTTAACATAAATCAAGGCTAACGCGAGTGTAAAGATTGCGTTAGCCTTAATGACGGTTGACTACTGACATTCATTCTGCCGTTTTCTTCCTAAACACCTTATAGGCTGCAATCACAAGGAAGACGATGAAGATGGTGACCAAAGCAGCCATCACAGACGTAAGGAAGAAAAGACGGACGTTCTGACGATTCTCAAGCTCCTTGAATTTTGCGTGGAAACGAAGGCCATTCGCATAGATGAAACTTATCTTTGACTGATTGGTGAACTCGATACTATTCATCGTCACCTTGTCAGGGGCAGGGTCCATCAGTGAGAATTCTGTGGCTCCCACGAAATCAATCTTCAGTGTTACAGAGTCCACATCACACGCCCAAAGCTTTAAGTCGAAATAGGCCTGGGAAACGTCCTCCAACGCCAGCCAGCCCGGATCACCCAAGCGATTGTGTACCTTGAAGAGGAAGAAATCTGTTTCATTTCCTATTTCTGCAGAATATTGCACCATAGTATTCTGGCCATTCCACGAAGGATAGCTCCCAGAGAAAAAGCCCTCATTTTGAAGACTGTTACGGGAGGTGAACCGATGGGAGAGCAACCCATCATAATCACCGTTCTGATAAAAATGGTAGTCATCCATCTTCCAGGCCGTATCCTGCCTTGTAATGGAAAAAAAGATATTATCGCGTTCGTGAGACAAATGACGATAATAGAACATGGGCTTCAACTTGAGGGAATCAATGGGAGGGTTCGTTGAAGCCAAGAGCGAGTCGTAGCTACGCCTTGCCCGCTGCAAATACACAGGCTCAGTAGCAGAACAGATGCGATTGACATCTTTCCTTTCCTCGAAATAAAAAAACAAGTTGGCACCAGACCTCCATTCCCTCCGCGACTCTTCTTTCAGATATTCCGAGTCGGTCATGGGAATACGATAGAAGATATGGGCAGCGGGATGGAAGGAGCCTTTCACAATAGGATGGTGCCCCTTATCGTCCACGCTGTCCGTATCTTCGTAATAGCATTCCCTGTCTACGCAAGCGACATCGAGTTCTTCACGAATCACACTCACTTTGTTCATCTTCATATAGACGAACAAGAAGAGCAAGAAGAGCAAGAGTAATACAGCAATCTCATAGACAGACTCTATCTTCTTGTCTTTTGGTTCTGGCCACCGATGCCATGTGAACCGCTTCTTCAATGAGAGTATTCTCGTGCGTTTCATCTATGTCACTTGCATTTCCCTTATATTTACCAGTAGATGCCGAAGCTGAGCTGGTTGGCCTTCGGGCCTCGGCCGTCCTTGAAGAGCTTGGTGGGGCTGTAGGTGCAATAGATGTCGGGGCAAGAGGGGATGTGGATGATGGCCAGGGCATCGAGGGTGACGACATTCTGGCCAATCGACTTGGCAGTGACGTTGTAGTCCTCGCCCTGATACTCATACGTGCGACTGGCAGTGGCAGAGACATTGAAGTTGACGATGCCGCCCAGACTGATGCCCCACTTGGCCTTGCTGTCGAAATAGTGGGTGTACATGATGGGCACCTCAATGCTGGTGACGAGCAGCGACGAGCTGTGGTCGGTCTGTTCAGGTGGGAAGGCGACTGGCGTCAGCATGTCGCCCACCTTGGTCAGATAGTTCTTGTCTTTCATGCCGTAAATATGGGCAGCTGCGCCGATACCGGCACTCCAGACGTTCTTCTTGCCGTAGGGGCGCCAGTCGGCCAGGATGCGGGCACCGAAGTTGAACGAGGGGAACAGCTTGAAGCCGTACTCGTCGGGGGGATTGAGCAGGGCATCCAGGCCAAAGAAGATGTGGCCAGAGACCGACCACTGGCTGGGCTTGCCGTCCTTGCCGGGCAGGCTGATCTTGTTGAAGTCCTTCACGCTGGTGAGATTGCGCCGCACGGCATTGGTGTCGGGGATGCTGATGCGCTGCACGTAGTGGAACTCAGGGTCTTCCTTCGACCCGCTGATGACGATGCGCTGCACGGTGTCGCGCGTCTCGATGCGCACTTTCTTCGCGTCTTCAACGACGATTGTGTCGCCGACGGCCGATGCCGATGCCTTGGCACAGAAGCAGGCCAACAGGGCGATAGCCCCTAATACATTCTTTCTGTTCATCATGATTTTGCTATTTAGTGGATTTGTTCTCTTTCTTCGTGTGGGTTGCCTTCCACTGCTCGTATTGCTCGTCCCAGTCGCGCTGGTCCTCGATGCGCTCCAGCTGCTCAGCGCTGAGGGGCTTCACGCCAAGTTTCTGGCGCAGGCGGTCGATGTCGGCGTCGGTATAGCCGGCAAGCTTGTCGCGCTCCTTCCGGGGCAGGCGCTTCCACTCGCGGTATTCGTCGCGGGTGAGGTATGCCACGCTGTCGACGTATATCTCGGTGTACTCGTTGAACACCTCGCGTGCCGACAGCACCCCTCCCATGGAGATGTCGCAGTCGCCGTCGAAGATGATGTGCTTCAGGTTGCCCTGTGGCACGTAGTCCTCGGTGGTCTCATCATAACTGTAGAGGGCGTCGCCATGCACGCGGTTCAGCTTGGCTTTGAGGATGAGCAGGTTGATGGTCATCGAGGTGTCGGGGGCCAGGGCGTTGTAGTCGATGTGCAGCTCGCGGCGCACGGTGTTCTTCACGGCGGTACCCGCCAGCCCGCGCTTGGTGTAGATGCGGGTGGTGTCGCCGCTGCTCTCCAGCGTGAAGTGCTTCGGGTCGCGGCGTGCCTTCTCTAAGAAGGTGTAGGGCGTGAGCTCGTAGAAGTCAATGAACTTCCCCTTCTTGTCGGGGTGCACCAGGTCGCGGCCTGCGATGACGTGCGCCCCCTCGTCCCCGCTCTTGTCGTAGCGCACGTCGAGTTCGCAGATGCCCTCGTAGACGCGGTACAGCTTTTGCTGTCTGTTATCTTCCCCTGCCTTCAGGTACATCAAGCCGTCGTCGACATAGCGATAGTAGCCGTAGAGGCGCTGGCAGTAGCTCTTCGAACGCTGGTAGTCCACTTCGCCGAGCTCCACCTTCCGCCAGATGTCCTCATCGTCGTCGCCGGTCTGGGCCGCAGCGGGCATAAAGCACATACTGGCCGACAGCACGACGAGTGCTGCCAGCCAGTAGTTCCTGCAATTCATCTTCATATTGTTCAATTCTTGTTAGCCTTCTTGCGCTGGTCGTGATCGAGGATGGCCTTGCGCATGCGCATCGACTTGGGCGTCACCTCCACCAGCTCGTCTTCCTTGATGTACTCCAGGCATTCTTCCAGGCTCATGAGCACCTTGGGAATGACGCGAGCCTTCTCGTCGGTGCCGCTGGCTCGCACGTTGGTGAGCTGCTTGGCCTTGCAGACGTTGATGACGAGGTCGTTCTCGTGGACGTGCTCGCCGACCACCTGACCGTAGTAGACCTCCTCGCCCGGATCGATGAAGAACTTGCCGCGGTCCTGCAGCTTGTCGATGGCATAGGCATAGGC
>ODAI014575692.1_pt1 | contig 12255 bp, 8 predicted proteins | sample 1539321 | NCBI WGS metagenome assembly ODAI01 (sample SAMN02144231, study PRJEB22623) | gut metagenome | biome: sheep rumen | host: Ovis aries | place: New Zealand
CGAACGAGTTAAAGGCGCTGATTGACGATGCACACGGACGCGGGATGAAAGTGATCATGGACCTCGTACACAGCCACGCTGTGAAGAACGAGTTGGAAGGTTTAGGCAATTTCGACGGCACTCCGTACCAGTATTTCCACGACGGTGCGCGCCGCGAACACCCGGCTTGGGACAGTCTCTGTTTCAACTACGGCAAGAACGAAGTGCTGCATTTCCTGCTGTCGAACTGCAAGTTCTGGCTGGACGAATATGATTTTGACGGCTTCCGTTTCGACGGTGTGACCTCGATGATTTACCTCAGCCACGGTCTGGGCGAGGACTTCAACGGTTACGGCAGCTATTTCAACGGCAACGAAGACGGGGACGCTATCATGTACCTGACCTTAGCCAACAAACTGATACATGAGGTGAAACCCGACGCCGTGACGATAGCCGAAGAGATGAGCGGCATGCCGGGTTTGGCAGCAAGGATAGAAGACGGCGGCATGGGCTTTGACTTCCGCCTGGCAATGGGTATTCCTGATTTCTGGATCAAGTATATCAAAGAGGTGAAGGACGAGGACTGGAAAGCCGGTCATATCCTGTATGAGATGACGAACCGCCGCGAGGACGAACATACCATCAGTTATGCCGAGAGCCACGATCAGGCGTTAGTGGGCGACAAGACAATCATCTTCCGCCTCGTGGACTCCGACATGTACTGGCATTTCGAGCACGGCCATTCGACCTATATGGTGGACCGCGGTATTGCGTTACACAAGATGATCCGTCTGATGACGGCATCCACCATCAATGGCGGATACCTGAATTTCATGGGTAATGAGTTCGGTCATCCCGAGTGGATAGATTTTCCGCGCGAAGGGAACGGGTGGAGCTACAAATACGCCCGTCGCCAATGGGGACTGGTGGATAATCCGAATTATTTCTTCGCAGACCTCAACCGTTTTGACAAGGAGATGATTCATCTGCTGCGCGCGAACCTGAAGGTACAGGAGCCGACCGCCGAGGAGAAGAAATACGATGTGGACCGCCACCTGCCATGGGTGATGAAATGGTGGGACAACGAGGGTGACCAGGTGGTTGCCTACTCCCGCGGTGATTTGCTGTTCATCTTCAACTGGAACGGTCAGAAATCCTTCACGGACTACGGAATGTTAGTGCCCGAGGGCAAATACAAAGTAGTGCTGAACACCGATGCGAAAGAGTTTGCAGGCTTCGGCCTCAGCGACGACTCCGTAGAGCATTTCACGGAGCACGACGAGCTGTACGCGAAAGACGGCAAGGGATGGCTGAAGATGTACCTGCCGGCACGAAGCGCAGTTGTGCTGAGAAGAGAGTAAACAGACCGTGGCAGAGCCGCTCAAAACAGAAAGACCGTCCGCCGCAGCGGACTCAAATCAGAAAGACAAAAGATATGAAAAGACAATTATTTATATTGCTGGCAGCCGCGCTGGTTTTCGGCGGGTGCCAGAAAGGCAGCAAGAGCGCCGGAGAGACAAGTAACGAGACAACCGACAGCGTAACCGTAGTGGAGGAAGTGAAAATCCAGACGGGAAATACCGCCGGTGCTTATTTCACCGACATCACCGGTATGACCCTTGACGGTCAGGAGTTTTCACTAAGCGAAATGGTGGGTCAGAGTGACTATGTGTTACTGGATTTCTGGGCGAGCTGGTGCGGTCCTTGCAGACGTTTCATACCTGTCCTACGGGATTTCTACAACCGTTTCGGAGGAGACCGGTTCGAGATTATCAGCTGCAGCGTTGACCAGGACGAAGACGCCTGGCGCGACGCTATGTTCGAAGAGCGTTTCCCGTGGCAGTCCATCCGCGAGGACAGCGCACACCCCTGCTCGGACAAATACAACGTGCAGTTTATCCCGCATACCGTGCTCATTGACCGCGACGGAAAAATCGTAGGCGTGAACCTTGAGGAACCGGAGATAGAAGAGATCCTTATAGGGAAATAAGCAGAAAGACAAACCGTGCCTGTCCGTTAGGCAGTAGTTACCGGCAGGCAAGGGTGAGAATATTTTTATATTTAAACATTTATTATCTAAACATTATTAAAAAACAATGCGAGTAATTATTGAACCATCGTATGACCTGCTGAGCCAGTGGGCTGCGAACTATGTAGCAAAAAGAATTAATGAGTTTGATCCGAAAGAGAGTAAACCGTTTGTATTGGGGCTCCCTACCGGTAGTTCGCCATTAGGCATGTACAAAGCGCTCATCGAGTTAAACAAAGCAGGTAAAGTAAGCTTCCGTAATGTAGTGACGTTTAACATGGACGAGTATGTAGGTCTTCCGGAAGACCACCCGGAGAGCTATCACAGCTTCATGTGGAATAATTTCTTCAGCCATATTGACATCCGCAAGGAGAATGTTAATATTCTGAACGGCAATGCAGCAGATTTGGTAGCCGAGTGTGCACGTTACGAAGAGAAAATCAAAAATATCGGCGGTATTCATCTGTTCTTAGGCGGCATCGGTCCTGACGGTCATATCGCGTTCAACGAGCCGGGCTCGTCGCTCTCCAGCCGTACGCGTAAGAAAGAGCTCACTACCGACACGATTATTGCCAACAGCCGCTTCTTTGACAACGACGTAAACAAAGTGCCCAAGACTGCACTTACCGTCGGAGTGGGAACCGTTATGGACGCAAAAGAGGTGCTCATTATGGTTAACGGACATAACAAAGCGCGTGCTCTGCAGCACGCTATCGAGGAGCCGATCAGCCATATGTGGACCGTGTCAGAACTCCAGCGTCACCAGCACGGTATTATCGTTTGTGACGAGGCTGCATGCGACGAACTGAAGCTGGGTACATTCAAGTACTTCAAGGATATTGAGAAAAACAACCTCGATCCGAAGACATTATTGTAAACAAGAATTGCAGTTAACGGAGGTGTGTCATTCGGACGCACCTCCATTTTTATTCCACCTTTATCGGTTTATCTCCAAATTTCCACTTTAAAACCATTACTTTTTTGCTTTATTTGTACAATTTCTTGCATAATTCAAAAAAAAGCAGTAAATTTGCATGCTTTTTATGCACAAACAATAATACGTTATATCATTATGATGAAAAAACAGCTCTTTTTATTGCTCATAGCCGTGCTGATGACATGCTTTGCAGGCACAGTTTGGGCGGATAATGTAGCTAAAGTGACCACGTCCGGCACCGATGTTTACTACACAGATTTTGCAGCTGCTCGTGATGCATGGGTAGATGGCACAACGCTGACGTTGCTGGCGGATATTACGACCGATGAATACTTCCACTATACCAGCGGTGCACGCACGCTTGATCTCAACGGTCACGGTATCCGTTATACCGGCGAGCAAGGTGTGTTCTGCATCGCGAATGGTGCCGGCATGACGCTCAATGACAGCGATCCGACTACCACGCACAAGTTCTCTGTCGATGAGAACGGTTTTGCTACACTGGACGAGGAGAACGGTACGGTAACTATAAACGGTGGTTACATCACCGGAGGTATAGGAAGCAATACTTATACAAGAACGTCTTCTTACCATGACGGTGGTGCCTTCTTTATCTATAACGGCTCTACGGTAACGATGAACGGCGGAACGCTGATCGGTAACGGCGAAGCAGCCGGTGATCGGACCGGCGGTGCGGTGTTTATCGCACGAAACGGTCATTTCATTATGAACGGTGGTACCATCACCCGCAACAGAGCCAAGTACGGCGGAGGTATCTCTCTTTATGGAGGACGACTAACAGCCGATATAGCGGAACAGGCACCCTCTACGCTGGAGATTCACGGCGGTGAGATTTCTTATAACTACGCAACAGGAAACTCCGGTGGTGTGCATATCAATGCTTACACCTGCGCGGAGACGGTTTATATCACAGGCGGTTCAATTATCAACAACCATGTGCCTATCGGTCATAATGCCGGTGGTATCTTTGTGGAGCACACCAATGCAACCGTTTATCTGTCCGGCAATCCGGTTATCATGGATAACTTAAGCGGAACGGTGCAGCGGAATATCCAACTGCATAGCACCAATGTCCTGCATATCAATGGCGAACTGACCAACACGGAGCCGATCGGGATCACCAAAAGTGATGGTGCAGGCATATTTACTTCAGGTCTTTCAGGAAACGGTGATGCAACGCATTTCAGTAGCGACATTGCTTTGTACACTATTGCGCTGCATAGTAACGGTGAAGCAAAACTATGTACGCCTGCTTCTTGCACTGCTCCAACGGCGATTGATCCGACCTATACGGGTGTTGCGCAAGCTTTGGTAAATGCCGGTACGGCAACTGGCGGTACAATGATGTACTCGCTGGATAACGACACTTGGGATGCGGCTGTCCCGACGGCTAAGAACGCAGGCAACTATACCGTGTATTACAAGGTCATCGGTGATGAGACGCATGCGGATTATACACCGTCGCCGAATACAGTAGCTGTCTCTATCGCCAAAGCTCCGCTGACCATCACGGCAGATGAGAAGTGGATTGACTACGGGGATGAGTTGATGTACATGGTGGCGACCTATACAGGCTTCGTAAATGGAGAGGGACCCGGTTACGTGCAACCGGCAGTGCAGTTCTCAAGCAACTATACGCAGGGCGACAATGCCGGTACTTATACAATCACGCCATATGGCGCAGGTGCTGCCAACTATGAGATATCCTATATAGAAGGCACGCTGCACGTAAATAAAGTGTATGCTGTGATCACCATTACTCCGACGGCCATCGACGGACTCGTTGCTAACGGTAGCGCACAAACGCTTATCAATGCCGGTGAGGCAACAGGCGGCGAGATGAAGTACTCGCTTGATAACTTCAACTGGAGTACGGATCTTCCGACAGGTACCGATGCCGGTGATTATACGGTATATTACAGGGTGGTAGGCGATATCAACCATTATAGCACTGGCGTAGCTTCGCTCAGCGTAACGATCGCTGCTCCGTCTCCGGCTCCGACATATATTGTTATCACCGCTAACGAGGATCCGGAGAACGCAGGTGTTTATTACGCTACGTTCTATGACAGTTCAAATAAATATGCTCTGCCGGACAACGGCACGAAAGCGTTTGTGGCTGAACTGAGCGGCACCGATTTGCTGTTGCACGAGATTGCTTCCGGCGCTGAGGTACTGCCTGCCAATACGGCTGTTATCCTCCAATCGCCGGGTAACTCGATCTCCCTGACATTGACAGACGCAGCAGCGGTATCGGTTACCGATCCGAACTGCCTGGAAGGTACCGACGAAGCCACAGCCGCTCCCGCTAACTGCTATGTCATCAGCGGTCACTCGTCGGACAACAGTGTAGTAGGTGTCGGTTTCTATCAATTCACCGGTACACTCAAAGCCAACAAGGCTTATACGATCTATAGCGGAGGTTTCGGTGCTCCGAAACGGATGCGTTTCATCTTCAACCAAGAGCAAACAGCAACGGGTTTGGGCGAAATAAGCCAAGAGCCAAGAGCTAAGAACCAAAAGCTCATCGAGAACGGACAACTCGTTATAATCAAGAACGGTGTACGTTACAACGCACAAGGTCAGATTGTAAAATAAAGTGAAAGGTGAAAATGGAAAGGAATACATCTATGAAAAAGCTTTATAATCAACCCGAAATACAAGTGGCGCATTGGGAGAGTATGACCTTGATGCAGGTAGCCAGTCCTGTCGGTCCTACCGATGGCGGTGGCAAACTAAACCCCATCGAGACCAATGACCAGTGGTAAATAAACTTTGTTGTAACTTAATACTATGTTGGAAATTTATAACTCGTTAACGAGATTCAAAGAGACATTCAAACCCTTGCATGAGGGACATGTGGGCATGTATGTCTGCGGGCCTACCGTGTACGGGGACGCACACCTGGGACACGCCCGCCCCGCTATCACTTTTGACGTTTTATACCGCTATCTGCAGCATCTGGGATACAAGGTGCGGTACGTACGTAATATCACCGATGTAGGTCACTTGGAGCACGATGCCGATGAGGGCGAGGACAAGATAGCCAAGAAAGCACGTCTGGAGCAGCTGGAGCCGATGGAGGTGGTGCAATATTACACCAACCGTTACCACCGCGATATGGCTGCGCTCAACGTTCTGCCACCTTCTATCGAACCCCATGCCTCGGGTCATATCATCGAGCAGATAGCATTTATTCAAAAGATACTCGACCGCGGGTACGCGTATGTGGTGAACGGGTCGGTATATATGGACGTAGAGAAATACGCCAAGGATTATCCGTATGGCAAGCTCTCCGGACGTAACCTCAATGACATCGTCACCGATACCCGCGAGCTGGACGGTCAGTCCGAGAAGAAGCACAGCTATGACTTCGCCCTCTGGAAGAAAGCATCGCCGGAGCATATCATGCACTGGCCCTCTCCATGGAGCGAAGGCTTCCCCGGATGGCACATGGAGTGCTCTACCATGGGCACCAAATACCTCGGCGAGCAGTTTGACATCCACGGCGGAGGACTGGACCTCATCTTCCCCCACCACGAGGCAGAGATAGCACAGTCATGCGCCGCGCTCGGCAAAGAGTCGGTCCACTACTGGATGCACAACAACATGATTACCATCGCCGGCAAGAAGATGGGCAAGAGCTATAACAACTTCATCACTCTGGAGCAGTTCTTCTCCGGCAAGCATGAGCTCCTGTCCAAACCGTTCGGACCGATGGTCATCCGTTTCTTCATTCTCCAGGCGCATTATCGCTCTACGGTGGATTTCTCGTCCGAAGCCCTCGAGGCGGCGGAGAAAGGACTCCAGCGCATGCAAGAGGCGTATGCGCGTCTGATGAAGTTGCAGCCCTCAGCATCCGCCATGAATGACGGGTTAGCAGCCGAACTGCGCACCCGTTGCCAAGAGGCGATGGACGATGATCTGAACACACCGTTCGTCATTGCCGCCCTCTTTGACTCCGCGAAAGCCATCAACCCCATCCATGACGGCAAGGCTACGATCTGCGAAGCAGACCTCAAGGAGCTGCGCGAGGTATGGAAGACATACGCCATCGACATCCTCGGTCTGCGTCTTGGCGAGAATGAAATGTCAAATGACAACTCTCAAATGTCAAATAAGCTATCCGCCTTCCACGGCGCTATTGACCTGCTGCTCGGCATCCGTCTGCAAGCCAAACAGAATAAAGACTGGGCTACCTCCGACAAGATCCGAAACGAACTGACTGCCCTTGGTTTCCAAATCAAAGATACCAAAGATGGCTTTGAGTGGTCTATATAGAATAAGAAGTAAAGATTACACTCAAAGAGTAAAGACTTATTTGTGTCTGCTGATACATTTAAGTCTTTATTCCTTATTCTTTATTCCTATAGTCTCTTGCAGTCACCAAACGCAAGAGACAGTCATAACGGAAGACAGTCTCGTATGGTATCCGGGCAGGACCTTTAACTACAAGCAGAAGTTCAATGACCTGCAATCCAAACAGCATGCCGCGGCTTCACGCATCGGTCTCCCGCATCCGCCGAAGGACAGAAAAGAGGCGGCTTCTATGCGGAAAAGTCTCGTTGAAATCAGGACTAATGAGAACTTTATCGTGGATAGTCTGACCCACTCCGTCCCCTACCTCATTCCCTCTGCAGCGCGCGAGCTGGAGGCTATCGGAGCCGAATGGGCGGATATCTTATCCCGTAATAACCTGCCGCACTATCAGTTCTATGTCACTTCTGTTCTGCGCACGCAGGAGGATATCAAGTTCCTGCAACGCAGCGGAAACATCAACTCCGTGACACAAAGCTGTCATTGCTACGGCACAACTTTTGACCTCGCGTACATGCGTTATCATAAGGTGACGCGCACACACATGTACATGCACGAAGACAACCTCAAATTAGTCCTCGGGCAAGTACTGCTCAACCATCAACGGGCAGGGAAAATATACGTCAAATACGAGTGGAAACAATCGTGCTTTCATATAACCGTACGGGAATAGTCTTCATTATCCTTCACAAGGAGAAGAAATACAGCCTTGACGGCAATCGTATCGACTAAATCATTTCTAAAAAGGTCTGCCTCCAAAGCAGACCTTTTTTATGCGTTTTCGCTTTCACTTTTCACCTTTCACCTTTCAATTCCCGATGTATTGTCGATCCAATGTCGGTGCATTGTCGGTCCATTGTCGGTCCATTCCCGATACATGAAGCCTTTTTTGTGCCTCCGTGACGGGGGCGTCGTGGGGCAGTCGTTCTCCCGTTGTCCTCCCGTGATGGTCCCGTGATGCTTCCGTTATTGACGAATCATAAATTTTCAATTCTCAATTCTCAATTTCCATCAGTCCATCATTCAGCGCCGCAGGCACGGCTCATTCCATCATTTACTTTTGTCTTTCTCGCACACAGACTGCAAACCGCACTCCGCGCAAGCCTCAGCGTCGGATGGGTTCTTGTCGCAATCCTCCGGGTTCGGGGACTCAGGGACACCGGTATCCCGAGTCCGTTTAGCCTTGATACGTTCGTTAATCTCAATAAGCGACAGAACGACCACCGCCATAATAATAAATGCAAGAAGTGCCTTCAAGATGAGAAACTGTTAAAATGTTAAACCTTACATCGTTAATCATCGAAATCCTCAACCCTGTCTTCCTCAATGACAAGGTTGTCGATGATGAACTGCTGGCGCTCGGTGGTGTTCTTACCCATATAGTACGCCAGCAGGTCTTTGACGTTGTCCTCTTTGCGGAGGTTCACTTGGTCCAGACGAATACCGGAACCTATAAAACCCTTGAATTCATCGGGAGAAATCTCTCCCAGACCTTTGAATCGTGTTATCTCCGGAGTCTTGATTTTAGCGATGGCTTTGAGCCGCTCCTCCTCCGAATAACAATAGATAGTCTGGTTCTTGTCCTTGACACGGAAAAGCGGTGTCTGGAGTATATAGACATGCCCTTTCTTGACCAGATCCGGGAAGAACTGCAAGAAGAAAGTCAGCATCAAGAGACGTATATGCATACCGTCCACATCGGCATCGGTAGCGATGATGACCTTGTTGTACCTGAGTTCATCCAGACCGTCCTCTATGTTCAACGCCGACTGGAGGCAATTGAATTCCTCGTTCTCATAGACCACCGATTTACTGAGCCCGTAACTGTTCAGCGGCTTACCGCGCAGCGAGAACACCGCCTGCGTACGTACGTCACGGCTCTTGGTGATACTTCCCGATGCCGAGAGACCCTCGGTGATGAAGATACAACTTTCCAGACGGAGGTCATCATCTGCATCTTTTGCCGATTTCACCGGCTTGGCATCATTGAGATGGATTTGGCAGTCACGAAGTTTGGGATTATTGACAAGGTTCTTCTTCGCCCGCTCACGCGCAGCCTTGGTGACACCGGCTATCGCTTTGCGCTCCTTCTCCGAGTCCTGAATCTTCTGGAGCATAATCTCCACCGTCTGAGGCGTCTTATGAAGGAAATTATCCAACTGGGTCTTGACGAAATCATTGACAAACTTATTGACCGAGATACCTCCTGTAGGACTCATGTCTTTGGAACCCAGCTTGACTTTCGTCTGGCTCTCAAAGACCGGCTCCTCCACATTGATAGCTATCGCACCGACAACTCCGTTACGGATATCCGCCAGTTCCTGGTTCTTGTTAAAGAACTCCTTAATGGTTCTTCCGATAGCTTCGCGGAAAGCCGCCTGATGGGTTCCGCCCTGTATGGTATGCTGACCGTTGACAAAAGAGTAGTACTCATCGCCGTTCTGGTCCGTATGCGTCAGAGCTATCTCGATATCCTCCCCTTTGAGATGGATAATAGGATAAAGCGGAGAGACGGTCATGTTTTCCGTCAGCAAATCCAAAAGACCGTTCTTGGAGACAAACTTCTTGCCATTATAGACGAGGGTGAGACCCGTATTGAGATAGGCGTAGTTACGGAGTAACTCCTCAATATAATCATCGCGGAAATGATAGTTCTCAAAAAGTCCTTTGGTATCATCCGGCACAAACTCGATAATCGTACCTCGCCGCTCGGGCCCGTTATACTCAAGGATCCCCGTATCGGAAGTGAGCTTGCCTTGGGCAAACTCCGCACGGCGCGTCTTTCCCTCACGGAAAGACTCTACGGCAAAGAAAGAAGAGAGGGCGTTCACCGCTTTGGTACCCACACCGTTCAGACCGACCGATTTCTTGAAAGCCTTGCTGTCATATTTACCACCGGTATTCAGGACAGACACCACTTCCACCAGTTTGCCTAACGGTATACCACGCCCGTAATCACGGACACGCACTCTGCCCTCTACCACATCGACCTCTATCACCTTTCCTTCCCCCATGCGGTACTCGTCAATAGAGTTGTCAATACTCTCCTTGATCAGGACGTAAATACCATCGTCCGAGTGACTGCCGTCACCCAGTTTACCGATATACATACCCGGGCGACGCCGGATATGCTCCATATCATCAAGGTGGATAATGTTCTCGTCGCCGTAATTCACGGCCGACATGTTCAGTTCTTCTTGTTCTGCCATAGATAAGCCCCTAAATCGGGTGCAAAGGTAGTAAATATTTTTGAGATATGCAAATTTTTAACCGATTATCCTACCAAACCGCGCTCATGGGCAAGCTTCATCAGATATTCTTTCGCGGCTTCATATTCGTTAGGGATGATGCCATCCAAGATAGCGTCTTTGATAGCCGATTTCAGTTCGCCTACCGTAGCGCAAGGCTCAAGATGCAGGATTTGCATGATTTCATCGCCCATAACCGGCGGTTGGAAGTTACGAATCCTATCGCGTTCCTCCAACTCCACCATCTTCTGCCTGACGAGCTGATAGTTCCGATGGAATCGGGCTTTTTTCTCTTCATTGCGGCTGGTTATATCCGCATCGCAAAGAAGCATCAGGTCCTCGATATCGTCACCCGCCTCAAAGAGCAGTCTTCGTACTGCGGAGTCCGTTACGGTATCCTCAATGAGGTTAATCGGCCTCATATGAAGGTCCACCATCTTACGGACATACTCCATTTTCTCATTAAGCGGCAGTTTCATCCGTGCAAAGATTCCGGGAACCATCTTTGCACCTATATAATTATGATTACGGAAAGTCCATCCCGCCTGCGGGTCCCACGCTTTGGACCGCGGCTTACCGATATCATGGAGCAATGCCGCCCAGCGGAGCCAAAGGCTATTTACCATTTTTTCATTTACCATTCGGTCATTTTCCCGTTGCAACTCCGCTACATTGTCCAACACTTTGAGGGTATGATAAAACACATCCTTATGGCCTCTGCCCTCTTTGACCTCTACCCCTTTGAGCGCCGCCAGTTCGGGGAAGATAAGTGGCAAAAGCCCGGTTTTATCGAGTAAATCCCACCCTTCCGACGGCTTATAAGAGAGCATTATCTTATTCAATTCTTCCGCTATCCGTTCCTTAGTAATAATACTTATTCGCTCTTTATTGCGTTTGATAGCGTCAAAAGTCTCGCCATCCAGATTAAAGCCCAGTTGAGTAGCAAACCGTATAGCCCTCATCATTCGCAACGGGTCGTCCGAGAAAGTGATGTCCGGATTGAGAGGAGTACGGATGATACCACGGTCTAAATCCCCGATTCCATCGAAAGAATCCAGCAACTCGCCATAGTGATCTTTATTCAGACAAATAGCCAGCGCATTGATAGTAAAATCCCTTCTGTTCTGATCCTCCTCCAAAGTTCCGTCTTCCACAACAGGATTCCGGCTGTCGCGGGTATAACTCTCCCGACGGGCGCCTACGAACTCCAATTCCAAATCTCCGCGCTTGACTTGAGCCGTGCCATATGTCTTGAAGACCGCTATATGAGCACCCTTGCCGAGCCGTTTCGCCACCGCCTCAGCAATATGAATACCTATACCGGACCTGCCCTCCTCCCTTGATGACATTTCAGAGAAAGGGGTTCGGTTTACAACCACAATATCTATATCTGTAGAAGGACGGTGCAGAAAGAGGTCACGGACCCACCCGCCGATAACATAACACTCCAACCCCATCTTGTCAGCTTCTTCGCCCACAAGATGAAGGATCGGATCTTCTATTTTAGGATCAACAATACGCATATGATTCACGAAATCGGGCACAAAATTACAAAAAAAAAATGGAAAACGCAAGAAAAATTTGGTCAATTCAGAAAAATGTTGTACCTTTGCACGCTTTTTCGTGTAAAAAGCACGTCATTATCATTATTAACCCGGGCAGGGATTCGCGTAATCCAACGCCCACAAAACAACAACACAAATGGCAACAAAAATTCGTTTGGC
>ODAI011724635.1_pt1 | contig 12254 bp, 9 predicted proteins | sample 1539321 | NCBI WGS metagenome assembly ODAI01 (sample SAMN02144231, study PRJEB22623) | gut metagenome | biome: sheep rumen | host: Ovis aries | place: New Zealand
TCCAGTTCGTTGATTTTATCCATCATCATATCGACGTCATCAAAAAACTGAATCGAGTAATCTTTGAACCATGCATGAGGATGAGGCCAAATGATGGACGATTCCCTCATAACAGATGATTCCGATCCCCGCATAGGAGCGGCAACAGCAAGGCCTTCATAATTCAGGATCTCATGAACATACTGAATGTAGTCATCTCCCCCAAGGCATCTGAGTTGTGAGGAAAGCTTCAGCGTCTGACGGTTTTCCTGTTCGTTCAGGATTTGCTGGAAAACCGCTCTCGGAATATCTGAAGGTCGGACAGACTGCTCTGAATCATAGAACAAAACCTGCATCCTGCTGGAACGAATAATCCATTCCAATTCAGTTGTATCAGCAGGCAGGTTTAGATCACGATTGATTCTATCGTAAGCCGGATACTGGCTGAGAGCTTCCCTGCGGCGCAGCCTGTGTGCCTCATCGCATACAAGCAAATCAAACGGAGCGTCTATAGCAGCTCTAGCTGCTTCTGCGGGCGTCATGATTAGGGATTCAGACATTCCGCCAATGGTTTGGAATACTTTTTTTAACGTTTCCCGAAGAGATTGTTGCGGAACGACGAACCCGATTTTCAGATCTCGGTTTGCCAGCAAAGTCTGCAAACTGATTATCTTCGATTCGGATAATTCTTCATTCTGCTCAAAAGTATTACATCTCAAATCATTCAGGAGTTTCAGAAGGAAAATGGCCAGAATGGTCTTTCCTGTACCTGCTCCACCTTTGACAACAACAGTTTCATTCAGGTCTTCTTTAAGATACAATGTCAGTATTCCAAGTATTTTCCCAAGCACAACTTCCTGGTCATCTGTGAGCGTTTTGTACGGGGAATACTTATACAGATCTGAATTCTCAATATCAGCTATACCACTTTGTACTAGCCCGAGTCCCCTCAGGCAGTCCCAGATCTTCTGAAACTGTCTCTCATAATCATTTCGGCCATAATAATCGAAATCCGAGAGTCCGGTGTTCCCGTTTTGTAATGTGTATTTACCATCAGCTGAAATGTATTTGATCAGGAATGATTCCAGATCCAGAATGACAGATTTATTAAAGGTATCATCTGTCATGATATGAATTGTTTTCAGATGCCTTCTTTCATCCGTCTGCCAATGCTGGGCGGCTCTTCTTCCGGCATTCAGCGTTTCCCCAATATAGGCTTCCCGTGTATCATCATTATGCAGCAGATACACCACCGGCCAGTTTTTCCCGTATTCCCTGTCTCCGCTTTTCCATTGTTCAATGATGGACTGACAGTTGGCTGAAAAAGGGTAGTCACGAATCTGAACATTAAAGTTGATCATACTTCGCACTTCTTCCTTTACTCTTTTCGACTGGGTACTTCCTGGCATTGATCAACATTTTCTTGCGAACAATGACAGCTGGGTCAAGATTCAGCTTTGCTGCCATCTGGAGACAGTAATTCAGCACATCGGCCAGTTCTTCTTCGACCTTTTCCAGTTCCGGACAACTATCCCACTGATAGCATTCCAGCAATTCCGCAGCTTCGATCGCAATGGATTTTGCAAGATTTTCCGGGGAATGAAATTGATCCCAGTCCCTTTCTTCCGAAAAAGCAGTTACTTCCTGCATCAATTGATGAATTTCGTTCATGAAAAAGTCCCCCGTGGATTATTCTCGTTTCCCTGTTCTTTCGATTCTCCAATGGTGTTCCCTGGCTCCGGGAAAGCATTTAATTATCCGTTTTGTCTGAATCACTTGATTTTTCGAAGGCGTTTTCTCTGCGCTAGCAGGAAAGGATCTAAGAAATTATATCAAACATCCTAAGCTTTTCCAACTGCTCCGTCTATTCAAGCTGTGAAAAAAGCGAAAAAAGCAAAGCTCACGGGGAAGTCTGTTTGTGTTGTTATTGAACCACGGCAACGCTGAACGCTGTCAGCAGGCTGATTGATCGAAAGGATAATCCGGATTTTGCTGATGGGGCACATCCACCAACAGCTTTGAGCGATTTTCAACTTCAAGTTCAATGACAATTATAGCTGCAAAAAAAATACTGTTCTCGCCCAAACAGGAACCCGGAATAAGTGGCTTTGATGCAAGAGAGGTCCATAGATTCCCGATTCAGGTTGATACCGCTTGCCAAGTCGGCGCGAATTAAAGTAAATCGGGAGTGGATGCGGATAGTAAAGGTAAAGGATACAATTTCATTGCGGAAATACAAAAACAGGACATGATGCCGAAAATACGGGGAAATAGTCCTACTGTTTGTGAACTGATGGCAGACATGTTTGAAGAGATGCAGAAAGAGAAGAATGGAGGAAGGAAAAAATGTGAACCGAGATCATAAAGCAAATTGTAGCGGCAGAGAAGGATGGGGTTGCTGCGATGGAGGCAGAACTTCAGAAAGTACTGGAATTGAGAGAATGGCAGAACGTCAATTATGAATTTCTGTTGAAGATCATGATTGAACTGATGAATCGAGCTGGAGGGTTCTGGTTGGACGTAGGCCTATGGTCTCCACCTAAGGAAATTGCAGGAGGATACCTTTACCTGATGGCTCGTGTTGCGGAATACGCAAAACATCAATTGAATTCTGATAACTATCACCGGTTTTGCGAAGAGGCCACCTATATACCTTTTTGAAATAGAGCAGATAGAGATATCCGATTCAACCATGAGTTCAATGACAGAAACAATAAAAGACACGGGGACGGAGCTTTTGTCTGGAAAACAGAAGGATATAGAAAAGCGCATTGATCGCTCAAGACGCTCTATATGAGATTTTTGGGGTTCTAAACGGAACATCATGCTGTCATACTCTCTATAAGCTATAAGCCGTTGAGGACCGTCCCTGCCGTTTACAGCAGTTTGGCTGCGCGGAGAGAGCCGCAGGAGACGGTGAGCTCCAGCTCCTGCTCGTCCAGGCGGCGGATGTAGGCGATGGCATGCCCCAGATGGAAGGCGCAGTGGTCCCGCTCCCGGGGCCGGTCCGGCGCGAGCAGGTCGCCGTTGTCGAGGCCCAGCAGCTCGCCGCCTGTCAGGGACACGGTAAACTCCGGGCTGGTACGCGTCCACAGCTGACCGTGCTCATCCAGGAGGCACAGATCCACCTGCAGGATTTCCCCGGGCCGCGCGGGACCCTGTTCCTCGCAGGAAATCTGAACACTGTGGCAGCTTTCGCCGGTGTACAGATGCTCCTCCGCCACCAGGCTGCCGTTTTTCCAGCCCTCCGCGCGCAGCTCGCCGGGCGCGAAGGGAACCAGCAGGTGCATCATGCCGTCCTCCCCGTATTTCCGGCAGGCCCGGACGGGATCGTGATTCAGATACAGCCGCACCTCATCGCAGTTGGTCATGACGCAAACGTGCTGAAACAGCCCCCGGCGGCGGGCGAACCAGTCCCGGTGCATCAGCGGGAATCCCCAGTTGGAGGCGGCGCAGTCATCGTAGGCCGTATCGTCCAGGAAGCCCAGCTTCAGCACCGGGGTATCCTGCCACTGGGAGGCGACATACCAGGCGCGGAGCTTGCGGAAGCCGGTGCTGTCCACCGGGCAGCCAGACCAGCCCCTGCTCGGATAGTCCCCCGCCTCTCCCAGATAATCCACCCCGGCCCAGACGAAGCCGCCGGCGACGTAGGGACGGTCCCGCACATCCCGCCAGGGGGAACGGGCGACCGTGTGGAACGCACTCAGCTCCTCATTGCGGTAATAGGTGAAGACCTCCGAGCCGATGATGGCCTTGCGCATTCCTGCCTCGCGGAGGGCGGTGTAGTAACCCTCCATATAGTTGCCCATAAAGACATCGACGATTTCGGCGTAGCGCAGCACCAGATCCAGCTTGGTTTTCAGGTCCGTTTCATCATCCAGGTAGCCGCGCATACAGAAGCCGATCAGCGCCAGGGAAACCGGGCGCGACGGATCCAACCGGTGGCAGGCATCCACCATTTCCCGCAGTTTTTCATAGAAGAAGGGCCGGTACTGCACCTCCAGCTCGTTGCCGACGCTCCAGAGGATGACGGAGGGATGGTTGCGGTCACGGGCGATCATCCGCTCCAGATCCCGCATGTGATCCTCGGAAAAGAGCTGCTCAAAATACAGCTGAGAGTCGCACCATTTGTCATACAGCTCGTCAATCACCACCAGACCCATTTCATCACAGAGATCATACAGGAATTCCGCGTGGGGATTGTGGCTGCAGCGAATCGCGTTGCAGCCCATGCTCTTCAGCGTAGTCAGGCGGCGGCGCAGCACCTCCTCCGGCAGGGCAGCGCCGAAGATCATGCCGCCGTCGTGATGCAGATTTGCCCCGTACAGCTTGAGGATACGCCCGTTGAGCAGGAAGCCCAGGTCCCCATCAAAGCGGGCTTCCCGGAAGCCGATCCGCTCCTGCGCGGTATCGATCACCTGATCGTCCCGCTTCAGGCGCAGCTCCAGGTCATAGAGCACCGGATCCGTCACATCCCAGCGCCTGACCGTTTCCGGGCGTAGAGTCAGGGAGACCGCTCCCTCCGAAACGGCCGTGCTTTCCCGGGCAAGCAGGGTACCGTCGGGCGCCTTCAGCTCACACTCCGCGGTCAGGGGCTCCGCCGGTCCGTCGATCCGCGCGCAGACCCGCACCGCCGCGCGGTCCTCCGCGATTTCGGGCTGCGCGATCAGCGACCAGGGAGCGAAATGGCTTCGGTCCTTCGCCAGCAGGCGGACGCCCCGGTACAGCCCGGCGCCGCTGTACCAGCGGTCGCCCAGACCGTGAGCATTATCTACGCGGACGCAGAGGCAGTTTGTTTCCCCCGGACGCAGCGCTGCGTCCAGCGCGTACGCGTCCGGAAGATAGCCGTAGCGGTGACCGCCGATCCGCTCCCCGTTCAGGTATACGTCGTAAAAGCGCTGGCAGCCGTCAATGATCAGCAGGATGCTTTTGTCCCGCCAGGCCTCCGGCGCGTCGAAGGTTTTACGGTACCAGCCGATTTCATAGCGCGGATAGTAGCCCTGGCTCCAGCCGAGCTCCATGCCCGGATCCCGGGTATTTCCGATCTGCCAGTCATGGGGCAGGGTTACGTCCTCAAAGGCCTCATCCCGGAAGGAGGGCTTCTCCACCCCGGCGGCTCTGGTTTTCGCAAATTTCCAGTGGGTCTGAAAGGGAACAGCATCCGTAAAGCGCATCGCGATTCCTCCCTGTATCTGATCTGGCTGCTACTGTTTTCTGCCGCGGACCAGTCTGCGGTATTCTCCCGGCGTCATGCCGGCCTCCTTCCGGAACCACTGGGCAAAGCTGGAGGCGGTGCGGTTGCCGGTCTGATAGGCGATTTCGCCGACAGACAGCTCCGACGTGGCCAGCAGCCGGCAGGCCCGGTCCCGCTGCAGGATGTTCATCCGCTCCGTGATGGTCATGCCATAGGTCTTTTTGAACAGGGTGCAGAGGTAGGAGGGGTTCATGTGAACCTGCTCCGCCAGGGCGGCGATGGTGATGCCCTCCACGACATGCTCCTCCAACAGCTGGAGCACGCGGGCCAGGGTTGGGTCAGCCGGCTCTGCGCTTCCGTCCGTGTCGGCCTTCCAGCGAAGGAAGGCGGAAAGAATCTGATGCACATCCGTTGGCCGGATCGGCTTGAGCAGGTATTCCTTCGCGCCGCTCTGCATGGCCCTGCGCGCGTAATCGAACTCCGCGTAGCTGGAGATCATGACGACGTAGAGCCCCGGCTGAAGCGCCTTGCCCTCCGCCGCCAGCTCCAGCCCGTCCTTTCCGGGCATGCGGACGTCCGTCAGCAGCAGATCAAAGGAGCGCTGCCGGAGCGCCTCCAGCGCTTCCCACGCGCTGGCGCAGAGAACCGGCGCCGAAAAGCCGTATTCCTCCCAGTTCACGTGGTGGGCCAGGCCCTCCCGCTGGAATTTTTCATCATCACAGACCAGCGCCGTGTACATCCTGTTCACCTCCAATCACCGTTGGCTCCTGCCTGCAGAAGGGGATCCGGATCAGCACCCGCGTGCCCTTTCCCATCTCCGAGGTCAGCTGCAGGACTGCATTCTTCCCAAAGTACAGGCGCAGCCGCTGCCGGACGCTGCGGATGCCGATGCCGCTGCCCCCGGAGTCGTCATTCCGGTTCAGGGATTCCAGCTTTTCCGGCTCGATGCCCATACCGTTATCCTCCACCGTGAAGGAAAGATGGCCGCCCTCCTTTTTCACGGCGATGCGGATCAGATGATCCTTACGGCTGGGTACCAAACCGTGGACATAGCAGTTTTCAACGATGGTCTGGAGGATGTTTTTCGGGGTATAGGCATCCAGCGCGCTGTTATCGATGTCATAAACGACCTGAACCATTTCTCCCCAGCGCCGCTGCTGGATGGCCACATAGGCCTGCAGGTGGGTGATTTCATCCGAGACCGTGACGACGCTGCGGCCGCCGCTCAGGGACAGCCGGTAGTAGGTGGTCATGTCGTCCACCAGGGAGCAGAGCTCCTCATCCCCGTCATCCAGCGCGCGCCAGCGGATCAGGCCCAGGGTGTTATACAGGAAGTGCGGGTTCAGATAGCTCTCCATGGCCCGGATCGCTTCCTCCATCTCCCGTGATTTCAGGTCCTTCATCCGCCGGACCATCCGCTCGTAATACGCCTCCACCTGGTCCACGTGATCGGTGAGGGAGGTCTGCAGCGAGGGCGGCAGCGAAATGGCGGGCACATCGCTGACCAGACGCCGGTTCAGCCGCTTCAGGCGGGTGCGGTAATAATGGAAAATCGACAGGGCGGCGATCAGGCCCAGCGCCAGGATCACCAGGACGCCCACCCCATGCATGCGGTTCAGGCGCTCCAGATCCCGGGTGATGCCGCTCAGAGGTACGTAGCTGTACAGCCGCCAGCCGTTGCTGATGCGGTTGAGAATGTGATAGCCGTTTTCTGCCCGCATCAGCGAGGCGTCCTCCCTGTAAGCGTCCACGCGGCTGGTTTCCAGACTGCCGAACACCGTTTCCTCCAGGGTTTTGCCGACCAGCTGATTATCGGTCGAAAGAAAGATCTGGCCCTGCGGATCCGCCAGGGCGTGCACCGTGCCCGCGTAGCTGACGCTTTTGAGCACGCTGCCGAACGCCTGCGAGCAGGAGATGCGCAGATAGAGAACGCCGACGCTGCTGGCGGCTCCGCGGGGAATATTTCCGGTCAGCACCGCATAGGGCTCTCCGCGATAGTTTTCCAGGTTGACGGTCCACTCCAGGGCATTGGTGTTCAGCCGGCGCAGATACCAGGCTTTTTCCGTTTCCCCGTCCAGCAGCCGGTCTCCGGGCTTCCAGAGCATGCCGCCGTTTTCCAGGAAGGAGGGATTGTTGTGATAGATCCTGAACTGGGAAATGCCGGAAAGCAGGCTGTGAACGTACTGATAGGAAAACTCAATTCTCCGGGCGGCCTCCCACTGCGAAATGAAATCGGGATAATCGTTCATCAGCTGATTATACAGTTCCTCGTTGAAGGCCACGCTGGACAGCTCGACCTCGTAGAGGTTGATCCGGTAATTCAGCTGGGAAATGGTGCGGCCCACCGCGTCCATCGCGAGGGACTCGTAATGGCGGTCATAGATTTTTCTCCGCTGCCCGTCGATATACAGATTCAGCCCCAGGGAGAGCAGAATATAGGAGAGCAGAACCGCGGCGGCCACGATGATGCTCAGCGGCAGTTTCCGTTTTCTGTGCTCCATGAACAAGCCCCCTCTCCCTGTCATTATAGCGGGAAGAGCAGCCGGAAACAACCGGCTGCCCGTGGAGAAAGGAGGCATGAAGCCCTGGCCTCATGCCTCCGGAAGGGATATCAGCTTACCACTCGCCGGTCGCTTCCGCGTAGGCCGCGAACTGCTCCTGCCACTCCGCCTTGACCTCGGACCAGTGGCCGCGGGATTCCAGCTGGCTCTGGAATTCCTCCCAGGTCGCGTCGAAATCGCCGTCGGAGCCGGCCATGATCAGGCGGGCACCGTATTCATCCGCCACCGCCTGCAGCGTGGGCAGATACCGCTCCAGCTTGCTGCCGGCCAGCATCGGAACGCCGTCGTACACATGCATCGCACGGGTCGTGCCGAAGGTGGAGGAGATCAGCTGGCAGCATTCGTTGAGGCGCGTCGCGAAGGGATTCTGGGAGGTGGACTGCTGCGTCCACCAGGGATACCAGAGGCGGCTGTAGTTGCTGAGATAATACATCTGCGTGGTGCAGGTATCCACCAGCGCCTGATCGCCGCTGTCGCGCATCGCCTTGTATTCCGGCACGAAGTCCCACTCTCCGTAGGGCTCGTCGATCCAGTACCAGTAGACGCCCTCGGGGCCCTCGTTCACCTCCTGCTGGGTGATCGGATCCTGGCGGTTGCACCAGTCCAGATACTTCAGCACGGCATCCAGGTTTTCACAGTCCTTGCTGATGAACACCATGGCATTATTATAGGGGTTGACGTAGCTGACCTTTCCGGCTTCCGTCACGCCCTCGGCCAGGGGGATCTTCACCGGCTCCAGGTTGGCGGCGGCAACGTTATCCGCCTCCGTCTGCATGGCATACCAGGCGTTGTTCAGGCCGGGAGCCCAGGCGCTGCCGGGATAGATGCCGATTTCCCCGGAGTTCATTTTTTCGGTCAGGCGCTCATTCTTCTGGGTGGTGACTTCCATATCCAGCAGGCCTTCCCGGTACATTTTGTTCATCCAGGCATAGGCGTTTTTCAGGTTCGGATGGTCGTAGAGGAAAACCTTTTCCCCGTTGACCAGGCTGACGGCGGGCATGCCGCTCTTGCCGGCGCCCGTGTCGATGCCGAAGGCGTTCAGGATGATATTGTAGCCGCTTTCGGAGGAATAGCTGATCGGCTGCACGGGCAGGCCGTCCGCCGTGACCTTGCCGAACATGGAGCGGGCAAACTTTTCAAAGCCCTCCAGCGTGTTCAGATCCTCCAGCTGCATGCCGGCCTCCGCGAGCAGATCCTTGCGGACCCACCAGGCATCCACCGTCCAGCCCGGCCAGGGATCGTCCACTTCGATGGCGTAGTTCCCCGGCAGGTACCAGAGCTGGCCGTCGGGCGTGCTGGCCCGGATATAATCGAGGGTCTCTGCGGGGATCGCCGCCAGGTTCGGATACTTTTCCGGATCCTGCACGAAGGCATCCACCGGCTGTACCAGCCCGGAGTTGATCAGCGCGTTGGCCGCGACCGTGTCATTCCAGAACACGCAGATGTCCGGCAGCTCATTCGAGTTGATTTTCATGTTCAGGGTGGTCAGGAAATCTCCCTGGGTCCATTCGACGGTGTAGTTGATGCCCAGCAGATCCCGGATCGTGCCCTGATGCAGCGTTTCCTCCGGGCAGTTGGAGGACATGCCCGCCCACAGGGTGATGGTGGGCATGTCCGCGGTTTCGGCCTGCGCCCCCGCCAGCCCCAGCAGCATCACGGCGCACATCAGCCATGCCAACAGTTTCTTTTTCATGGAAAAACCTCCTTTTGATAATCTATGATCCAGACGGATGCCTCCGCCAGGTATCCGGGGAAATCAGCCCTTGACCGAGCCGGTCAGCATGCCCTTGACGAAATACTTCTGCAGGAAGGGATAGACGCACAGGATCGGCAGCGTGCCCACCATGACCGCGGCCATTTTGACGGAGGTGGCGGTCATGCGGGTTGCCTGGCTTTCGCGGAAGGCCGCCTCCGCGTTGAGCACATTGTTGCTCTTCACCATGGCGATGTTGTTGGCGGTCAGCAGCTTCTGCAGGTAAGTCTGCACCGGCATCAGGTTGTTGGTCTGCACGTAGAACGCGCCGGAGAACCAGTCGTTCCAGTGCCAGACGGCGGTGAACAGGCCCAGAGAGGCAAGCATGGGCAGGGACAGCGGAAGAATGATCCGGAGCAGCACCTGCATGTGTGTCGCGCCGTCGATGCGGGCGCTTTCGCGCAGGCTGTCCGGGATATCCTGGAAGAAGCGTTTCATGACGAAGATGTTCCAGACGCTGACCAGGGAGGGGATGACGAAGACCCAGAAGGTGTTGTACAGCCCCAGGTTGCGCAGCTGCAGGAAGTACGGGATCTGCCCGCCGGAAAAGAGCATGGGAATCAGCAGGAAGGTCATCATGGCGCGCTTGAAGGGAATGTTTCGCTCGGAAACCGCGTAGGCGGCCAGCGCGTTGACCATCAGGCCCAGCAGGGTGCCGAGCACCGTGCGCCCGATCGTGATCAGATACGAGTTCTGCAGCAGGCCGTTGGACAGCACATACTGATAGTTGAACAGGGTGAAGGCCCGCGGCCAGAACCAGATGCCGCCCTTCATGGAGTCCGTGCCCTCGTTGAGGGAAAGAACGAGCACGTAGTACACCGGATAAAGCATCACCAGGCACAGCGCCGCCATGAACACCGTGTTGCAGACGTTGAAGATCTTTTCGCCCGTGCTTTTCCGGATGGCGTTTTTATGGATTGCCGGCATTTTCCGCTCCCTCCTTACCACAGGCCTTCTCCGTTGAGCAGGTTGGCGATTTTATTGGTGCCGAGCACCAGCAGCAGGGAAAGCACGGAGCTGACCAGCCCCAGCGCGGTGGACATGCCGTAGTAGCCCTGCTGCAGGCCGTTGCGCAGAACGTAAATGTCAATGACCTCCGCGACGCCCATGTTGGCTGTGTTCATCAGGGGATAGATCTGATCCGTGCCGGCCTGAATCAGCCCCGGCATGGACAGCGTCAGCAGCAGCACGATGGTCGGAACGATGGAGGGAAGGGTGATGTAGCGGGTCTGCTGCCACTTGTTCGCGCCCTCGACCCTGGCCGCTTCATACAGCTGCAGATCCACGCCGGAGAGCGCCGCCAGGTATACGATGGTGTTCCAGCCGATATCCTTCCAGATGCCGCTGACGATCACGATGGAGCTGAACAGGTCCGTGCGGCCCATGTAGAAGATCGGCGCCCGCCCCAGAATGCGGTTGATCTGATTGAACAGCCCCGTGGGCGACAGCAGCGAATCCAGCAGATACGCGACGACAATCCAGGAGACGAAATGCGGAAGATAGCTGACCGACTGCACGACCCGCTTGAATTTATGGTTGACCAGCTCGTTTAGCAGCAGCGCCAGCAGGATCGGCGCCGGGAAGCCGAACACCATGCGGCCGATCGTGATGCTCAGGGTGTTCTGCACCACCTTCCAGAAATGCGTGTCCTGAAAGAACTGAAAATTCTCCAGGCCGCACCAGGGACTGTTCTGCAGCGTGAACCCGATGCGATAATCCTTGAACGCACCGACCAGCCCCACCATGGGCATATAGCTGAACAGAATCAGCAGCACCGCGGCGGGCAGAAACATCAGATACTGCCAGCGGTATTCCCGCGCCCGCCTCCAGGTTTTGATTCTATTCTCCCGCTTTGACAGAGCTTCCATTTTTCATCAGCCTCCCTTACGCGCATCACCGGCAAGGAGCATCCGTAACAACATGTTCATTATTCTACGTTTTGTTGCCAGAAACTATATGCTTTTGTTTGGCGAATTGTTCCGTTTTTTGGAAAAGATCAGGACAGTGCATTTCGAGGGGAAATCGAAAAGGACTGTCTCCCATGAGCGAGTCTCCGTGTGGGACGGTGATCAGGAATGCCCGCGGAAAAATAGGGAGGACAGTTGCCTGCCCATCGTTTACGATATATACTGGATGCAGCTGGGGGACGTGGCAAGCAGGATAAAGGCCAAAAATATCCGAGGAGGCTGGCAATGAAAACATGTGTGAATTGCGGTGCGGCGATCGATGACACCAGCAACTTCTGCCCGCATTGCGGAACGAGATGCGAAAGCGGTACAGGGGTTGAAGGTTCTGTTTATTCTCCCTCTGAAAATGTTTCAGATACCACGGAGGCTTCAGACATACTGGCCCAGACGTACCCGATGAAATGGCATAAGTTTCTGATGGTCATCATGATCCTGGGGGGCATTGTGACCATTGCAAACGGAATCAATACCATGATGGGGACCGAGTATCTGAGCAATGGGCTGGATATGGCAAGGGTATATGAACTCTTTCCCGGGCTGAAGAGCTGCGATTCGTTTTACGGAATCGCCATGATTGCGCTGGGCGTTTTCGAGTTTACGGTGCGAAGCCGGCTGAAGCAGTTTCGTGCAAACGGGCCGATGTCACTGAGGATCATGTACATCCTTTCGCTCGCGATCAATGTCATTTATCTGGCGTGGGCCACTTCGGTGACAGGCACCAATCTGTTTAATGAATCGAATATCGGCTCCCTGATTGCGACCATCCTGCTGATGCTGGTGAATGGCATTTATTATTCGAA
>ODAI013496812.1_pt1 | contig 12254 bp, 10 predicted proteins | sample 1539321 | NCBI WGS metagenome assembly ODAI01 (sample SAMN02144231, study PRJEB22623) | gut metagenome | biome: sheep rumen | host: Ovis aries | place: New Zealand
ATATTATGTATAGAAACTCGTTGACATTATCAGCTTATGTGGAGAGTGTTCATGATCACAAAATTCCCGGAAGTAATAACTATTGACGGCTTTATCTATAAAAAGATGCAGACAAGGGATAATGGAGGCGCATTTTATGACTCCTATGATAATCCTTCTGACATAACATCAAAGTCAATCTGCCTGTATCCCAATGGAGAGCTTACCTATAGCTGGAGAGGGCTTGAGCAGAAGTGGAATAAGACATACAAAGTTGTCAGACAGGCTATCTGAAAATGTGATATCATGGTTTAAACAGGCAAAGGCGCTTACTACAGTAGGTGTACTTTGCTTTTTTAATGGAGGAAGCGGATATGATGATAACAGAAATGTTGGACAGACTTCTTGATATGGCAAAACATGATGCTGATCTTAAAGAAAAACTGCTAAAGACCAGGCAGTCAGACAATCCCGTTGCGGATTTTTGTATGATTGCTACGGAAAATGGCTTTCCCATGTCTGTGATGGACATAATAAATCAGGGAGAGGAGTTCTATGCCGAGATCAAGCGCAGTACTAATGGCGGAGGAGAAAATTCCCCTGACCTGGATTATCAAAATGATGAGTATTCAATATTCATGATGAGGCTAAAAGACCTGTAGAATCAATGAAGATGCCTTATGACGAGCTGAAAGAGGCTTGTTATAAGGCTTTTTTGTTGCCCAAAAATTAGACTGTTGAAAAGGTGCATAAATACTGGTCTCATAACATCTACAACAGAACAATACTCTCAAACCCAGTTTCTATGCAACGTTAGATTGGGGGGATTATAGGACAATTAAAAAAGTAAACTTTGATCATAGAAAAGAAACAGACGAAACGAACGATTTTAGAAAGGCGGTGTCATATATGGTTATCCTTTGTATCCTGATATTCCCATTTGCAGTACTTGCAGAGCTTATGAAGATGAATAAATAAAAGGGGATAGAAAGAGTTTTGTTGGGTAATGAAAGATTGAGGACTTAATTTTCGGAAAGGAAGGAAGAGACATGGGAACAAATTGGAATATACTAACACCTACAACAAAACCATCCGGATATATGAAAGGACAGCCATGTGAAGAGAACTGTGTTGCTTATTGCCATTATTGCAAGCACAGAGGCGGCCTGTCAAAAGATATGATGAAGCAGCATGAATGCCTTAAGAAAGGCTGCAGATATCTTGAAAAGTATGAGGACCATCCATACTGGGGAAAGAAAAAGTACATAAACAGGCAGAAGAAAGAAAACAAAGCAAGAAACGTCCAGGGCATTTCAGGGAAAGTAAGGACAGGGACCAATATAAATCGCAATACATCAAGGCTTAACACTGATTTCAGGGGGCTTTTAAAGGATTTCAACAATATGGAAGTCTTCTATACATATCTTTTTTATAAGGACGATTCTTCCAAGATCAGGTATCTGGGCGGCTTTTATGAGAAAGATATTGCAATGGATAAGGCTAAAAAGGTCTCAGATGATGAGGGCGGCGATTATATAGTTATAGCAAATGACCAGGCAGAGCCTATTGGTTTCAGACTTGGGAAATGAAAGGTTTGGACTTGATCATAGGCTTGATCTATTTGATGTGCCTTCCTATATCATCGAGAAAAGGAATGGAGCTATCTATATTTATATGGAAATGTGACTTGTCAGCCTTTTATGAGTCAGAAAAAGGCTTGGTGTATAATGCACCAAGCCCATAAAAATCAGTTCCAGGAGATAGATATTTTTTTCTTGCTCTTCGCACAGTCGGTAAGATACAGGTTCATAAGTTTCTGATATGGAATACCGGTTTCCTCGGATTGCGATTTGAAATAGTCGATAGTATCGACATTTATGTTCATGGTGACCTGTCTCTTGAGCTGTTTTGAATATGGATTTTTTCTTGGATTGAGATTCTTGATATCGTATTCTTCACGCATGACATTAACCTCCATTGTATTCATTGTAGAAACCTGACTCGGATTTTGTAGCCTTTCTGGCAGAAATGAGCCTGATAACATTATCATCTTGACGATAGCAGTGGCTGACGATACACAGCTTTTCAGTACTGGAAAAACCAAGGATCAGGAACCTGTCTTCATCCTCAGAATGATCCGGATCATCGAAAAGCACGGCTTTATCATCGTCAAAAACTGTTTTTGCCTCTTCAAAGCTTACTCCATGCTTTTTCTTATTTATGCTGTTTTTCTTTTCATCCCACTCAAACAATAACTCTTTCATAATTATATTATAATTACGATATAATTATTTGTCAAAAGCCAAATTTAACCCATATATAATCATGGATTTATCGATATTTTATAAAATAATGTTAGAATTTATGTGTAAATCAGTAACCATATCTTGAGAGGATATACACATGAAAAAAACTGCATTAGCGCTTGTGTTAACTGTTTTTGTATGTTTCATGGCATATGGATGCGGAACAAAAGAGGCTACTTCGGAGGTTTCATCTCCTACAGAGGAAGCATCTACAGCAGGATCAGAAGCAGCAGATCCGGTAGCTGAACCTTCCATACAGAATGATTCTCAGGGTTCATCTGATAAGGTAATGGCAGAACGCCTTAGCAAAGAGGCAACCACCAACACTATCTCAGAAGAGCTAAAAAAGAAAGCCCTTGAAATGCCCTATGCAGATTATCAGAATCTGCCTTCTTGGCATGGAACAACCCTGATGAATAAGACGGAATACGGTTGGGGACCGGAAGGCGTAGTTACAGGTTACAGCGAAGAACTGGTGGGAGAGCTCGCAGAGGTGGGGTTCAACTTCATAAGAGTAACGCAGGATACCAGGATTTACTTCCTGGAAAAGACCGGGGAACCGGGGGAATACTTTAATGGCAACAGCGATATTGTCAACATCCCGGAACTGGAAATGGTTGATGACCTTATAGGGTGGTGTATAGACAAAGGCATTCATGTGTGCCTTGATGTTCACAGCACTCCCGGCGGATATATGATAGGCGGCGATGAAGAGGCTTCCAGGGAACTTCTCTTTACCGAGGGCAGCGAAGAAGAGCAGATATTTATCGACTATTGGGAATTTATGGCAATGAGATATGCGGATATCCCCAATAATGCACTGTCTTTTAACCTCTATAACGAGCCACCATATTTTGCTACAGATGAGCAATACTCGGCGCTGATGAAAAAGGCCCTTAATGTGATCCGAAAGACCACTCCGGACCGTCTTATCTTTGTTGATATGCTTAAGTACGGACGTGAGCCGGTATACGGACTTGTTGGCGAAAAAGTGGTCCAGACTTTCCATAGCTATGAACCCTACGAGTTTACCCATAATCTTGTGAACAACGCAGACTATGAGGCTGGCAGAGCAGAGAGGGAAAGCGCTGTAAGACAGGTTGTCACGTATCCGCTTCCGGCTGTGGCGCTGGGAATCCGCGATGGCTACATTGTGACAGGTGATTTCCCCGCGGGAACAGAGCTGACCATAAGATTTGGCGAGGGCCAATCAGATGCTGAGACAGTACTTTTGGCTGACGGAAAGCAGATCTTTACCCAGAAGTTTGATAAGGAATTGCTTACGGAACATGGCTTTGTTCTTGATGAATATGATAACTTTGCTTATTACGTGGATGCAAACCCAGGAGTTTCAATGCTAGAGTACAAAATTACTATTGAGGAGCCGGCAAAAGAGCTGAAATTTAAACTCAAGAATGATCATTGGCTGGATGTTAATGAGCTGATTATAGCGACCGACACCTATAAGGCAAAGCTTGTAGGCCAGTGGATCGAGAGTGTTGGAGATGAACTTCCTCCCACACGGGCACATGTTGATGATAAGGGCATCGTGACACTGACAAATGATGCAGCGAAATACAACATTGGCAAGGAGACACTCCGCGAGATGTTCCAGAAGTATGTGGACTTCAGGGAAGAAACCGGAACACAGGTGATGCTTCAGGAGTTTGGAGACTGTGTATATACAGAGATAAACGGTGCTCAAATATATTATGATGACATGTTGTCTCTTTGCGAGGAAGACGGATTTAACTGGTGTCACTACGCTTTCGATGGTGGAGACTTTTCACTGGTAGCAATAAATGAAAGCTATAAAAGGCGTGGTGCAACCTACGAGAAACTCTCAAGCGGAAGAGAGATATGTACTGAACTTAAGGACGTACTTCAAAAGCATATGAAGTAACAGCATTTAGGAGACTGCCATGAAAAGAACAAAGAACCATGCATATATAGCTTGTCTTCTTATAATGATACTTTTTGCGGTTTCTGTTTCAGGTTGCGGGAAAGAGAATTCTCCTGTGGCAAATCCTGAAACCGCGCCGGCAGAGGATACACAAACAGCCGATAAAGCAGAGGATCAGGCTGTAGCAGTGACATCATCAGAGATTTCTCCGGAAGAAGCTCCTGAAGCTGCTAAAGAACACTCTGCGACCGACGGCCTGACAATAACCAATAATGAAATGTATGACGGAGAGAGGAAGGTTCCGGTCTACGATACTTTATATGCCACACTCAAGGATGTTGAGATCTGGGGTGAGGGCGACCTGGATATTGATGTTCAGCCGGAAGGCACCATCATAAGAAGGTTCATTGTAAAGAACAAGAATACTTCTCCGATTACATTTAGAATGGAATCTCTTACCAACAAAGATATAGTGAGCAAACTCAGCGATCAGACCGGTTACCAGTTTACAGTTCATCCCAATGGTTGGAACGGCTACATAGAGCCTGGCGAAGAGTATGAACTCTCGGTAGATGTAGCTCCGGAAAGACTCATGTCGAAAACAGACTATGAAGGGCCACTAGACATACATCTAAGTTTTTCTGTTGCTGTAGACGGAAATAGTCCTGAAAAATCTTCCTTTACGGCTAAGCAAAATATAAAGGTCTACAGCAGGGAAACCTTCTCAAATGTTGATGCATACAAAGGGATGGTCAAAGGAACGATCAGAGATGAAGACGGAAATCCCATCGCAGGGGCTGTCGTAAGAGGCGCCAGTGAGTATAGCATCAGAAGAGTTTATGCGTACACGGATGCTAAGGGTGAGTTTACCATGAAGCTGCCGGCTTTTAAGACTACCTATGCAAATGCCTGGAAGGAAAGCCAGATTTGTGTCAAGAAAAACGGCTATAATGCCAGACAGATCATAGTTTATCCCAAGGAGGGAAAAGAAGTATCGGTGGACATGACTCTTTTCCCTGAAACAGAGCTTCTTAAGTATGAAGAAAAGGGAGTTGTGGATCTAAAACTGCAGGGATACGAGAATACAACAGATGGAAACTCAATCATAGCTTACATCCCGTTCCATACTGGGCAGAAATCTTCAGCTATTAAGGACAGAATCCAGGTATCTGCAGTGGACTACGATGGAAACCTGCTCTTTGAGTACCCAATTCCTGAAGAAGTGCCCTATATTCAGGGCTCAAGAGACGGAAAATATATAGTGACCGTATTGAACAGCAGCGCAGATCAGAGTGCTGCCACCGGATGGAAGACGGTTATCCTGGATAGAGAGGGAAAAGAGGTTTACTCCATCGATCATTACCCGGTAGAAGACAGGGATGGCTGGCCATCTGAGAGTCAGGCAAATAACAGTATCTCAAGATGCGCCGGAATCTCAAACAGCGATAAATATCTTTTCACAAGTAATGCTGAGGGTAATTTCTGGCTGATTGACTGGCAGAATGATAAAGTTCTTTGGCAGGATTATATCTATGGGCAGGTAAGGACGATAGATTTCTCTGAAGATGACAGCCTTATGTATGTTTCCAGCGGAGATGGGTACTACAGGTGCTACACGATAGATGGAGAGCTGGTATGGAAGACTTTTGTCGGTACATGGATCACGAAGACAAAGTTTACCAATGACGCAATTGCCATCACAACAAAGAGTGCGGCAGATACTCTTAAGGTATTGGATAGAGAGACCGGGGAGATCAAATGGACATATCCAACCATGCAGACTTCTCTTGCCATAGCTGTTTCACCGGATGGAAAGTATTTGTGGTATGGCGGACATTCCTCTTCAGCCTTCAGTGTTATCGCAAACTCTGTTTTTGATATGGAGACAGGGCAGATACTCTACTCCCTTGGGTATGAGAATGCCATAGCAGGTGCTTTTTCCGGAGATGGAAGCAAACTTGCCGTGTCTGACAGGAGAGGTGTTTATGTTTATAACGCTTCGGATGGTGCATACCTATGGTCAAAGATGATTACTGATGAAAAGGAATTCAGTTTCAGCTTCTCGCTTGCCGTAAATAACGATGGAAGCAGGATCGTTGCCACAGCCAACACAGACAAGAGCGCTGATTATTACGGGCAGGCATATTTCTTTTCACTTGCAGGACCTGATGAGGATCCTTTATATGACTTCAATCGTATAAATCCCGGTGATGACATAGATCTTCAGTATCTTCTGGAAGAGGTGGGTTATGTGCCGGATCCTGAGTCGGTTACGGATGCCTTTACTTATAACGCAAACTATACCTTAAGTGAAGATTCTACAATCGACATTGATACTGTCTTCAAAAATGGTTTTACCATAGACTGCGCTGGCCACGACCTTACTATTACTGGCAGGATAAGCCTCTTTGATGGGAGCAATAAAACAGCGACTCTGACAAATGTAGGAAATCTGGACCTTAGTGGTCTTGAGTTCTACAGGGATCCCACACAGCACATCGCAGAAGTGGATATGCTGTTCATTATTAAGGGTGAAAATCTTAATATTACTTATCCTGAGGATGTTCTGCCCGGAAGCAGAAGCGAGAAGACCAAGGGATTCTTCTATGAAGAGAAGGATAGCAATACTGTATTTATCAAGTATGGATGATTGCAGATTGATGTAAAAAGAAGCCCCTGAACAGTATATCAATACTGATTGGGGGCTTCTATCATTCATTATTCGTACTTCCGTTAGCTTCCTTTTCATCAATCTCATTTATTGAGATCATATGAATTGATTCATCAGATATGCCTTCATCTGAACGTAGATGATATACAGTAGTCATCTTGAGTGTTACATTCTTGCCTTCTATGGCGTTGACCTCTTCGATATGGTCCTTGAGTCTCATGGCAAATTCTTTTAGCTTTTCCTTGGAATCTTCATAAAGCATAACACCAAAATAAGCTTCCTTGATCCTGGCTGCCACACCCCCTTGCCCGACAACATCGATGATTCGCTCACCGATCTCTTTTAGGACCTTTGCAGAGAACTTACTTCCGTAGGTGGCCTCAAGTCGATGATGGTTTGCGTTATGCAGAACAATGTATCCGTAGTTCCTGCCTCCATCATTATACTGATCCGAGTAATCGACCATGACATTGATGAAACTCTTATTGTTCATCAGTCTGGTGATAGTGTCCATTCGGGAAGGGTTGAGCAGTTTCTGAACCCTGTATACTTCCTGGTCAATGTCATCGAAAGTACCAACAAGACCGATGATCTTACCATCGTCATATATGGGCATCTTGTTACATATGATGTCATGAACAACGCCGTTCACTATGCATTGTCCCTGCGCATTATATACGAACTTGCCCTTGCCGAGCACATCAAGTTCATCGCCCTGATATGGCCCGTCATCTACATGCCAGTGCATTTCTTCATCGGTTTTGCCAATGATATCATCCAGAGAATCAATCTCATAGAAATCAAGAAATGCATTGCTGACGCCTCTAAAGCGCCTGTCTCTGTCTTTCCAGAACAGCTTATAAGAAGAGTTGTTCATAAGCGTATCCCAGATAAGAGCATATTCTTTCCTTACTGAATTCGGATCATTGTCTGAGCCTGATAAATGAGAGTATTTTCTTGCATTAAGCGCTTCGGATATATCATCAGCTACCTTGCCGACGGTTAGAAGGAATTCATCGCCATCAGTTCCGGGGATAGCCAGGAGAGAAAGCTCACGCCATTCATATGCTCCATTTCTCTGCTTGACCCTGATGCAGATCTTTATGAATTCCCGGGATGGTATGTCTTTGCGGGAAATGTTTTTACCATGGTTCATAAAGGCAAGGTAGTTCTTCCTGTCATCAGGATATACATAGTTTTCAGCGAAATGGCGGAGAGTATCTTCCATTCGCATCTCAGTAACAGGCATTCCGCTCATGTAGATGTAATTGCCTACAATAGGAAGGATAACGTCTTCCCTGTAGTTTACAAGATGCACTACTTCATAGAGGTTATTGAGCTCTCGTAGCCTAAGATCCAGCTTGTCTTTTTCTACAGCGTTTTCGTCATGAGAAATGTTATTGATTGAAGCTTTGAACAGATAGCTTCCTTCATTTTCAGCCACAAGACCGATCTTCAACTGGAAGTAGTTTCCGTTGTTTGTATAATAAAAGCTTTCCTGGCTTTTGCTTGTAACAACCTTTTGAACAAAGCTGATGTATTTCTTCATGGAAGGAGAATCCGGATTATATAAAGATGCATCAATAAGGCTTAAGTCTTTTGTCTTAATTCCTATCTGCTGCAGGAAAGGATCATTTACAAAAAGTGTCTTGAAATGACCTTCTTTGTATTCTGCTATAGCCAGTGGTGAATCAGTGTCATGGACAGTGATACTTGCAGCTTCATAATAATTCCGCCATTGTCTCTCTTCAATAGTGATACCTTTTTTATCTATTGTTTCCAGCATTTCTTCCAAAGGAAGAGGCTTGCTGTAATAGTATCCCTGAAGTTTTCCGCATCCGATTGATTTAAGGAATTCGATCTGTTCAACCGTTTCAACACCCTCACACAGGGTCTTTATACCGATCCTTTTTGCCATTCCGGTTGTATAACGCACCAGAGTCTTGGCCTTCTCGTTCATTGATGAAAGAAAGCGCATATCCATCTTAAGAAGGTCAAACTCATAGTCTTTTAACAGTGTGAGAGAAGAGTAGCCGCTTCCAAAGTCATCCATCCAAATCTCATATCCTCTGGTACGAAACTTTGTTATTATGTCGATCATCAGTTCTTCATCCTGAACGATCATGCTCTCTGTTATCTCAACATGAAGATAATCTCTGGGAATATCATATTTTTCAACAGCATCTTCCAAGACCTTAAGCATGTCACACATGATAAAGTCGAGTCTGGACATATTTATGGATACAGGAACAGTGGGAAGACCACTTGAAAGATGCTCGTGGATGTCACGGCAAACTCTGTCTACAATGAAACAGTCAAGCTTATGGATGAGCTTTTTTTCTTCCAAAGCGCCGACAAACTTATCAGGAGGAATGAATCCGACTTCATTATCGATCCACCTGGCCAGAGATTCAGCACTGCATAGTTGTCCCGTAAGAGAACGTACAACAGGCTGATAGTAAACCTTGATCCATTCCTTTTCAATAGCTTCGTCTATATGAGTAGTAACGTATTCAAAAATCGCATTATTATCCATGATTTAAGTATACCAAATATCATTGCATAGTATATTAAATATCAATAAATTCCAGTATAATTAAAAATAATTATATTTCATGAAAGGAAGGGATCTATGCTCTGGTTATACCTGTTTTTGATAGTGTTCTTTAATGGCTTTGAAGCCGGAGGATATCAGGCAAGTCTGTACAGTATCGGCCAGGTATATGACCTTTCCGTGACCAGTATGGGCCTTTTTGCCTCGGTTGAGCTATTTGCGACTATGCTGGCGCCTCTGGTACTGGGTAGCCTTGCAGACAGGAGCCATAAGCTTAAGTTTCTTCTTGTTTTATTGGGAATGCAGATAGTGTTCGCATTTACACTGTTTGCAAGTGGTGTTGAGCTTGTATTTATAGCCTGCATCTTCTTTTTAGGCCTTACAACCAGTGCATTACAGTTTGTTTCCATAGCTGCGCTAATGGAAGCTTACCCTGTAAGTGGTAAAAGAAAAATCGGCTTTATGACATCCATGTATGCACTGGGTGCATTTGTTGCACCGCTATTTGTTGATCTGTGCATGAAAATGGGATTTAGCTGGAGAGTAGTGTTTCTTGCACTGACGATTGGCTCGATGATAGCTTTTGCAGGTGTATTTGCCCTTAGAAACAGTAGCATTGAAGAGGGAAATGCAGACGAAGATACTACTAAAGAGGGTGGCAGGTTTGTAATTGTAGGAGTACTGCTTCTTTGCGTTGTTATGTGCATATACGTGGGATTTGAAAACGGATTTGCATTTTTCGTGGATACGATGTTCGCAGAAGTACTTGATTCTACAAAAGGGAAATTTGCGATTTCTCTGTTCTGGGTTGTAATGATACCCTCCAGAGTTCTTGTGGGGCTTTTTGCCCGTCATGCAAAAAGGATACTGGTTACTTCGATAATTGCGATCCCGGTCATAACATGGCTGATAACCTTAATGGATAGCGACAGCGCAGTTATGGCACTTATTATACCGCTGGGATTTGCCTGTGGTGCTATTTATCCAAGTGTCCTGACAACTCTTATAGGTTTTTCTGGAAATAGGAAAGCTACAGCAACGGCTATGATAACTACCGCGACTGGTATTGGTGGAGTGGTCTTTACAGCTCTTACAGGATTCCTTGCAGAAAGAATTGGCCTGAAAGGGTCGATGTTAGCTCTGGCAGCTTTCTTCATTCTTTCTTTGATTTCGGTTCTTGCTCTACGTAAGGAAACAACAGATTAAAGAATGCTGTATTAAATATCAATTAAACCAAACCCATAATAAGTGAGCTATGGAATAACCACATAGATGAGATAGCAGTGTTTTATATTGCGCAAAATACTTGTTTTTAGTAATATAATCATATAGGAAGTAAATAGTAGTATTTATCAGCGTTTTGGAGGCTATATGGGTAAGGATTCCAAGTATTATAAGGACGTTCGCAAAGCTAAAAATGCCAAGATCAAGGAAATCAAGGCACAGCTGCCTTTGTACACAGCTTCTTACATAGATTCCTGTGTCAGGAAGTATAAGATCGCCACAGCATGCGAATATGCCGGCGATGTGTTGCTGTTTTTTGAATTTTTGAAGGAAAAGAACCCAAAATGCAGGAAATATAAGCTACCCGAGATCCCTTTAAGCATCCTGGAAGCACTTAATTATGAGGATATCAACGAATTCCAGACATACATGACATCAGGTGACGGAGAAAACCATCATATGGTCAGCGACCGCACACTTGCAAGAAAAATGGCAAGCATGCGGAGTTTCTTTTCCTATATGACAGACAAAGAATACATACCTGATAACCCAACATTAAAGGCTGATAAGAACAAGAAACTTGTTGAGGATGACATAAAGCGTCTTGATATCGATGAAACTAACCGTCTGTTGCAGGCAGTGAAAGACACTAAGGCCGGAACTGAGCGTGGATCTGCCAGATCAAAGAATGTATCCAAAAGAGATTTTGCAATCGTAACACTTCTTCTTAATACAGGGATGAGAGTTTCTGAATGCGTCGGAATTGACCTGTCTGACGTGGATTTCACTGAAAACACTGTGAAAATTGTAAGAAAAGGCGGTAAGGAAACAAAACTATATCTGAATAAAAATGTTCAGGAAACGCTACGTGATTATATTGAAAATGAGCGTCCAAATTTGATCGATAATCCTAAAGAGGAAGCCCTGTTTATATCGCTTAAACGTAATCGTATCGCTGTACGGAGCATAGAAGCCATGCTTAAAAAGTTCAAGACCAGCGCCGGTATATCTGATAATGTATCACCACATACTCTAAGAAGAACCTACGGAACGACTCTTTACAACAAGACCGGTGATATATATATGGTTGCAGATGTCCTGGGGCACAAAGACGTTAACACCACTGTAAAGCATTATGCAGCTATTGATGAGGAGCACAGAAAATCCGCTGCGGATATAAATCTCTATGATGAGTAATCAAAAATGGAGCTCAAAATCATTAAAAGATCAGAGCTCCCAACGTGGGAATTTCTGCTTTTGATGAACGAAAATGCAATACAGGGCTTTTTCTTTTTCTTTGAATGCCTTATATAGCTGACATTAATTGGCAAGATATGTGTAAAACCGGCATTTATTGGCAACTAACGATGTAAAAAATCGCCAAATATTGGCAGATAGCGCGTAAAACCGCTATGTATTGGCAAATTTCCTGTAAAAAATAAAGCACTCTCCGACTCAAAGACAAGTCAGAAAATGCTTAAAATGGTCTATTGGCAAAAACTGTGTAAAGCCATTGGCAAGAATTATGTAAAATGACATTATAAAACAAAAACAAAAAACAAAAATAACAGCTGTTATCATTAACTATTCGCGAAACCCTAGTTTTACGAAGCACAG
>ODAI013841793.1_pt1 | contig 12252 bp, 11 predicted proteins | sample 1539321 | NCBI WGS metagenome assembly ODAI01 (sample SAMN02144231, study PRJEB22623) | gut metagenome | biome: sheep rumen | host: Ovis aries | place: New Zealand
TAACTCACTATGTATATAACATAAATCAATTACTATTAGAGTTTATCTTGTTATTTTAAAAATTTATTTAAAAATCGAGCTTTAATTAAAAATTCGACTAATTCCTATATGGTGCCAAATGTAAGAATTGAACTTACCTCTGATGCTTACCATGCATCTGTTCTACCACTAAACTAAATTGGCATAATTTATTTTTTAAGTAAATAAATTTTTGATTTTTTTCCTTCATTTACCTTAGCAAAATAGGCTTCTTGATAATTTTTTTCTGCTATTTCTAAGATTTTATCAAATTGGTTAGATGCAAGAGTTGCTATTTTACTTCCTTTATGATTGGTAATAAGTTCATAAATTTGTTCTATGGATAATTTTAGAATTACTTGTTTTAATACTTCATTCGAAACTTCTAGATTCTCTAAATTTCTATTTAATAATTCTTCTTTGGCAATCGTTGAAATAAGAATGTTTTTATCAAATACTTTTTCTATGATTTCTTCTGTTGAACTATTCCAAAATTGATTTCTTAATATTAAATAAGCTTTCTCATACATAATTATTCCTCTGCCATTAATAATATAGTATTAAAAAAAAAGAATGTCAACTGTTTCGTTAACATTTTACAATACTTTTTAATCGTTTTATTACTTTTTTTTCAATTCTAGAAATATAGGATTGACTAATTCCAAGAATTTCTGCTACTTCTTTTTGAGTCTTTTCAGGATGACCATAAAGGCCATATCGCATGATAATAATTTCTTTTTCTCTTTTTTGTAATTTTTCAATTTCTTGTAACATTAGATTCCTATTTAATTCTTCTTCTAAAGGACGCGTTACAATATCTGGATCTGTTCCTAAAACATCTTCTAAATGCAGTTCATTTCCATCTACATCAAAACTTAAACTTTCATCAAAACTTACTTCGGTTTTTACTTTTTTATTTTTTCTTAAAAACATTAAAATTTCATTATCAATACAACGAGAGGCATAAGTTGCAAGTTTTATATTTTTATCCATACTAAATGTTTTTATTCCTTTCATGAGACCAATAGTTCCAATAGATACTAAATCTTCTAAATCTACTCCAGTATTTTCATATTTTTTAGCTAGAAAAACCACTAATCTTAAATTATGTTCAATCAATTTATCTCTTGCAAAGTTATCTCCATCGGATGCCATTATTAAATAATATTCTTCTTCCTCTTTAGAAAGAGGAGGAGGTAATTTATCCGTTGCACCTACATAAAATAAACTTCCTAAATCTTCAAAATATTTACTTATTATACCAACTAAATTTAATATTCCTATCATTTTAATTTTCCTTTCATACTGCTATGTAAAATACAATTGATTCCATCAATTTTAAATTCATTGTCGGATATTCCTATTAGATAATTATTAAATTCTTGTTTATCTACATATAATTTATCTACTTTAATGCATTTTAAGATTCCTTCATTGTTTAACGTTTTAAATGGGGTATATATAGTTTCTTCTATGGAATATGGTAATAATAACGAAATTAAAACAATTCCTCTTTTTTTATAACAATCTCTTAAATGATTTCCAGTATCTAAGAATCCTGTTAAAGAATATCGTTTTCCTTTGTAAATAATATCTACTTTATGATAATTGCTATAATGTTCTTTTAGATTTAATGAGTTTTTAAGATAAAATCCTATAATAATGGGACTTATAAGTAATAAAACCAAATAATTCATTTGAAATCCGTTATTTGAAAAGATAAGTCCTTGATTGGAATAAGAAAAGATATCTTTTCCTAAATACATACCACCTCCTAAAATAATACTAGTTAAATAAAAATATCCAAGATTAGTTAGGGTATACTTTATATTTTTAAAAGAAAATGTCACCAGTATCATAAGAATGCTAACAATAATCTTAAAAAGAAATAGTGCTATAGAATTTAGTTTCAAAAATAAGAGAAAGAAAGTTATTCCTCCAATGAATGCACCTAATATTATTCTTTTAAGGTTTGTAGTTCTTTTTAATAACAAAGAAACCGATAAAAGTAATAAAAAATCAAACCATATATTGAGTAAAAAAATTAAGTCAAGATATAGTTTCATTTTATCACCAAAAAGAGTATAAAAGATTCTAGATTCGGAATATGTCGAAAAAAAAGAAAAAGTTATTTTTTTCTTTTTCTTAAATAGTGATTTAATTTTATTTGTTTTTTGTGTCTTCCAACTTTGTATACTATAAATATAGGCTCTTTTTTTATTTGTTCTGCTTCAGTTTTAGTTAATTTTATTTTTATTGAAAATTCTCGTATTTCAAATGGCAAAAGGGTAGCATATTTTAATTTTTCATAACTGGAAGCTCCTGATATAGTTTTCATTTTATCCACTAAATTTAAATATGGATTATCAATTCTTTCTCGTTTTAATTTTTTTCTTTTTTCTACTGTTATATTATAAATACTAGAGTAATTTTTTTTATGATTATAAAGCTGTAATTTAAAATCAAAATCGATTCCTTTCGTATCCTCATTAATTTTATTACCTTCCTCGGACCAAGTATTTTTATTTTGAATACTAATTTTCGGTCTTAAAATGGTAACATAAAATTTTCCTCTATTTCTTATTAAATCATAAAGGAATACCACTATAATGGAAACAACTATCATAGTAAGAACTATTTCTAAATCGTTGCTAAAATAGTTAACCATAAATCCCCTCCTTAAAATTGACTTTATTATATCATAAAAGATGAAAAATGCAAGTGTTTAAATGATTTATATAAGAAAACTCCATTTAGACAATCTAAATGGAGTTAATTATTAATTATCACTTAAAATAATTACTTTATAAGTTCTTCCTTGAACAAAAGTATTATTGGTTACTTTTACTTCACTATTAGGACTTAAATAACCAATTCCAGAATTTGCTGGTTCAAAACTAAAGGTAAAGTTTACACCAGGACAAGCAGCTTCCAGTAAGGATTTTAAGGTAGATTTTGTTTTTTCTGGGTTTCCTGGAGCAAGTAAACTACCATCAATGGTTTTAGTACAGGTTCCTGCTTTTCCGATACTTAACGTAATATTTACGGTGGATCCTTTATTCACGGTTCCTGTTTTATCTTGACTTACTGCCGTATCTTTTGAAATGGTATCAGAGTAGGTATTGTTGTAACTGAAATTACAAGTAATTCCTAAGGAACTACACGTAGAAGAAATTTCAGTTTTCGTTTTTCCTGTGAAGGATGGAACGTTCACTTTTTCCTGAATTCCACTTGAAAGGGTAACGGTTATATTGGTACCTTCCGCAACAGTTAATCCACTTTTTTTAGATTGAGCAATCGATACGTCTTTCTTTACCGAGTCTGTTAATCCACCATATTTAAAGGTACAAGTGAGTCCAACTGTTTTACATTTATTTGTTATTTCGTTTTTGGTTAGTCCAACAAGGTTAGGGGTAGTAACACTTTTTCCTTTTGAAATCGTAAGAACAATGGTATCATCTTCCGTTATTTTATCTCCTGGATTTGGACTTACTCGAATTAATTCTCCACTTTTAATGGTAGTTGAAAATTCTAAATTTTCTTCATAGGAAAGGTTGTTATTGGTTGCCCATAGTTTAAATTCACCGACATCTTTTACTTCTGGCATTACAAGACTTCCTTTGGAAAGAGTAATAATGATTTCACTTCCTTCTTCCACCTTTTCATTCTCTTCTTTAGATGCTTTTATAAGTTTTCCATTTTCATAATTTTTATTATAAACACTTTCGTATTTGATTTTAATATTATTGCTGGTTGCCCATTTAGCTATTTCGGTAGTAGTCATTTTGGACAAATCAGGAACAACTATTTCTTGTCCTTTGGAAACCTTTAAGGTTACTTTTTCAGTAGCTTCCCCTATAATATCTTGGCTAATAATATAACCTTTTTTAATTTTATCACTAAATTCATATTCTAATTCATAAGCAATTCCATAACGTTTTAAATAAGTAGTTGCTTTAAACAAACTTAAATTTTTTAAATCTTGAATTTCGGTTGTTTCAATTTCTTCTCCGTAAGAGAAAATAAATTTAATAAAATCCGAACGTTTCATAGTACCAGATCCAACTTGTTCTATTACGGTATCTCTTTCTTTATCTGAAATAATAAATTCTACTTCTATATTACTTAAATGATTTTCTTCAATGTATTTCATTACATCATCGAATTTAAATCCCGTAAAGTTTGGAACTACAAGTTCTTTTTCTAAATTGGGTCCATCCGAAATAGTGATAGAAAAAGATTTAATATCAGAAACTAAAGTATTTACTCCATATTCTTGCATAATAACATGATTATATGGAACGGTATCACTAAATTCATGCAGAGCAGTTAACTCAATATTATATTTTTCAGCCCATTCTAATACTTCCGAATAATCGTGATTAATAAAATCTATTACATAAACTTCATTTTCTTTTGCATAGGATACTGAGAAGACCGAATATCCAATCAGTACCAAAGATAAGAATACAATATAAGGAGCAGATTTTTTGGTATTTACCTTAAATAAAACTAAAATTACTAATAATCCAAGAAGAACAAAACTTCCAGATTTTACGATTTCAAGTATTTCTAAGGATTTAAAATCTAGAGTTTTATACAAATAATATCCATACCCTAGGATAAATAATAAACTTATAATTAGAAAGAATATACCAATTTTACTTTTTTTAGGTTTTTCTTCTTTTTTTTCTTCCTCTTCGTAGTAATTTTTTTTGATACTAAATTCTTCTCCTCGTAAAGTTATAACATCTGAATCTTTTTTCTTTTCAATTTTTTTCCTCTCAAAATCATTTTTTGAATCTTTTTTCTTGGATTCTGTTTTTTTCTTTGTTGGTTTATTTGGCTTTTCTTTTTGAATTTCTAAAAAACTTGTATCCATTTTTTCTTCTTGTTCTTTTAAAGAAGCTTCTCTTTTTCTTTGTTTTGCTTCTTTTATTTCTTCTTCAATTGATTTCTTTTCTTTTTCCATCTATAGTCACCTACTATCTAGTATAATTATATAAAAAAATGTTGAAGAATGAAATATTATTAAATAAAAAGTTGTTTACTTTACATTTTTTATGTTAAATAAAGTTATTTTTTATTAATATAGCATACCTAAAATAAATCTAAAATATTAATAAAAAAAACTAGAAAAATATTGATTAATTAAAAAAACTATTATAAAATGTATATAGTTAGGAGATTGTATGAAAAACATATTAAAAAATAGAGAATTTACTAAATTTTTACCGGTATATTTTATCATTTTATCTTTGGTTATATTACTAGGAACTAGTTATGCACTTTTAAAAAATACAGATACTAGTACAGAGCCTTATATAATGAATGTTGGATTAATTCAAGTTACTTTTGCAGATGGAACTCCAACCTTTAATTTAAGCAATGCCTATCCTATGAGTGATGAAGATGGTCTTGCTCAAACCCAAGAATTTGTATTTACTGTGCAAAATACTGGTACTTTAAAGGCAAATTATGATATTTATATTGATGAAATTAGCACAAGTCCTCAATTTAAAAACGTTATTAGATATGCTGTAAATAAAAATGATGATGGATACGGTAGTGTATTAAAAATTGATAACAATCATATGTTATATATAGATAAAGATGCAACCTTAGATGTAGCAGAATCAGATAACGATGAAGCAATTTATAAAGTAAAGTTTTGGTTAGATGAAGAGGCAGATAAAACTTATATGAATAAAACGTTTACTGCTAATGTAGTGATTGCAAGTAGACAATATGCTAAAACAGTCATAACTTTTAATCCAAATGGAGGAACGGTATCTCCACCAAGCAAAGAAATAGAAATTATAGCAACCACCTATGGAGATTTACCAATTCCAACTAGATCTAATTACACTTTTAATGGTTGGTATACGGATGCTACTAATGGACAAGTAGTAACTTCATCTACCCCATTTACTTATGGAACAAGTCCAACAACTTTGTATGCTCATTGGGAATAATCTGTTATACCAACGATAGATACGTGCCCTGATTGTGTCTTTGCTTACCCGGCTACCATTTGGAATTATGGTGAAAATGGAACGGTACTTAACCAATCACAATATACAAACAATTATGAAACTATTGGTGAAAATCACTGTGTAGGATTAATATTAGATGGAAATAAAATTTCAAGAGCTTTTTCTTGTGGTATTCATTATGATTCAGGAATATATACACCATTTTGCTTAGAAGCTACATCTGATGATACCTTAAAAGCAGATTTATTTACTACAAATTCAGATATTGTGATGAATATATATGGAGAATACGATTCGGAAAATGGAGGATGTATGGATAATTCAGATGAAGGTGTGCAACTGGATTGTTATGGAGTAGCAGATTCACCACAAGTGCAAGTTCATTTATCTGGATTGACGTCTGTTGGTGAATGTATGGTTGATAATAATGAACTTTTAAGTTGTAATTGGAATTAATTGTTGAAATTAGTTGTTTACAATAAAAAAATTCTTTGTTATAATACATATTTGTATTTATTAATGCGAGAAAAGTAGTAATCTATTTCATTATTTAAAGAGAGTAGTTGGTTGGTGAAAAACTATGATAATTGTAGATGAATTCAGTTCTCAAAATAAAACGGAAATCCACGTTAAGGAATAAAGATAAATTAAGAATGGTACCGTCTGATAGACTTCTTTGCCATTCTTTTTTATATATTTGGAGGTTATATGAAAAAAGCGGTTTTGATTATTCATGGATTCGTAGGAAGTTTATACGATAATGAATATTTAATGAATTATTTAGAACTAGATAATCGGTTTAAAGTCTTTGCTAAAACATTACCTGGACATCATATAAATGATAATTATCAGAAAGTAGGATACACAGAATGGATAACTTGTGTAGATTCTTGGATAAAAGAATTAATTCAATATGGTTATAAATCTATATATGTGATAGGACATTCTATGGGAGGAGTTTTAGCAGGATATTTGGCAACAAAATATAAAGAAGTTAAAAAGGTAGTATTTTTGAATGCAGCTTTCCATTATTTAAATTTAAAACAAAATAAAGTAGATATTATAAATAATAAGGATTATAAAGATTATTTAGAAGTATTAACTAGAATTATTCATACTAGTATTCCTTTCTTTTTAGAATTTACGAAGTTAGTAAAAGAATATAATTCTTGCATTCAAAATATTACATGTGATGCTTTAATTTTACAAAGTAATAAAGATCAAGTCGTTCCAATTGAAAATGGAATTATGATTTATGATGGATTGAAAAGTAAATATAAATATTTGACTTATTTAGAAGGAGATAGACATCAAGTGTTTTTTGGAGATAATAAGGATATGTCTCGAAAAAAGGAAATTGCTGAATATATTAGATTGTTTTTAAGAGGAGGTAGAACATGGAAACAAACATGGAAAGAGAAAATATAATTAAGGAACTAGAAGAAAAACTAAAAAAAGTATTCACGAGAAATGATATAGCACAGATAAAAGCCCTTTATTTTGGAAAAGATGGAATTATTACCAGTATGAGTTCTAAAATTAAGGAAATTCCAAATGAACAAAAACGAGAATATGGAAAATTTTTGAATGAACTAAAAGTGGAAGTTAGTAATCAAATCGAGGAAATCTCTAGGGAAATTGAAGAAAGAGAATTGAAGGAAAAATTAGAGAAAGATAGAGTGGATGTAACGCTTCCTGGAAGAAGGATAAAACGTGGAAGTTTGCATCCTATGACAAGAATTGAGGAAGAATTTGAAGATTTATTTGTATCTATGGGATATACGGTTTATTCAGGACCAGAAATCGAAAGCGATGAGAATTGTTTTCAAAAATTAAATATTCCGAAAGGACATCCGGCAAGAGATGCTCAAGATACGTTTTATTTAAAAGATGAATTTGAAAATTTCTTACTTCGTAGTCAAACTTCTACTGCTCAAGCAAGAGCAATGCAAGAGAATACAGAAAAGGGTCCTATTCGAATTGTTTGTCCTGGAAAAGTCTATCGAAGAGACGAAGATGCTACTCATTCTCATCAATTTATGCAAATTGAAGGATTGGTAATTGATGAAGATATATCAATGGCAGATCTAAAAGGAACCTTGGAACTATTTTGTAAACATATTTTAGGAGAAAAAACGGAAGTAAGATTTCGACCTTCTTTCTTCCCATTTACGGAACCGTCTGTTGAAGTAGATGTTACTTGTTTTAAATGTGGCGGAAAGGGATGTCATTTGTGTAAACAAACAGGTTGGATAGAAGTACTTGGAGCTGGAATGGTACATCCTAATGTTTTAGAAATGGGAGGATATGATTCTAAAAAATATCAAGGATTTGCTTTCGGAACTGGAATGGATCGATTTGCTATGTTTAAATATGCAATTCCTGATATTAGAACCATTTATGGAAATGATATTAGATTCTTAGAGGAATTTAATCGAAAGGATGTGGAATAATGTTATTAAGTCGTAAGTTTGTTAAGGATTATATTGAGCTTGACGATAAATTATCTATTACTCAAATTGCGAATGATATGACAAATGTTGGAAATGAATACGATGCTTGTGGTTCTCTAATCTCGGCTACAAATTTAGTAGTTGGGGAAGTATTAACCTGTGAAGTAATACCCGAAACGCATTTACATAAATGTACCGTAGATATTAAAGATACCGTTTTAGATATTATATGTGGTGCACCTAATGTTAGAGTTGGATTAAAAGGAATTGTTGCTCTTGTTGGAGCAAGCCTTCCTGGTGGGGAAATAAAAGAAACTACCATTCGTGGATTTAAATCTTGTGGAATGTTATGTAGTTTAGCAGAACTTGGACTGGATAATAAGTTTTTAGAAGCTAAGGATAAAGAAGGAATTCATGAATTTCCGGTGGATACTAAAGTGGGAATGGATGCAATAGTTGCTTTAGGACTGGATGATGAAGTAATTGATTTTGAATTAACGAGTAACCGAGGAGACTTGTTGTCAATTCTCGGAATGGCTTATGAACTTGGAGCAATTTATAGAAAACCGATAAAAGAAATGGATTTATCTTATAAAGAAATAAAAGAAAATATAAAGGATCAATTTAATTTAAAAATAGAAACTAATAATTGTAGTTTATTTCTTGCTAAAAAAGTAAAAAATGTAGTTATCAAGGAAAGTCCTGAATTTATAAAACAGCGACTTATTGCATCTGGAATAAGACCTATTAACAATGTTGTGGATATTTCTAATTTTGTAATGCTTGAAACTGGACAACCTTTGCACTTTTATGATGCAAATCGTCTTGGAAATACGTTAGTGGTGAGACAAGCATATGATAAGGAAACGGTAATCACTTTGGATAAGATGGAAAGAATACTAACGAAAGAAGATATTGTAATTGCAAATAGGAAAGAAGCAATTGGACTTGCAGGAGTTATGGGAGGATTATCCACCGAAGTAGAGTTGGATACGAAAGAAGTTTTAATAGAAGCAGCTATATTTGATGCAACAAGTATTCGTAAAACATCAAAAAAAATCCTTCGAAGTGAAGCATCGAATCGATTCGAAAAGGGACTTGATCCAAAAAGAACTTATATGGCAATTGAGAGATGTTGTAATTTACTAGAACGTTATGCAGAAGCTTCCATTTTATCTGGAATGGTGGAATATACTTCTCAAGATTATTCAGATAAAATTATTGATTTGAGTCTAGATAAAATAAATAAAGTATTAGGAATTAAGATTCCAAAATCAGAAGTAATTGATATCTTAACCAGTCTATCTTTTGAAGTGAAGGAAAAAGGAGAAATGTTAGAAGTAATTGTTCCAACAAGAAGACTTGATATTTCTATTCCAGAAGATTTAATAGAAGAAGTAGGAAGAATGTATGGAATGGATAAAATAGTTGGCAAATTTCCTAAATTAGAGGTTGTGGTTGGAACCTACGATAAAACGAAAAGAGCAATCAAACACAAACTTTGTGATATGGGATTAAATGAAACCTGTAGTTATACCTTAATAAGTCATTCTGAGGTTCATAAATATACTACGGATGAATTTGAAGAAATTATGCTTAACGATCCAATGAGTGAGGAGAGAGATACGTTAAGATATAGTTTGTTATCCTCTTTAGTAGATATTTATCATTATAATAAATCTCATAATATGGAAAATATATCTATTTTTGAAGTAGGGAAAGGATTTTATAAAAGAGATTTGGAGTATAAAGAGGATTTAAAACTTGGTATCCTGTTATCTGGAATCTATTTAGAGGATATTCCTGGAAGGAAGGCAGATTTTTATACTTTAAAAGGAATCTTAGAAGAACTTTTAGATTATTTAGGATATGTAGGACGTTACAGTTTTGTTGTGGATCAGAATATTCCAAATGAATTTCATCCTAATCAAAGTGCAACTATTCTTTTACAAGGAAAACCAATTGGAATACTTGGAAAATTACATCCCCAAGTTTCAAAAGAGGATGTTTATGTTGCAGAGATAAATTTAGATATCTTAAAAAGTGTTAAACCAAGTCGTATGATCTATAAAGAGATTCCTAAATTTCCACCGATGAATAAAGATGTTGCCTTTGTTGTAAAAAAAGAAATAACTTCTGAAGAGATAAAAAAAGAAATAAAAAAATCATGTGGAAAACTACTAAATAAGATAACCATCTTTGATATTTATGAAGGAGATAAAATTGGAGTAGATGAAAAATCTATTGCATTTAATCTAGAATTTTTAGATATAAATAAAACATTAACAGAAGAAGAAGTAATTAGTGTATTTAATAAAATGATAGAAGATGTAACCAAGAAATTAAATTGTACTGTAAGAGATAAATAGGAGGAAAGGAGAATTATGAAATTAGCAAATTTAAAAGGAACGGATGATTTTTTACCGGAGGAACAAAGTATTCGAAATCGTATTATGAGCACTTTAAGAAATCATTTTGAACAATATGGTTATTTACCGATAGAAACTCCTATTTTAAATTATTATGATTTACTTGCTTATAAATATGAAGATGATGCTGAAATATTAAGTGAAATTTATAAATTAAAAGATCAAGGAGATAGAAATCTAGGACTTCGTTATGATTTAACTGTTCCTTTTTGTAAAGTAATTGGGCTTCATAAAGATTTACGTATGCCATTTCGACGTTATGAAATTGGGAAAGTATTTCGAAATGGACCTGTAAAACTAGGAAGAACTAGAGAATTTTATCAATGTGATGTGGATGTGGTTGGAATAGATAATCGTTTTATTGAAGCAGAACAACTTTTAATGGCAAAAGAAGCATATCAAAAACTTGGAATTGATATTTTAATAAAATATAATAACCGAAAACTTATGTCAGGACTTATTATAGAAGTTGGAATAGATGAATCTAACGTTGCATCGGTAATTGGTGTTATCGATAAAATGGAAAAAATATCCAAGGAAGAATTAATTATTAATTTAGAAAAATTATTGATTTCTAGAGAACAAATTAATAAATTATTAGAATATTTTAACTATTCTTTAGAAACCTATTTAGAAATATTTAAAGAAACAAATAATATAAGAATTAAAGAAGGATTAGAAGAAATTCAAGAATTAAATACTTATTTAGAAAAGTTGAATCTTATGAGAGATTGTGAATTTACTCCAACTCTTGCTAGAGGGCTTACCATTTATACCGGAATTGTGTTCGAATTTTATGATAAAAAACAAAGAATTACATCAGCTTTGGGAGCAGGTGGAAGGTATAATAAAATTATTACGGATTTTATGGATAATGGAGAAAGCTATCCTGCCATAGGATTATCTTTTGGATTAGAACCTATTTATGCGATTTTAAAGGAAGAAATGCAAAAAGAAAAATTGATAGATGTGTATTTGGTTCCATTAGATACTAATATAGAAACTTTAAAATTAGCAACCAAATTAAGAAACGAAAGCATTAAAGTGCTTGTAGAAATGAATAAGAAAAAAGTTTCGAAATGCTTTGAATATGCTGAAAATAGGAACATTCATTATATCAGTATTATAGGAACCAACGAAATAGAAAGTGGACTTTTACGAGTAAAAAATATGGAAACCAAAGAAGAAATGGAAATAAAAATAGAAGAATTCGTTAATTTTTTGAAAAATAATTAAAAATATAGTTGACAATTTTTGTTCAATTTAATATAATTCTATATGTCGTCAGGACATTAGAGTTATATTTTGGGGCATTAGCTCAGCTGGGAGAGCGTCACGTTTGCACCGTGAAGGTCA
>ODAI010273280.1_pt1 | contig 12250 bp, 10 predicted proteins | sample 1539321 | NCBI WGS metagenome assembly ODAI01 (sample SAMN02144231, study PRJEB22623) | gut metagenome | biome: sheep rumen | host: Ovis aries | place: New Zealand
ACCCTGCGGGAAGGAACCTTGGGTCAAGGGGCGGTGGTGAGGGCAAAGGGGCCGGTCAGTGAAACAGAAGCAAAAGGACTGGCTGGGGCGATGGTCATGGGGACCGCAGCCGCGCATTGCGAAGCGCGGCAGCTGGTCGCGGCGGAAAAGCTTTGGGGGCTTTTCCGCGCGCCCTGCCCGGGTCCCTCGCCCGCAGGGGGCGGCAAAAAGTGGTGTACCCTGCGGGAGTTTGCCCGCAGGGTAAGCCGAAAAACGCGGTACCCTGCGGGAGGGGAGAGGGTTTTGCCGAAGGATGAGGTTGGTTTGGGGTTATCCTTTGGAGTTTTGCCGAAGGAAGAGGGGGTGGTGGCGTTATCCTTCGGTGGTTTGCCGAAGGATGAGGGGGGGGTTGGGTTATCCTTCGGCAACCCGCCGAAGGATGGGCGAGCGGGCTGAAGCGGGGGAATATGCGACTTTTTCGGGGGAGTCGGGTGATTTTATTCGGAAGAATTACTATCTTTAGGTTGTAAAACCAAAAACCAATAGAACAAATGTTAGCAAAGATTGTCTACATCCTCGGTATCGTGGTCGCTGTATGGTGCGTCCTCGACATCTTCAAGAAGCCCAGCCTCGGCATCATCGGAAAGATCCTCCTCTCTATCTGCGTCCTCGCATTCAGCTGGGTCGGATTCGTAGTGTATTACTTCCTGCTCAGGAACAGGATATAAGCATTTCCGACAGAGATTCCAAAGGGCTCTGAGGCCAAAGGCTCCGGAGCCTTTGGAGTTTTTACCAGCCCAGCGCTTACACATATCCACTGTCATAATTACGCGTCACAATGAAAAGACAATTCATCCTCTTCGCCATTCTCCTGACCTCCGTAGCTGCAGCCTATGCCCAGCCTCACCGCTCGGAAGCTGCTGTCAAGGCCCTCATGGAAGACCCCACAAGGGCAGGCAACAATCTGAACTCATATGAGTTCCACCCCATTCACGACACTAAGCCTCCCAAGGGCTATAAGCCTTTCTACATCAGCCATTACGGACGTCATGGCTCCCGCTCCAACTGGGGCGGCAAGGCCTACGAGGACCTGATCGCCACTCTGGAACAGGGCCAAAGGATGGGTATCCTCACTCCCGGAGGCGACTCTCTGCTCAATGCCGCCCGCCGGGTCCTGGCCAGTTACGACGGCATGGACGGGCGCCTGTCGCAGCGCGGCGTGCGCGAACACACCGCCATCGCCGAGCGCATGTACAAGCGCTATCCCCAGGTCTTCAAGGGCGACAAGCGCGTCCGCGCCTTCGGCAGCCAGGTCCAGCGTTGTCTCATTAGCATGAATGCCTTCACCACCTCCCTGGTTCGCCAGAATCCCAAGATCTACTTCTACCTCGACACTGGCGAGAAGTTCCAGGAGTATATCAATAACGAGCATGGCTGGCAGCAGAAGACCGGCCCAGCCATGATGAAGGCCATGCAGGCCATCCGCGGCATCCCTGACGATACGCTCGGAGTGCTGCCGCGCCTCTTTACCGACGTACCCAAGTCGCGCACGTTCGTCAAGAGCGCCAGGGCCCTGACCGAGAACGTCTTCAACACTGCAGTGGTGGCCGAAGACTTCGACATCGAGGAGAACCTCTACCGTTTCCTGCCCTTCGACGCCATCTACAAGCGCTGGGCGCAGAACAACGTCTTCCTGTACACCGGCCACTGCAACTCCGTCGAGTCCGGTGACGAGCGTGTGCCCATGGCCAAGTCCTGCGTCGAGGATATCGTCGCCAAGGCCGACGAGTGCATCGCCACCGGCGCTTACGCCGCCGACCTCCGCTTCGGGCACGACTACCCCCTCATGGCCCTCGTCAACTATCTGGGCATCGAGGGTGTGGGCGAGCGCATCCCCGCCGACGAGATCTGTGACAAGTGGCTGGGCTTCTGGAACATCCCCATGGCCAGCAACCTCCAGATGATATTCTACCGCAACAAATCCGGTGACGTGCTCGTCAAGTTCCTCTATCAGGAGCAGGAGCGCCTGCTCCACGGCCTCGAGCCTTTCCAGGGGCCCTACTACAAGTGGGAGACCGTAAAGGCCAATCTCGAAGGATATAAACGTCCGTAAAAATGAAAAGAACCCTTGCACTGATTATGCTGGCAGCCTTGGCAATAGGCTGCCGGCATCAGTCTTTCACCCGCATCGCCCCGCTGCCGGCGGGCTATGACCTTGACCATCTCACAGACTGTACTGTACCGGCCAGTTTTTCCGCTGAAGACTTCAACTGGCGGGGCAGCAACCTTGAGCTTACGGTTTATAGCGAAGACATCTACGACGCCGTAGAGGTCCTTCAGATGAAGCCCGGTGACACCCTTGTGTTCGCCGGCGCCCCCATCGTGGTAAAGACCATCGTCGAGGAGAACGGCTACCTAACGGTCAACGGCGGCATCGAAGAGGGAGGGGCTTACTTGAAACCCAATGAAGGCGGCACCTACCGGAGCCTCCTTCTCGACGACCATCCCTTCTACACCGAGCTCGGCCGCACCCAGGTCATGCTGGACGACGACTTCGTAATCATCGACTGCGGCACTGAACCCAACGACCCGTCCGATACCGTCCGTACTGCCCAGAAACCTTACATAGAGTCCCTTGGCACGCGTTCCGACTTCAGCGAGCTGGACACCCGCGTGCGTATCGAAGGTGGCCGGCTCACCGAGGTCAACCGTCACTGGATTCCGTAAACGGCCGCTTTTCTTGCATAATTCGCTGCGAAACAGTATATTTGTGTAAATAGTTACTGTTTCTTATGCAAGGAAAACATCTTTTAAGAGCGCTGGGTCTCTTGCCGCTCGTGCTTTCCATGCTCGTCTCATGCACGGGTATGGTACAGGACGAGCTTGACGAGACTCACGCCAAGCTGGCAGCACTTCAGGCGTTGGTCGAGTCTGTCAACAACAATCTGCAGGGCCTCGACGCCATCGTCGCCCATCTTGACGACTCCCACACCATCGCCCCTGCAACGCTGCAGGAAGTGGAGGGAGGCTACAAAATCTCGTTCAGGGACGGCCGTGAGATATTCATTGCCTACGGCAAGGATGGCCAGGACGGCAGAACCCTCATCCCTGTAGGAGCACGTTCCGACGAGGACAGCCTGTATTATTGGACTGTGGACGGCGAATGGCTTTTGGATGCGGAAGGAGGCAAGATCCGCGCTGGCGCCACCGACGGCTCGGACGGCACTGACGGTATCGCTCCGCAGATCAAGGTCGAGGACGGCTTCTGGTGGATTTCCCATGACGGCGGTCAGACCTTCGAGCAGCTTGCCAGTTGCGAGGAGCTGGACGGCGTAGGCGTCTTCTCCGGCATTGACACGTCCGATCCCTCCAAGATCGTGCTCAAGCTTCTGGACGGAACGTCCATAGAGATACCGCGCTGGGTTTCGATGAAAGTCTCCTTCTCCGGGCAGCCGGTCGATACTGTGCTGATCGCAGCCGGAGAGCTGCTCCCGGTACCGTACGAAGTATTGGTCGAGGGGTCGGAAGCCGGGGCGGTCACGGTCACGGCGGGCACTGACGGCATCTATACATCACGTTTGGTACCAGGCACAGAGCCCGGGAAGGGCATCGCGATGATCCAGGCTCCGGCCGTGTTCTCCGAAGGTTACATACTCCTTTCCGCCGTTTGCAAAGGCTATTCCGCCATCAAGATGATATCGTTCAAGGAAAGGGAAATCTCTCCTGCAGCTGATACCGTCAAGGTGCGAATGGCCAGTGCGGCCGACACGGTGAAAGTGGCCTACTCGGCCAATTTCGAGTACACCGTATCGTGCGACTCGACATGGATCAAAGTCGTCCGGGACACCGTCGCAAGGGATTCCCTTATTTTCGTGTCCGAGCCCAACACCACCAATGCGGTCAGGACCTGCACGGTCAAGGTGTCTCCCAAGGACAACCCCGGTTTCGTCTGCACCACATTCGCGGTGAGGCAGGCTTCGGAATCAGGGAACACCACTTCCTATGACTATGAAACGCCTGACGGTTTCACATGGGACGAAATAGACCTGTATAGCATCATCCTCAACGCTCCCGCGTCGGGAGGCGAAGCCGCCATCTGGATCGATACCAATATGGAGGTTACCAAGGACAGCAAAGATCTGGAATGGTTCGAGGCGAAGGTCGCCAATGAACTCGGCTTTTACAAGCTCATCGTCAATGTGAAGCCCAATGACTCCGAGGCACGCGCCACGCGCAACGAAAAGGTGACGGAAGGTGAGGAGGAGAAGAAAGTCGATGAGAGGATAAAGGTCAAGGTAGGGAATGTCATGGTTGCAATCGCAGTTAAGCAGGAGGGCAAGGCCACCGATGGTACAGGAGAATAATCATAAGTTGAAAAATCAATGAAAATGAAAAGATATATCTTAGCAGGCATCATGGCGGCATCGCTTCTGACCGCCGGTTGCGGAAAGTTCGTCCGTGACGAACTGATCACCATGCAGAACGAGATCGACTTGATACACCGTCAGGTAGAGGAGATGAATCTGGGTCTCACAAGTCTCCAGGCTATCGTTAGCCAGATGGCCGCCAACGGCTATATTATCAATGTCGAGGAGTTCCAGGAAGAGGAACGCGGAGGATACAAGTTCTATTTCCGTACCGTCAATGCCGACGGGACGGTGGATGACAGCCAGTCCGTCACGCTCTACAGCGGTGTCGACGGCAAGAACGGCAAGGATGCCGCTCCCTTCGTGCTCGGTGCCATGAGGGACGAAGAGGACGGACGCTGGTACTGGTATGATGTCCAGGCGGAAGACTGGATGTATGGCCTGGACGGCAGCCGTTTCCTCGTCGACGGCAAGGACGGTGAGGACGGCAAGACCCCGACCCTCGCCATCGAGGATGGCTACTGGATCATATCCTGGGACGGAGGCGAGACCTGGGAGACTACGGAGTGGAAAGCCAAGGGCGACAACGCCAAGGAGATCTTCTCCAAAGTCGATGTCCTGGATGACCGCATCGAGCTCACGCTTGCTGCTGACAGCACTGTGATCACTCTTCCCCGTTTCGTGGAGGTCGGCCTTACTCTGACCATGGATGGCGCCGCCATCGAAGGCCCCGTATCCATCGCTCCCGGTGACACGCTCTCGATCGCTTACGCCGTGACGGGTACCATAGCCGAAAAGGCCTTGGTAGTAGCCGGTACCGACGGCCGTTTCAAGACGGCCCTTCGCCGCACCTCCGCCACCGAAGGATTCGTCGATGTCATCTGCCCGGAAGTCTTCCCTGAGGACGGTTATATCTATATTACCGTCAATGACGGGAACGGCCGTTCATCCACGTATGTCATAGAATTCGTAAAACGCGAAAGCTCCGTCGAAGAAGGTGGAAATGAAGGCGGGAGCGGTGCTTCCGGCGAAGGCGGACAGGAGGGCGAGTGATGAGAAGGTTACTGCTCATAGGGGTTCTGGGGGTGATACTGCCCCTGACCTGCTCCGCCCAGATATGGTCGGTCCAGACCAACGTCCTGGACTGGGCGGCCTTAGGCACGGCCAACGCCGAGATAGGCCTGTCGGTCTCGCAGCATTTCTCGCTGGTGGCCGGCGGCCGCTACAATCCTTGGGAGTTCCAGACGCATGATCCCGAAGCCATCGTCCGCAACCAGCAGCAGTCGGCCTACCTCGGAGTACGCTATTGGCCCTGGTATGTCAATTCCGGCTTCTGGGTGGCCGCCAAGGCCCAGTACATGTGGTCATTCTCCAATACCGGCATCTGGCGCGCGGCCCTGAAGGAAGGCCGCGGCGGCATAGGCGGCGGCTTGTCCGCCGGCTATACCTTCATGCTCTCCAAGCACTTCAACTTCGAGGTCGCTGCGGGCGGCTGGGCCGGCGTATTCAAGGAGTACGGCTTCTACAGCAGCCCTGAAAAGTATGTTGTCCGGGAGGAAGGACGCAAGAAGTTCATCTATCCCGACCAGTTGTCACTCAGCTTCGTATACGTATTCTAGATGAAATCCTCCAATATCCTACTGGCATGCGGCCTTGTGGCCCTTGCCATGACATCGTCCTGCGGCTCGCAGCGCAAGCTCGCCGCCATCAGGAGCGGCAATCCCGCGGCATCGCTGGTGCTGGGCAAGGACGTCTATGTCCCCGAGGTGAAGCAGGTCAAGACCATGCGCGACACCCTCCGTATCAAGGATGACGACGGACGTGAGCTGATGATCATGAAAGCCATCCGCGACGAGGATACCGGCGACATGGTCGCCACCGAGACCCTCGACGCGGCCATGGTCACCGCCCGTTTCCGCAACATCGCCGAAAGGCACGGCAAGGTCGACCTCGCCTTCCAGATCATCGTCCCCGCCGCCATGCAGGACAGCAAATGGCAGCTGCGCTTCTATCCCGACATGTACATGCTGGGCGACGTGGAGCGCCTCGAGCCCGTCATAATCACCGGCAATGCCTACCGCAAGGCCCAGCTCAAGGGCTACCAGCAGTACGAGCGCTTCCTGTCGCGCATCGTCGAGGACACCACCCGTTTCGTGAACGTGCATGCGCTGGAGATCTTCCTCAAGCGCAACATCCCCATCCTCTATGCTCTCAAGACGGACAGCACCTTCGTCTCCGACGAGCAGTTCTACACCATGTACGGCGTCTCCGAGCAGGAGGCGGTGGAGCACTACACCAATAAGATCGCCCGCAGCCGCAACGAGCGCAGGAAGGGCAAGATAGACGAGATGTACGCCAAGTACGTCAAGGTCCCCATCGTCTCGGAGGGCATCCGCCTCGACACCGTGATGGTGGACCGCAGCGGCGACTTCATCTACAACTACGTCCAGACCATCGCCACCCGCCCGCGCCTCCGCAAGGTGGATATCGTCCTTTCGGGAGATATCTACGAGTCGGACAGGAAGCTTTACGAGATCCCCGAGAGCGATCCGCTGACCTTCTACATCAGCTCCGTCTCCGGCCTTACCGACCAGACCGAGCATTACATGACCAAGGTCATCGAGAGGCACGCCGATGCCAATACCACCAGCAACATCGATTTCAAGGTGGGCAAGAGCAACATCGACCTCGAGCTCGGCAACAACCGCCGCGAGCTCGGGCGTATCCGCCGGACGCTCGCGGCCCTGCTGGAGAACGAGACCTACCTGCTCGACTCCATCATCGTGACGGCTTCGGCCTCGCCCGAGGGGCGCGAAAGCCTCAACATGAGGCTCTCACGCGCCCGCAGCGAGTCCATCTCGCACTATCTCAACGAGCAGATCAAGACCCTCCAGGATTCTCTTGACAGACAGGTGCGTTACGACGCTTCCGGGCGCCGCATCCGCTCCGACAGGGTCAGGATCCCGTTCGTGAGCCGTTACAGGGGAGAGAACTGGGACCGCCTGGATGTGCTCGTGGACCAGAACGATTACCTGACCGAGGGCGACAAGTCCCGTTACGACCTTCTGCGCCGCGTGCCCGAGCTCGACGGCAGGGAGGCCCTGCTTGCCAGGGAAAGGTTCTACCCTTACCTTCGTGACAATCTCTATCCCAAGTTGCGCACGGTCGCCTTCGACTTCCATCTGCACCGCAAGGACATGGTCAAGGATACGATCCATACCACCGTCCTCGACTCCACTTACATGCGCGGAGTGAATGCCCTGCTGAACATGGACTACGACCAGGCTCTCGACCTGCTCAGGCCTTACGAGGACTTCAATACCGCCATCGCCTACATGGGGCTGGACCGTGACTGGAGTGCCATGGAGATCCTCTCCAAGCAGAAGCCTACCGCTCCGGTGAATTATCTCATGGCCATCCTCCATGCGCGCATGGGCGACGAGCAGAAGGCCGTGGAGTCCTACCTGCAGGCGTGCCGCCAGGAGCCTTCATACATCCATCGCGGCAATCTCGACCCCGAGATCTCGCACCTGATCAAGGCTTACAACCTGAACGCGGAACAAGGAGAGTAGCCTTTTAAACTTTCGGGGGAGTCCCCTGTCTGATATAATGTCCGGTCACTGACGGCCGGACATTATGTTTGACAATCCAATAACTCCCTTTACCATGAAAAAGATCCTTATCTCCGTTCTTTCATTCCTGCCGATGATCGTATTCGCGCAGATGCCCGGCATGCAGATGCCCAACCTTCAGGAACTCCCCGAAGAGACTGTCACCTCATACACCCAGACCATGGTCTCGGACCTTGGGCTCAGTGAGGATCAGGCCGCACAGGTCCTTGACCTCAACAAGCGTTACCTCGGCAAGGTCGAGTACCCTGTCGTCCTCCCTCCCGAGGCCGAAGAGGCGATGAAGAATGCCGGCAACCGCCAGGGCGGTGCGGCGGGCTTCGATCCCGGCAGCATGACTGCTGAGGACCGTCAGAAAATGATGTCCATGATGGAGGAAATGCAGGATATGATGGCCCAGATGCAGGACAATCAGGAGGAATACGAGAAAGGCCTGTCCACTATCCTTGACAAGAAGCAGATGAAGGCTTGGAAGAAGGCTAAGAAGCACTACCAGGCCGAACAGCGCATCCGGATGGAGCAGCAGTTCGGCGGTGGCTTCGGTGGAGATTTCGGTGGCTTCGGAGGCGGCTTCGGCGGTGACTTCGGCGGCGGTTTCGGCGGAGGATTCGGCTTCTAGGCTTAGCCGGAGAAATCCACGAGGATGCGGAAGACCTCCCCGTGGTGTTCGCTCCACCAGCGCAAGGTGTCATAGGCCTCGTCAGGGCGGATTATCTTCGTGATGAACGCACTGACGGGGCTTTTGGTATGCTCTAGGTAGTGGATGACCGCGCGGAAATCTTCCGGCAGGGCATTCCTGGAGCCCCTGACGTCGAGTTCCTTCTGCACTATGAGTCGGGGCTCCAGCGCGACTTCGCCGGGGGCGTATCCGATGCATGCGAGGCGGCCGGTGAAGGCGACCTCGCGCAGGGCCATCTGGTACGTCGGCGCGCTTCCGGCCGCCTCGACCACCACGTCCGGGCCATGCCCGGCGGTGATCTCGGCGAGGCGCGCGTGTACGTCCTCCTCAAGGGTGTTGATGGTATGGGCTGCGCCCATCGATGCGGCCAGGGCGAGCTTCTGCGGGTCGACATCGGCGGCGATGACGGTGGCTCCCCTAAGGACCGAACGGACGACGGCTCCCATGCCTACCATACCGCATCCGATGACCATGACGGTGTCGGAGTCGGTGACCATGGCGCGGTCCACCGCATGGAATCCGACGCTCATCGGCTCCACAAGGGCGCAGGTCCTGGGGTCAAGGCTCCCTGCGGGGATGACTTTCTCCCAGGGGGGAATGGCACGCTCCCGCATTATTCCGTCGCGCTGGACGCCCAGCGTTTCGTTGGAGCGGCAGGCGTTGTACCTGCGGTTGCGGCAGGAGGAACAGTGCCCGCAGCTGGTGTAGGGATTGACCGTGACCGTCAGCCCGGGGCGGAGATGGTCCGGCACGCCTTCGCCTACGGCTTCGATCACCGCACCCGCTTCGTGCCCGGGGATGACCGGGTCCAGAGCCATTGAGTTGCGGCCGAGGAAAGTGTTGAGGTCCGATCCGCAGAACCCCACGTACATCATTTTCAGTAAAACTTCACCTTTGCCCGGGGCACCCGGGTCCTGCAGGCTGACGGTCCGGGCCTGCTGCGCGTGCGAAATCTGTACGGCTTTCATATATCTTATGATTTGTGTGCGAATGTCATGAGTTGGCCCAGGTGACTCGTCTCTGGTCGCCGATGAGGGCCTGCACTTCGTGCACGAGCTCCCAGTCGGGTTCCTCGCAGGCCCATGCGATGTTCTTCCGGACATTGGCGGGATTGGCCGAAGAGAACAGGGTGCCGGCGATCCGGGGGTTGCTCACCGAGTACTGTACCGCGAGCTTTTCTATGGGGTAACCGCGGGAGCTGCACAGCTCCGCGGCCTTGGCGCAGGCATCCACCAGCGCCTTCGGCGCGGGATGCCAAACCGGTACGCCGCGGCTGGACAGCAGTCCCATCCCGAGGGGGGAAGCGTTGATGACTCCTATGCCCCTTGACTCGAAATAGTCGAGGCGGTCAGCGAGGGCATCGTCGTTCAGGCAGTAATGGCAGAAGTTCAGCACGGTCTCGACCATGCCCTTTTCAGAGTGGTCGATCACCCAGACGAGATTGTCCAGCTGCAGGTCAGTGATGCCGACATGGCCGACCACCCCCTCTGCCTTGAGCTCGTGGAGGGCGGGGAGAGTCTCGTCCACGACCTTCTGCAGTCCGCCCGGAAGCGAGGCCTGGAACTCGATGTCATGTACGTTGATGAGGTCAATATGGTCGACGTGCAGGCGTTCCATGCTTTCGTAGACGCTTTCCTTGGCGCGCCGGGCGGAGTAGTCCCAGGTGTTCACGCCGTCGCGCCCGTAGCGGCCTACCTTGGTGCTGAGGAAATACTTGTCCCGGGGGATGCGTACGAGGGCCTTGCCCAGCACGGTCTCGGCCTTGTAGTGCCCGTAGTAGGGGCTGACGTCGATGAAATTGATGCCGCCTTCTACGGCTGCCTCGACCGCTTCGATGCTGTCAGCTTCGCGCGTGTCATGGAAAACGCTTCCGAGCGAGGAGGCTCCGAAGCAGAGCCGGGAGATATCCATCCCGGTGTTTCCGAGTGTGTGGTATATCATTTTCATATGTACAAATATAATCGTTTCAGCCCGGAGAACTCGCAGTGTGGATAAAAATTGTTATATTTGAACTACCCAAAACTTTACATCAATATCAACCTAAATAACTCCACAAATGCGTAAATTATTGATTTTCAGCGTGGCTGTCCTTATGACCGCCTTGTCGCTGCCAAGCAGGGCCCAGAGCTCTCCTGTAATGAAGCTCAACGACCTCGGCTATTTCGAGGCCCGGGGGACCAACGTCCTCGTGTACAACAATCTCTACAACGGCGCTTTCTACGATGAGAAGTTCGCCGGCCTGGAAATCATCCAGCGCGGCGAGCGCATCGCCACCGGCGGCGGTATCCGCCTGATGAACACCCCTGAACAGTGGGACATTTTCGGTGAGGTCTCAAACCGCATCGTCAGCCATGAGGGCAACTTCGTGGAGGTGACCCTCACCCATACCGACTACGACTTCGCCGCCCGCTACAGGGTGTTCCCCAAGGACGGCGGCTGCGTGATCCAGGTCATCCTTGACAAGCCCGTACCGGAAGCCCTCGTGGGCAAGGCCGGCCTGAACCTGGAGTTCTTCCCGGCTTCGTACTTCGGCAAGAACTACCTCGTGGACGGCCTCGCACGCATCCTCCCCAAGTATCCTATGCACGACACCGAGGTGCATCCCGTCTCGGAGAAGATCACGCAGTATTTCGGCGAGAGCACCTTCGACGACCGCGGCAGGGGAGACTTCCTCGTCGCCAGGCCCATGTCCACCGGCCATCAGATCGTGATGGCTCCCGAGGATGACGCCCTTCGCGTGAGCGTGCGCTCCGAGACCGAGATCGGCATCTACGACGGACGCCACCTGGCCCAGAACGGCACGTTCGTGCTCCGTTCGCTCCTGCCCGGCGGGAAGACCGGCACTGTCGTCGAGTGGTTCCTCGAGCCCAGCGTATCCAAGGACTGGATCCGCCCGGCCAACATCGGCTTCTCGCAGGTGGGTTACTCGCCCGCACAGAAGAAGGTGGCTGTGGTCGAGCTGGACAGGAACGACACCCCCGCTTCCACCGCCCGCATCCTGCGTATCAACCCTGACGGCACCAAGTCAGTCGCCAAGACTGTCCCCGTCAATGTCTGGGGCGTGTACCATCACCGCTACAACTACGTGCAGATCGATTTCACAGATGTCAAGGAGCCCGGCCTCTATGCAATCGACTATCAGGGCGTGGAGACCAACGCATTCCCGATCGACACCAATATCTACAGCGACAAGTGGCATCCTTCGATGGATATCTCGCTGGTAGTCAACATGGACCATATGGAGGTGAACGAAGCATACCGGATCTGGCACGGCCGCGCCAACATGGACGACGCCCTGCAGGCTCCCGCCAATGTCCGCCTGCACGACGGTTACACCTCGACCGACGTCACCAACACCAAGTACAAGCCCCTCGAGCATATCCCCGGACTGGCCATCGGCGGATGGTATGACGCCGGCGACTTCGACATCCAGGCCAATTCCGTGCTGAACACCACGCAGGACCTCGCCTACATCTGGCGCGAGTTCAAGCCCCTGCGGGACCAGACCCTCATCGACCAGAAGACCCAGTATGCCGACATCCACGTCCCGGACGGCGTTCCGGACAATGTGGAGCTGATCATGCACGGCACCCTGA
>ODAI012924346.1_pt1 | contig 12250 bp, 13 predicted proteins | sample 1539321 | NCBI WGS metagenome assembly ODAI01 (sample SAMN02144231, study PRJEB22623) | gut metagenome | biome: sheep rumen | host: Ovis aries | place: New Zealand
TCTAAGACAATCGGGTTGCTGTTCTTGAAATATTGCTCGTGCCAATGCCCCTGCATCTCAAAAGGCACATGTTCCACTACCGAATAAGGGTATTGGAACACGTTCTCATAAGTTTCCATGTCGGCGAATTTCGCCAGCTTGCCTTTTCCCATTAACCGTTAACCATTAACCAATAACCGTTAATCGATAACAACAGTTGTCCAACCGTGCTTGTCCTCGATTTCGCCATACTGGATACCACGCAGGGTGTCGAAGAGCTTCTTCGACATGGGTCCTGGCTTGTCGCCAAACGAGTAGCGTTTGCCAGTGTCAAGGTCGTCGATATAAGAGATAGGTGAGATAACAGCTGCTGTTCCGCAAGCACCTGCCTCCTCGAAAGTCTCGAGTTCCTCCTCAGGAATAGGACGACGCTCTACCTTCATACCCAGATCCTCGGCTACCTGCATCAATGACTTGTTTGTGATAGAGGGCAGAATAGAGGTTGACTTTGGTGTGATATAGGTGTTGTTCTTAATACCGAAGAAGTTGGCAGCACCACATTCATCCATGTATTTCTTCTCCTTAGCATCGAGATAGAACTCGCAGGCATAGCCCTTCTCGTGAGCCAGATTGTTGGCAAAGAGCGAAGCGGCATAGTTGCCACCTACCTTATATTTACCTGTGCCAAGAGGTGCAGAACGGTCGTAGTCGCGAATGATTACGTATGGATTAGCAGCAAAGCCACCCTTGAAGTATGGACCTACAGGTGTCACGAAAATCAGGAAACAATACTCCTTGGCAGGATGAACACCTACCTGAGCACTGGTACCGATAAGCAGAGGACGGATGTACAGGGTGGCACCACTCTCATAGGTGGGAATCCACTCCTGGTTCAGGCGAACCACCTTCTTCACCATCTCAGTGAACAGTTCTGTAGATACCTCGGGCATCATGATGCCACGACAGGTGGACTGCAGACGAGCAGCATTCTCGTCAACACGGAAAATGCGCACCTTGCCATCTTTGCAACGATAGGCCTTCAGACCTTCGAAGGCTTCCTGACCATAATGCAGGCAGGTTGCAGCCATGTGCAGATTCAAATACTCGTCAGAGCAAACTTCAATTTCACCCCACTTGCCGTCACGATAGTAACAGCGTACGTTGTAGTCGGTTTTCATGTAACCGAATTACAGGTTTCCCCTGTCTAAGTTATTCATATTGCTTATGTTTTTATGTCCTTTGTTCTCTTTTCCGCGACAAAAGTAATTATAATCTGTCATTTGTGCAAGTATTTTGCGTAAAAAGTGTGAAATGTTTAGTTTTTATGTGCCTTTGCACCCGCATAAACTAAAACGATCTCTATTGCCACATGAATGATGAAGGAATGCGAGATGGACATTTTTGATAGGAATATGTTAAACTTGTATAATTTATTTTGAAAGTTCCCTCAAAGTGTTTACTTTTGTACCATATTTGTGATGCTTAGACTACAACAGATACGTAATGCCAAACGCTAAAAAACAATTTGAAAATAACTAAAATCGGATATATCTAAAATACTATTAATTCTATTACACAATGAAAGCAAAATCATTTTGTTATGCATTTATTGCAGTTTTTTGTTTGTTTTCATGCGAAAACAAAACAGAGAAATCAAATGTTACAGAGGATAGTTTGTCTGTAAAAACAGAACTTCAGCAGCAGGAGATTGATGAGATGGCCTCCGTCATTGATCAGGTTACAACGTGTCTTGACTCTATTCAGATTCAGGAAAAAATGCTTTTCACTGCTTCTGAGGGACAGACAAACAAGCAGAAGATTCTTGCACAGTTAAGTAGTTTCAAAGACCTCCTTGCACGTAAGCAGGCAGAAATAAATAAGCTTATGGCGGATAAGAAGGAGATTTCAGCATCCTCCAATAAAACGATAAAAAATCTTCAGAAGATGATAGATTTTCTCAATGCGCAACTAGCAGAGAAGGATAAGAAAATATCAAATCTTGAGAAACAAGTAAATCTGGGAAAAGTTAAGCTCGACAATCTCGCTTTTGATTACGCAATGCTTGAAGATGAGAAGAGCTATCTTGAAGAACAAAACAATGCTCAGAATGCACAAATTAATACTGCCTATTTTGTTGTTGCTTCTAAATCCGACTTAAAGAAAGTTGGGCTTTTGAAATCGAATCTTTTTTCAAAGAAAATTGTTAATGAAAATATTGATGAATCTCTATTTACAAAAATAGATGTACGTAAAACCACAAGTATTCATATTAATTCAAAGAATCCAAAGATTTTGACTAACAATCCAGTATCAAGTTATACTCTTACAGAGAATGATGATAAGACTTCGACTCTGACTATAACTGATGCTAAGAAATTTTGGAACGTATCGAAATATCTTATTATACAAGAATAAGTGTTTATAAACTATTATTATATAATTTAAATTCCAATCTATTATGAAAAAACTAATTTTCACTATTATTGCAGGCATGACCTTTGCGGCTGCTGAGGCCCAGGTAACAATACCTGACTATGTTCGTGGTTCTATTTACAGTATTCGTTTGGATGCTCCTTCCTCTTCAAAGCAAGATTTTTCCAAGGAGATAGGTATCATGACTTCTGTTTTTGACACACTTGATTACAAGCATCAGTATAGGAAGTACAATGCTTTCCAAGCAGGAGAAAGACTTATGTCGAGCAAAGCTCTTCCTGAAGTAAGTGATGATGAGGCAATGGCTATTGCAACCATTAATGGAAACAAGAAGGTAAAGGAGGATGATAAGTACGCAGCTCAGATTCTTAAATACCTTAACAACAAAAAGGTTGGACGTGACTTGGTTTCCAAGTGGTTCAGTAAGCAGACAAGTACAGATTTATCAAAATTAGATCTTGATAAAGAATATACAAATATTATACAATGGGGTCTTATGTCACTATCAGAGGATCAGAAGATAGCGAACAAAGAACAGTCTATGAATAATTCGGATGCAGCCGTAATGCTTACAGATCAACTTCTCGGTTCAACATATGTCCTTGTTACGCGCTACGATTTTGCTACTCCAGCAGAACAGGTTCAAGACAAGATAAACGAGAAACTTGCTCCATTGTACGCAAAACTCGAAAAAGCTCCTGCATTGTTAAAGAATTCGATTCAGGGTACAATCGATTCACAGACAGAGTCTCTTAAACAAACGTTTGAGTCAACAATAAAACTCAATGCAGTAAGTGCAAAGTCTTATCTGTTCAAGCTGAAGTGGACAAGTCTTAAGGATTTTGATAAATACATAAACAACCCTGCAGATTTTGAAAAAGCTGCAGATGAATTCCCTCTTGAGTATATTACGACAACTAAAGGTACAAATATTCTTGTTACAGAGCTTGCTGGCCAGAAAATCAAAGTTGATAAGGCGGTATCGCGTGCAAGCTTAAAAGTTTTAAATAAGAATGTAAACCGTCTTGCCCAACAGTACGAGCCTTTTGCTCCAATTGAAAGGCTATACACTGAAGAGGGTACGGGAACTCTTTATGTAAAAGTTGGAACGCAGGATGGTATAGACAAAGATTCAAAATTCACTGCCCTCAAGAAAGAAGGAAATGCACTTGTTGCAGGCGGTACTCTTTCTGTACTTAAAGGAGGTCTTTGGAACAATAATACAGAAGAGGATGATATGGAGAACAATATGAAGACAGCGGAGTCTTCCGATAAAGATCTTACATATACTAAACTTTCTGGTAAGGCAAAGGGTTGTAGTTATGTACGCCTTGGTGTGCTCAAGAAAAAATAATCAACATCATGGAAGCCGCTGAAATTCAGCGGTTTCCATATCATAATACTTGTTCAAAATGGAAAGAAAATATTTATTACTAATTTTAGCTTTACTATTTTTCGTAGATTCTACTGTATCAGCAAAAGATGACTTTGCAAGTTTCAACTATGAATTGACGAGAGATGGTTCTCCGATATCTCGTGATGCAAACTTCGTAATCTTTACAGTCTATAGTTATACTAAGAAAAGTAAGATAACATCTGATATAGGTAAGCGTAACGCTATTCATGGTATTCTTTTTAAAGGGCTTCCCAAAACAGAAATGCAAGGTTCTCAACCAGCTCTCCTAAAAGATGGAAGCTATGAAAAATACGCAGAATACTTAGACAAATTCTTTGCTAGCGGTGAATATCTCCAGTTCATTGAAGAGACTAACAAAGGCTTTCAGGATGTCATCAAAATTTCCAGTAAAGAGTATAAGGTTGGCATCTCTGTCAAAGTAAATGTAAAGGGTCTCAAGCAAAAACTAGAGAAAGATGGCATCATCAAAGACTACTATGACATGATGATGCAGTAATTTTTATATAACTTTAAAACGTAAAGGATATGAAAAGAAAGATATTATCATTAATATTCCTCTTCATGTGTTGTTTTGTGAATGCGCAGATGCCAACGATTGTCCTTTTTCCTTCTGATGCTTGGATGAAGGAACATAAATATGGCGAGAATGTTACTACCAACGGTCGCTCAAAGTGGGTGTCTGACTATAACAAAGCTTTCGATAACGAAAATACAGACAAAACGGATATCTCTACAGCTCTTTCAACAACTTCTGCAACTCTGAACTCTCATAAATTGAATGTGCAAGATCTTAAGGCTTCAATGGATGCTATGGGATCGGCAGCTCAGGATGCAGACGAGATGGGCTTCGATACTGAAGAATATAATCAACAGGTTATTCCAGACATCAGAGTAGAAGTGAATTGGGGTATTAGTGAAACGATGATGGGTGGACGCATGAAGAAGTACTATGTTAAAATGCAGGCAAAGGATTTCTATACAGGTGATATTCTTCCAGCTGCTATTGATGAATCTACAGATTTTACTGCAGAGAACCTTCAGACTGTCATTCAACGTGTCATCAACAGTCATACAGCTGATTTCGTTGAAGGTATCCATGAAAATTTTGATCAAACCATTAAGTATGGTCGAAACGTAAGAGTCATTATTGGTACACGTGGTGGACTTAGCTTCAGAAATGATCAGATGGGTGGTAAGGCAATGAAATACTATTTCGGTGATACTATGAAGGCAATTGCAAACAATGGTGTTGCAAACCTTAAAAGGGATGGAGACCATCTTCAGGAGTATCGCGTACGTATTAAACTTGGTACAAAATTGGAAGATATTGCACAAGAGCTTGAAGCAAAGTTTGCAAGTGCAGAGTTTCCAATCCAGGTAAAGACTACGGGTGTTGGTTCAATGACAATTGCTGTAGGTCAGTAAAAAGATATTTGTTTATGAAAAAGTTACTAGTGTTGATAGTTGCATTCGTGGCAAGTTCTATGAGTGCCTTTGCTCAGATACAACTTACCCCCTATGTTTCATCAACGATTAGCGGTGTTGACGATAACAACTCTGCTGTCATAGAAAATCGTCTTCGTACTCTTATTTCACAGAATGGAATGGAGAGTGGATATGGCACACGTTTTATCCTTGCAGTAAAGGTCAACTTGCTTGATCGTTATGTGGCTCCAGGCGCTCCTCCCCGTATTGGTCAGAATATGATGGTGACACTTGCTATTGGTGATGCTGAGTCTGGTACATGTTTCGGATCATGCACTCAGGAGGTTAAGGGACTTGGTGAGACTGAGCAGGCAGCCATTCTTAGCGGCTTTAAGAATATCAGAATGACTGCGGAATTAAGGAAACTTGTTGCAGAGTCAAAGCAAAAAATTATAGACTATTATAACCAAAATGGTCCTATGATTATTAAACGTGCACAGGGTCTTATAACGAAGCAGGACTATGAGGGCGCAATTGCCGAACTCGCTGCAATCCCTCAAGAGTGTTCATCGTATTCACAGGCTTCTTCTCTCATGGTGAAAGTCTATCAGGCAAATATCAATCATGATGCAACTCAGATGCTTGCTGAGGCAAGAGCTCTGTGGTCAGCAGATCCGAATCCTGGTGAAAGTGCAGAACAGGCTCTTTCTATCCTTGCTCAAATTAATCCTGGTGCTTCATGTTACAATCAGGCACAGTCTCTTATGAAGCAAATTCAAGCTCGTGCTAAACAGGTATCTGATCGTCAATATGCTGATGAGAAGGCGCAGATAGCGCATGAACGTCAGATGGAAGTCAGAAGGCTTAATGCTGCTGCTTCACTAGAAAAGGCACGCATAAACGCTTGTCGTGATGTAGCTGTAGCATATTGCAAAAGTCGCCCACGGGTTGTATATAGAACCACGGTAATTAACCGTTGGTGGTAAGGAAATGTTATTATTTAGGGCGCTAAGCTTCGGTCTCTTCTTTTAATAATTCGGACTCTGTCTTCGTGAGTTTGTCACGACAGAATTTGATAAGTCGCTGTGCGGTTTTCAACTGCGCAGCGATTTCGTCTATATCCAACTCGTTCGATTCCATCTTGCGGACAATGGCTTCCAACTGAGCCATCGCCTCCTCGTATTTCATAGTCTCACTCATATCACTTAACACTTATCATTTATCACTTCTCACTTCTTACTACAGACCGTACCGTTCCTTTTTCTACTCTTGTCTCAATCTCATCACCCGCTTTCAATTGCTTGGGGTCACGTACAGCCCGTCCGTTATGGAGTGTGATGCTGAACCCTTTTTGGAGTTGCAGTTGTGGGTCGTGACTCTGCAATTTCAGTTCAATCAGTTCTATCTGATGTCTGGCATTGGTCAATGTGCGCTGGGCCAAGACGGGAATGAGCGTCTGAAGACTGTCAAGTCGTGCCTTTTGGGTTGAAAACCGTTGGCTTATAGCCATCGTGATACGCTGCTGGGCCTCGTTAATCCTTTCCAGAACCTGCCTGAGATTGTCAATCAGCAAGGCTGCAGCAGCTGTTGGCGTCTTTACCCGTGTATTTGCCACCATGTCGAGAATACTCTCGTCGCGATCATGACCAATACCAGTAATGATAGGTATGGGGAATTGTGCCACGTTCTCTGCCAATGCTAACGTATCGAAACCACTAAGGTCGGAAGTGGCACCGCCACCACGGATGATGACAACCACATCGAAATCACGGATGCAATCGTATATGCTGTTTAAGGCTGCAACGACAGATGATTCAACCTGTTCGCCCTGCATGATGGCAGGAAACAAGGTAACTTCGAACTTGAAGCCATATTCATTATCCTCCAATTGTCTGCAGAAGTCACCATAGCCTGCTGCTCCTTCTGCTGAAATGACAGCAATACGCTTGGCAAAGCGAGGGATACATAGTTCACGCTGAAGGTCGAAAACACCCTCCTCCTTCAGTTGGCGAATGATCTCCTGTCGTTTGCGGGCCATATCGCCCAACGTATAAGTGGGGTCAATGTCCGTGACAATCCATGAGAAGCCATAAGCCTCGTGAAACTGGGCATAAACTTTCAGGAGCACCTTCATTCCCGTTCGCAGGGGTTGACCTGTCGTTCGCTCAAAATAAGGTTGTAGCATCAGCCATGTCTGGCGCCAGCATTTGGCTGAGGCTTTGGCTACAGGCGTATTGGTGGTGTCCTCCTTCTCTATCAGTTCCAAATAACAATGTCCTCCCCGCTCACGACATTCTGCCAGTTCGGCCTCCACCCAATATTCATCAGGCAGTTGCATCTCAATGGCATCCTTCACCATGAGATTCAGTTGGCGGAGAGTGAGTCTGCTATCTTGCATTGGCATTAGCTTTTCCCAGCATATAGGCACGCCAGAATTTTGGAATGCCATAACCATAGATGTTGTCGGGATGTTCGTAGTTGTTGCTTGAGATACGAATCAACTCGATGATTTCCTTCGCAGTCTTTTCAGGCAGAGCTTCCCAAAGACAAGCTGCCAGTCCGCAGATAATGGGAGCTGCAAAGGAGGTTCCCATGTCTTGCATGATGTTTCCACGTCCATTAACCAAGAAGGCAGGTGCTCCCACAGCTACGACATCCGGTTTTACCCTTCCGTCTTGTGAAGGACCGATAGAACTGAATGGGGCAATACGATAGGGCGCATCAGGTGTTACAGCACCTACCGTCAGTATGTTTTCTGCATCAGCAGGAACGGTAATTTTTTTCCAGGGGCCCATACCAGAATTTCCTGCAGAGTTGATAAGAATGATACCTTTGTCTGCCAACATAGAGGCTGCTTGTGAGATGAAAGCCGTATGACCGTTGAGGTGCCACAAAGGATGACTCATGGAGACGTGGTCATATTCATTATAGCCCAGTGAAGAGTTAATCAGGTCGCACCCCACAGAGTCCGCAAACTCTGCAGCCATCACCCAATAGTCTTCCTCTACCTCTTGCTCTGTCTGCTGGTCTTCCGAGCGTAAGAGCCAGTAGGCACTCTTGGGAGCCGAACCGACATAATAGAAAGGTTCGTTAAGTGCCATCGCTGAGAGCACTTTTGTGCCATGATCGGTTTCTGCGAAGACGGAAGGCGATGGAGGACATACAAAGTCTTTAAAGCCACGGATGTCTGTACGCTGGAAAGCCGGAATACGGTCAACATTGCGGAAACCTCCGTCAATGATGGCAATCATCATACCAGCTCCTTTCATGTCAATGTCATGCAACCGTTGTCCTTGCAAAAGACGAATTTGTTCATGACTGCGACCATATTTCTTGGTAGGTATGTGGTCGTGCTCATCAAATCGGTCGAGATGCTTTACCCGTTCGGCAGTCTGTGTGATGGAGTCAGGCGAGAGCCACACCTGTTTGCGCTTTGTGACAAAAGGCAATTGGTCAAGGTTGTGCATCAGGGTAGTGTCCTTTACCCTGACAAGGAGCGTGTTCTGCCATCGACTTTGTCCAATAACACTAACTCCTTCAGCCTTTTCTATCTGTCGGATATATCGTGGACTGATGGGCAGGCCTGTAGAGTCGAGTTCTAGATGCTGACGCTTGCGACGAGCCAGGGAACGATGGGAAAGGAAACGGGAGGGATGAGCCAAGGAATAAGGAGATTCCTTCTTGTCGGAAAGATAGATGCGATAGATATAGTTGACCCCATACTTATACTTCTGCCGCTGAGACCCATCGGGCTTCGTGGCAGACGATGATACTGTCGCTAAAAACAGACAGAAAAGTATGCAGATTTGTCGTAACATCTCTTATTCTCTTAGCTATCGGGCTACAAAGGTATATAATTTTCTGCTAATATCTATCATAATAAAGCCTAAAAGATTTGGCAGTTCAAGCAATAAGCAGTAATTTTGCACATTATTTAATATAAGATGGATAATAAACAAGCTGCTCTTGAACTGGGGACGAAGCCCGTAGGACAGTTGCTGTGGCAATATGCCCTGCCTGCTATCGTGGCTATGTCGGCCTCCAGTCTTTATAACATCATCGATCGTGCGATGATTGGACAAATTGTGGGTCCTGAGGCTATTGCGGGTCTCGGTATCACATTCCCCTTTATGAACTTAAGTGCTGCCTTTGGTGCAGCGGTAGGTGTTGGTTCTTCTGCATGTATTAGTGTGAAGCTAGGACAAAAAGACTATCAGACAGCAGGTCACTTGCTGGGTAATACCATTACGCTGAACCTGATTATCGGTCTTTCGTTCATGCTGATTTGTCTGTTGTTCCTGGATCCTATCCTGCTCTTCTTTGGTGCCAGCGATGTCACATTGCCTTATGCCCGTTCATTTATGACGATTATCTTGTTGGGTAATGTGATAACCCATATGTATTTTGGTTTGAATGCTGTTTTGCGAGCAGCAGGCAAACCCAAGCACGCCATGTATTCCGTGCTGTTTACGGTGGCAATGAATATTGTACTGGTCATCCTGTTTGTATGGTGGTTCCGTTGGGGCATCCAAGGTGCTGCGTTGGCTACAGTGACCTCGCAAACAATGGCGATGTGCTGGCAAATCAAACTCTTCTCAAACAAGAACGAGATTCTGCATCTGAAGCGTGGTATCTACAAACTTAAGAAACAGTTGGTTACCAATATCGTAGCCATTGGCATATCGCCTTTCCTGATGAACGTGACCAGCTGTGTCATCGTTATCTTTATGAACAATCAGTTTGTGCACTATGGTGGCGATATGGCCGTAGGTGCCTATTCTATAGCCAACTCCGTGGTGATGATGTTCTTCATGTTTGTGATGGGTGTGTGTCAGGGCATGCAACCTATTGTGGGCTATAACTACGGAGCTGAGAAGTACGACCGCATGTTGCGCTGTCTGTTCTTGGCTATCGGCTGTGCTACAGCCATTCTGTTGGTAGGTTGGGGACTCTCAATGCTGTTCCCACGTCAGATTGCCCGTATCTTCACCACCGATGCCACATTGATAGACTTGGCTGCACGAGGCATCCGACTGGATATGTTGGTATTCTTCGTGGTGGGTTCGCAGGCTACTATCACCCACTTCTTCCAGAGCATTGGAAAAGTTAAGGTGTCGATATTCCTGTCGCTGTCGCGTCAGCTGTTCTTGCTGTTGCCGATGGCTTACGTGTTCCCGTTGTTCTGGGAATTGGATGGCGTGTGGTACTCGATGCCAGCCAGCGACTTCCTCTCGTTTGCTATGACGATACCGATGCTGATGTGGTATATGAAGAAGTTTAAAGCAAGTGATAAGTGATTAACCTAAAGAGTTATGAAACATATAATTATTAATGTAGGCAGACAGGTTGGTGCTGGCGGACAAGAGATTGGAAGGATGCTGGCAAAGGATTTTGAGGCGCAGTACTATGATAGGGAACTGCTGAATCTGGCTGCTAAGGAGAGTGGTTTTTCAGAGAAGTTCTTCAAGCAGAACGACGAGAAGAAAGGCTTTTTGCGTGGATTGTTTAATGTTCAGGCTCCACACATCATAGGTGGCAGTCTGTATGGTTCGAACTTCTCGCAAGAGGGTTTGTTCCAGTTTCAGAGCGATGCCATCCGCAAGGCTGCCAGTGAGGGTAGTTGTGTCTTCCTGGGACGATGTGCCGACTATATACTGAGGGATTTCGAGAATGTGGTCAATGTGTTTATCACAGCTTCGATGGACTTCCGTGTAGATGTCGTATCGAAAGTAAAGCAGCTGGATGCAGAGCATGCCCGCAAGCTGATAGAGCATGTGGAGAGTCGTAGGGCACAGTACTACAACTACTATACAGGTAAGAGGTGGGGAGCTGCTGAGAGCTACGACCTTTGTATAGATGCCAGCATACTGGGCCTGGAAGAAACAGAAAAGCTTATTGCTGACTATATCCGCAAACGTTTTGGACTATGAAGAAGATAGGCATCATCAGCGATACGCATAGCTATTGGGACGATAAGTACCTGCACTACTTCGAACCTTGCGACGAGATATGGCACGCTGGCGATATCGGTTCTACTGAGGTGGCTGATCGCTTGGCTGAGTTTCGTACGTTACGGGCAGTCTGTGGTAATTGTGATGGAGGCGACCTTCGTCTGATGTACCCAGAAGTGTTACGATGGAAGTGCGAGGATGTTGAGGTGCTGATGAAGCATATTGGAGGATATCCAGGCAATTACGACTACAGTGTTCGTGGACAGCTTTATGCCAATCCTCCCCAGCTCTTCATTGCTGGTCACTCTCATATCTTGAAGGTGAAGTTCGATAAGACACTGAATATGTTGCACATCAACCCAGGAGCTGCAGGCTTGCAGGGTTGGCATAAGGAGCGCACGCTGATTCGCCTTACTATCGAGGGCAATAAGTTCAGCGATTGCGAAGTGATTACCCTTGGAGGTAAACTGTAAATAGGAAAATAAATTGTAAATAGTCAAATTGTAAATTATATGAAGAATATTGTTATTACTGGTGGCGCAGGCTTTATTGGAAGCCATGTGGTGCGCCTTTTCGTGAACAAGTATCCTGAGTATCACATCATCAACCTCGACAAGTTGACGTATGCTGGCAACCTCGCTAACCTGAAGGACATCGAGGACAAACCCAACTACGAGTTTGTGAAGATGGACATCTGCGATTTCGATGCTTTCTACAAGCTGATGCAGGACAAGAAGGTAGATGGTATCATCCACCTTGCTGCAGAGAGTCATGTGGACCGTTCTATCAAAGACCCCTTTACCTTTGCCAAGACCAACGTGATGGGAACTCTCTCATTGCTGCAGGCTGCTAAGCTCTATTGGGAGAGCCTTCCAGAGAAATATGAGGGCAAGCGCTTCTACCACATCTCTACCGATGAGGTGTATGGCGCTTTGGAGTTGACACACCCTGAGGGTATTGAGCCGCCGTTCACGACCACTGCCTCGAGTGCTGAGCACCACTTGGCATACGGCGACAAGTTCTTCCTTGAGACCACGAAGTATAA
>ODAI012253315.1_pt1 | contig 12249 bp, 9 predicted proteins | sample 1539321 | NCBI WGS metagenome assembly ODAI01 (sample SAMN02144231, study PRJEB22623) | gut metagenome | biome: sheep rumen | host: Ovis aries | place: New Zealand
ACATCTTTTAAATTTATGGATACATCTAATAAATCTGAAATAGAATTAAATGTTGTCAAACCAAGAGTGTTCACTACAGTTTCATCAACGAATGTTGCGCCCGCACCTATTCCTAGCTCAGTTGTTGCGAATATTGCCATATCATAATTGCTGTCGATTGCAACACCAACGGAAAGTCTTGCAGCACCCAATATGCCTAATCCGCCTTTCCATAGCGTTATTTTTTTTATATCATTTCCATCCGGGTCGGTGTACGCAACCGGGTTGTTGTTTGCATAGTGGTACAAATGGCAGTTTGAGGAGAGGAATCCCGTTCTTGTTTTGCTGAATGTATTATGATTCACAATGTTAAAAACCATAGGCGTTCCTTAATTCCGCAAACAGGAGGTCGTTCTTCATATATTCAAACACCGCCTGTTCGTCGGCGAACGGCTCCAATCTGTCCCTGTATTCGGACATGCACTTGTATGCTGCGCAGCAAGCCTTTTCGCTCTCCAACGCACGGTTGGTATAGAGATACATGAGGCAGAACCGCAGCATGGCGATGCATTCATCCTTGCTGAAAGGATTTGGGATGCGCTTGTGGCAAGTCTCGACGGGGAATGTAAGGAACAGCTGCTCCAAGCTGCATTTTTCTTTTCGGAGCATGTGGATGTAGTCAAGGAAAAGCTTCCAGTACAAGATGTCCGGCTCATCTTTGGAAGCGGTGCTGAACAGTTCATAGGCGGCATCGACATTCCCAACGGCAAGCAGGAGTTCACCGTACTGCATCCTGTAGATGTTGTATTTCTTGTCATCCCTTGATTCTTCCAGCTTTTTGTCAAAACGGGAGGAAAGGAAATCCTTCCCCTCAACAATGCTCTTTGCTGTGCAATAGTACATCTGGGTCAGCATGTCGGTGCTGCCCATGCCGACGGCTGCCTCCAAAGCACTCAGAGCCGAGCTGTATTCCCCGCTTTCAAAGTATGCCTCGCCCTTCAGCTCCAGCAAGGACAGTTTGTGCTTTCCTGTTCCGTCAAGCTCATCCGCTTTTTTTGCGTAATAAACAGCATCTTCATATTCTTTGACGGAAACGCTGAGCAAGCCCAGCATATAATATGCGGAAGCCTTTTCTTTTTCATGGACAGCCTTCTTCAAGTCGTCCAACGCCGCCCTGTACTGCTCATCCATCGAAAGAAGGTAGGCACGGGAAAGATAATATGTATAGCCCCTGTCTTGTTCTGCAGTGCCCTGCTCCAGAAGCAGGAGCCGCTCGTTGATTCCTTCATTGCCCTCATTCGGGACGACTCCCTTGGTGTCGGCACAGGAACATGGAATCATGAGAAAAAGGAATAAAATGGCGGTAAAGAAATGCTTTTTTTTCATGTTTATCTCACCAATCATTGAAGTATAAGTCCTGCCAGTCTTCTTGTAGCTTTTCTCTTGTTTTGGTATATTCATAAGCTTTTCTCCTCAGTTCATTGCTTTTTCCATTTGACAAAGTTCCATGAATACCATTTTGAGTTGAAGCAGTTATAGATAAAGATAGAGATGCATCACCTGTATTCTCCAGAAGTTTTTTTATCTTATTTGGAAGACCGACAGAAATAGATGCAGAGGCAGTATCATCTCCATTATTCTCTACGGCAATTGAAAGCACTTTTATGCTGCAACTTACCTTTTTTCTACCTACAAAGAACGTGGCATCCAAGCTTGTGCAATTCCCAATGAAATTATATAGTGTATCAATGTCACAAATTGATACACTATGTTTAATACAGCTATCCTTGGCTAATGGCTCCCAAGAGAAGGTGCCGCTTGTTAAACCAAGGGTGAATGAACCAGAAAATTTTGCGGCATAGTTGCCAGCCTTTACATTATCAAAAAAGTTTAAAGCCTGCCCTTGATAGTTTAGCATTGAAATCTGTGTACCCGTTACAATTTCATTGTACGTCTCTTCCTGCAGAAGTCGAAGGAATTCATCATATCTTGCATCCCTCCCATCAGGGTCTGTATACACAACAGGGTTGTTGTTGGCATAGTTATACAAATGGCAGTTTGTGAGGGGAAGGGGGAGGAATGAATAGGCATACCAAACGCTAATTTGTACTGTTATTGGAGGAGAGAATTTAGGCAGGGCTGAGATACACTTAAAAATATGAATAAACACAATAAAAAGCATTCCATAGCAAAAAAATCAAAACCTAAAATCATCCCATATTGTAGGAGGTATTTCTATGGGTTGCCTCGAAAATATTCCCAAATAATATTCTCTGCCTTTCTCATCGATACCCCAGCCAATCTTCCCCCGTTTTGACAGTATATCAGCGCTGAAATCCACAGAATTAAGGTCTTTTAGACTTTTCTTTATGCTATCATAATTCTCGAAAAATAGAGAAACAGAAGATATGTCTGTTCCTAAATAAAGTTGAATAAAATGCAAAGGCAATCCTAGATAAGAATTATATTTGCATCTATCTACTTGCCTGTAACAGATAAACGCAGTAGTATCTATCTTCAGGAGGATGGTTTCTTCAGCCTCCAAATTTACCCTTACAGAATTCAATATAACTTTGTCTCCGTTTTTTAAGATAATGTTGGCATCGTAAGTTAATTCAAATATTTCATCATTATCTGTAAGCTCTACAGTCTTTATATTTGGTAAGGAAGACAGTTTCATAAAAAGCTTTTGTTTCCTATACGCAATAAATAAATACTGGAGTCCAAAAAGAAAGATGCCTGTACTGACTGCAAGGATAAGTTTCCGCATCTACTCCTCCCAATTTTTAAAGGGATTGCTTTTCTTATAAAACTCCTCCATAAACTGATTCATAAAATTCAAAAGCTCATCCTCTGTATAAAACGCAGATTCTTTCCCATTACACATAGCTTTTAACTCTTCCTGAGTAGGTGCTCTATCAATCCAAATTCCTTTTTTTGATAAAGAACGGACAACATAAGAACCAGAAAAATCAAACCTTCCGGTCAATATTTTTCCTAGAGTCGCTATGTTATTAGGAATTGCAGATTCAGGACCGAAAGGAATATATGCAAGCAATAAAGTTCCAGCTACATCATCAGAAAATAGATTCTTTACATCATACTGATTTATTATAACGCTTGTATTTCCTATAAACTGTCCCACAAGAGGAATTTTTGAAATTTTTTCGCTATCAGAGACTTTAAGGATATTTCCTGTGCTAAAAATAACTCCATCAATCTTTCCAGAGTCAATAATACCAGAATGTCTATATACATTTTCTCCAGTATAAAAAGAATGAGGAGCAAGCACAACAAAGCCTGATTTCTCTGTTTTTATCAAAATATAATAATCTGTATTATTTCTTACCCACTCCCCGTCCGGGTCAACGTACCTGACCGGGTTGTTGCCGGCATAGTTATACAAATGGCAGTTTGTCGTGTTAAATACCCCGCCCATGCCGGGGAGGTTGGAGTTGTCCGCACCTGCGGTGGGCAGGTAGTCGCCCAGCGCGGGGTCGGGGGAAATCCATACCGAGTACATGGGGTCGAGGTACCTTGCCCCGTAGTAGTACAGGCCGGTCTCCCCGTCCAGCTCCTTCGCGTTGAATTTGTAGGGCATGTACACGTAGAGCGGATTCTCTATCTTGTCCCCCCACAGCTCGCCGTAGGGCGTGTACTCCGTCCGCTGGTACTCGTGCCCGCTGCTGTCCGTGATGAGCTGCGCGCTCCCCAGGTGGTCCGTGTGGTAGTAGTATGTCTTGGACTGCTCCTCGCTGTAGGTCTGCTGCCCCTTCCAGCTGTTCATCTGGGTGGCTATCCGCTCGCTGCCCAAGTATATGTGCTTGGACGACTGGTCGGGCGACGCCCCGCCCCCGTGCCACGTCCACATCCTGTTGAAGTACAGGGTCTCCTCGCCCGCCGTGTGCTTGGCGGCCCTCATGCCGTCCGCGCCGTACACATAGTACGCCGTCACGCCGGAGGACACGCTGCGCACAAGGCGCCCGCACTCGTCCCACTCGTAGACCGCGAGGATGGACTTGTCGGAGGACGCCCCTGCGGGCGTGCCTTCCCCTGAGCCGCCGTTGCCCGTCCATATACCGGAGTACATAGAGGAAACTGCACTGGCATGAAGCACTGAAGCGAATGCTTCATGCCAGTGCCCGGATGAACCATCATTCATCGGGCACGTCTCTTGCCCTGTCAAAAAACGCTCTGAGCCTCCCTGATGGGGGAGGCTGTATGCCCCTGTTGCTTTAACCCCAGACACAGAGTTATTATCGGCAGTTTTTATGCAAAAACAACCCCTTCCTGCTGCTTGGCAAGCTCCTTTACCCGTTCTTCGGGAAGACCAAATAGCTGAGCTATCTTTGCAACTGAATACGTTCCATCTTTCAACAAGCTTACCGCAAATTTCTCCGCCTGCTCGCGTTTTTCCTCCGCAAGAATTTCATTCACCAGCTCTTCCATAACCGTACTCATCAGCCTTACTCCTATGTCATCCTTCTTCAAATACCTTGCCCTTTCCGCAAGGACGCTGCTGTTCATGTCGTCGGGGTCGGTGCACGAGAAGTCGTGCATGAGCCGCCCGATTGCGTCGTCGCCCCTGTACTTGCCGTTCACATATATTATATGCGATTCGTCGCCGAATGCAAGCCCCAGTTCCTCTATCCGGCGTTCTATGTGGTAGAGCGGCAGCCCGCCGTTCAAAACGTCGTTCTCCGTTATGAAGATGACGTAGGTCTCCGGCAGCTGCGCGAAGTCCTGCCCAGGAAGGAGCGTGTTTGCGTCAAGCATTGCGCTGTGGTACCTCGCCCGCTTTGCACCCGCGTCTTCGTCCGTCCGCTGGACTTCTACGTTGTACAGCTTGCCGTCCCTGTCAGTCGCCTTGATGTCCAGCCGGACGGAACGTCCGCGCAGGTTCTTGACGGAGACCTGCCCCTTGGACTCCGTGACCACAAGGTAGTCCCGCTGCAATATTGTCCGCAGCAGGAACTCCGTCGCCCCGATGTCGTCCTCGAAGACCTTGGACATGAAGTCGTCGTCAAAGAGCCTGAACTTGGCTATTTTGGAGAGAATACGCTTCCTGCGCTCCTCGTCGTTGCTATTACTACCCATAGCAAGAATATTCTCAAAAACTGGGGAAAATTCTATAGGAATGGTCTAAAACTATGCTGGAGCATCATGGCGGTGCCAGATAGCCCATGTTGGTGGCACACGAATGGGTATTTTGTAGCCCCATAACTGGACAGTTAGCACAGTCTTGACACGACAGAGCTGACGATGGAAGAAGTCAAGACTATCGTCTGGAAATACACGTTCGCATATTACAACACGAAGCGCGTGACGACAGTAAATCCCGACGGGATGCCTCCTGCTGTATACAGGAAAAAGACAGCATCTGTAAACCGCTGCTGCTTAAATAAATTTAGGGTGTTTAGGCACTGAACTAATATTGACTATTCCAATTGTTCAGTTGAAAATTACTGCCATATTTCCACAAAAGTTGAAATACGATACTAAAAAAGTCATTGACTGTAAATTTTGTAATACAACAAAATATTTGCGGGAGGATGATTCTGAAATCTTTGCATCAAAAGAAATATTAAAGGATTTGGAGAAAGATTTTTATTTAAGTCCGGAATCGCATGGAGATGGACTTTTGTGCTGCAAAGATGTGTTTATCTCTCATCGTGTCTACAAATTTTTTAATGACAACAAAATCAAAAACATTTGTGCGGAACCGATAAGGTTTGAATGAAATCCACTATACAACATCATCTTGTATGGCGCAGACCTTTGGAACTTGCTCGTGCTTCTACTACGCTCTGCATCCTCCCAAGGATGGTGTCCACTTCCTTCTAAGGATGGTGTCCCTATTCTTGGAGGGAACCTTTTTCTTGCTTCCGTTGCAAATTTCTTCAGTTTTATTGAAAAATCAGAAGATGAATTGATAGATTTGGCAAAACAAAAAATACAAAAAAACAACAACAGGGGTTTTAAAGGAGGGGGCGCCCGTGCTTTTTTTGTGTTTTTTTTGCTTGACAGGCGGCGGGTGTGGGGGCATAATAGGGGCAGCTCTTTGAAAATAGTCTGCGTAACACGACAAACTGCCATTTGTACCACTACGTCGGCAACAACCCGATACGCTATACAGACCCAGATGGAAGGGATGTAACGCCAGCTTTTGCAAAAGTACACATACGTCCTGACAAAGAACTTCCAACAATTGACAATGTTGGTACAGGAAATATTGCAGCAGATGTAGTTCTCGCGGGATTTGCAGGTGTTTGGAATATTTTTGCAACTGCTTACAATGGTGGAGTAAATCTTGCTTTAGATTTATTTGAAACAATAGATTTGGGTATTTCCTGGTGGGATGAAAATGTTGGTATCTCCTTAACCGGTGGCGGATTACGAATGGATTTGGATGCATGGGCATTTATATGCAGTGCAAATCCACAATTAGTTGCAGAAGCTTCTCTGCAATTATCTGCAACGCTTGATTATTTAACGATTTGTATTCCTATCGAATCAAAATTTAGAAATGTTTTAAATATAATTCGAGAAACAGGGAAAGCACCAGAAGGATATTATTCTGATTGAATAGGTGGGCACTATGGATAACAGCAAAAAAATATTAACATACAATCTTAATGCGGAAAAAATGAAGACGAAGAATGAGTGTATGGAACAGTTTGCTTCTGTATTTGGCTTTGATGGCTCGTTTGGTTTTAATTGGGATGCTTTACATGATTCGTTAAAGAATATCGATGTTAAAGATTTTGAAGGACTTAGGGTTATAATTGATAATTTCAATGAAATATTGACTGAATCTGACAATAAAGATTTAGACAATCTGATTTCTATTCTTAATGATATAAAAATTTTTTATTCAAATGATTTTGATGTAGATAAACCTTGGGGGCATAAAAAGAAAACAACCGAAATTTTATATAGATAAATGCAATCAATATTTTTTTTAAGCTCAAGAATTGATGAAAAAACTTGCTTTGCAATCCGCTTTGAGTTTCTTGTCATTCGATTTCTTCTTTTAAAATCTCAACCAATTCCGCTGGCGTTACAACAAAAGGCTTTTGGGGAAATGCTTTCCGTTCCCTTGCAGCAGAGATTTCGGCATTTATTTCGTCCAAAGACATGTCCGGGACATTGTTCCTTTTGATTGAATTCCTTGCCTCTTTGTAAATATTCCACCTTTCTGAGTGGACATCGTTCCTTAATTCAAATGGAAGCCCGCCTACGGCAATTATCTGAACAAGAGCAGTGTTTGCTAATTGTATAATACCATACTTTTGTTTGTTTTTCCATAGCATTTATAAAAGAAGACAGCAAAACTAGGTTTTGCTGTCTTTTGCGGATCAAATTTGCAGGCGTGCGGCAAGGCACATGCCCAAGAAGTGCCCCGCCGTGGGCATCGCTATTTTATAGCTTGCCATCTCCGTGACATGAAGTACATTTACCAGAGTCGCCGCAATTAGGGCATCCACTGCCATTGCAAAACTGACATTTACCAGTACCGTTGCAGTCGCCGCAGGTCACAGAGCAGCTTGCAAGGCAAGCCCCAGCAACGAATCCAAACGCCAAAAACACTGCCAAGGTCTTGAAAAGCCTCTTCATAAAATTCTCCTTGATTTTATCTTTAATTTTGTGTTGCGAAACGAGCGTAAGCGAGTTTCGCAACATAGGTCTCGTTTCAAGACCTATGTTCAGTGTACACTGAACATTTTCCGCGGAGGTTTGCCGGAGGATTTTTGTTCCCTTGCTGAATGTGGAATGTGTGCTATAATGGAAGGGACTGGAGGTGCAAACATGGGCTGGCTTCGGCATGGTTCCTTTACATCACATCTGCATAGGGCGGCGCTGCTTTGCGCTGCCGTGGTCGCTGCGGCGTTCCTTGCTTCCTGCGGGGGGCGGGGCAGCGTTGCTGTGGAGACGGTGCCTGCCGTGCAGCAGGGATTCGGGCTTCCGCTGGAGCCGAACCTCCGTGCGGGGGACGTGATTCTGAGCGATGGCACCAAGGTTCCCGCCGCCGGCGTGCGGGACATCACCGTAGACCAGATTGCCGTCGCGGTGGGCGTCGTATACGACCCGTCCGGGCGGAGGATGGTCGGACTCCGGCAGGGCAGGAACCTTCAGTGGGCGCCTGTCAGCTCCCCCGGCTACTCCATGCGCTTTAAGCAGAGTAAAGACGACGGCAGCCTGAACTGGGCGGTCGTGCAGCGCAGGCGCAAGTCCGGCTGGAACGTGGACTCCTACTACCCCGCGTTCAATTTTGCGCAGTCCTACCGGGCGTCGGGGCTGTACGCGGACGGCTGGTACCTCCCCGCCGTCAACGAGCTGAAGACGCTCTACGGCGCGCGTGCCGCCGTGGGGGAGTCACTTGAGCGGGTGACGGGCGAGCCGCTGGAGCCGGGCTGGTACTGGTCGAGCACCATGAAGAAGGGCGCGAGCAGCTATGCCTACTACATCGGCGCGGAGGAGGGCTTTCCTGTCCGGGCAAACAAGGGCGTGCGGACGCTGGTGCTTGCGGTGCATAGTTTCTGACGGAACCCTAGCATAAAACGGCGCTTTGTGCTATTCTTGTGCAAATGATTTTATGCGGGGGGCCGGAGGTTCCCCGGTGCAGAGGTTTCCGGATAATGTACAAGAGTGTAGATACAAAGGCTGATTTTCCCAAGCAGGAGGAAGAAATCCTCGCTTTCTGGGAGAAAAACGGTACGTTCAAGAAGTCTGTGTCCCAGCGTGAGGGCGCAGAGGATTTCGTTTTCTACGACGGACCGCCATTTGCGACCGGTCTGCCCCATTTCGGGCATTTTATTCCTTCTACGATAAAGGATATTATTCCCCGTTACCAGACAATGAAGGGAAAGCACGTGGAGCGCCGCTTTGGATGGGACTGCCACGGGCTGCCGGTTGAGAACCTGATAGAGAAGGAGCTGGGCATCAACTCCAAGCATGAGATTGAGGCTTACGGTGTCGCGAATTTCAACGATAAGTGCCGGGCTTCCGTCCTCAAGTACACGTCCGAGTGGCGCAAGACCATCACGCGTATGGGACGCTGGGTCGATTTTGACAACGATTATAAGACGATGGAGCCCGCCTACATGGAGTCAATCTGGTGGGTGCTCAAGTCGCTGTGGGACAAGGGGCTTGTCTATGAAGGCCAGTATATCCTGCCGTACTGCCCCCGCTGCGCTACTGTGCTCGCCACGCACGAGGTCGCGCAGGGCTACAAGGAGGGGCAGGATCCCGCCGTCACCATCCGCTTTAAGGTGACAAAGGCTCCCGCCGCCATCGATGACCCGGATATGGCGGACGGGCGGGCGTATTTCCTCGCATGGACTACCACCCCGTGGACGCTGCCGTCGAATATGGCGCTCTGCATGGGGCCTGACATCGATTATGTGAAGATTCGCGACAAGGAGAGCGGCGACTGCTACATCCTTGCCCGGTCACGCCTGCATGCCTACTACAAGGATGAGACGGGCTATGAGATTCTCTATACCCGCAAGGGCACGGATTTTCTGGGGGCACGCTACGAGCCCCTGTTCCCGTATTTTGCGCAATATGCCGACCCCGCTGCCTGCACGGAGAAATCGAAGCAGCCGTGTACGGAAGGCGCCTTCCGCGTCTTTGTGGACGGCTATGTCTCTACGGAGGACGGTACGGGCATCGTCCATAACGCCAACGGATTCGGCGAGGACGACAACCGCGTGATGAAGGGAAGCGGCATCCCGGTGGTCGCACCGATAGATGCGGAATGCCGCTTTACAAAGGAAGTGAGCGATTATGCGGGCGTGTTTGTAAAGGATGCCGACAAGGATATCATCGCCCGGCTCAAGGCCGAGGGCAAGCTGGTCAAGCGCGAGAGCGTCAGGCACCAGTACCCGCACTGCTGGCGCTGCTCAAGTCCTCTTATCTACCGCGGAGTGGGCAGCTGGTTTGTGCGTGTGTCAGAGGAACATGACAAGCTGCTCAAGGCGAACAGCCAGATAAAATGGCAGCCCGCCCATATCAAGGACGGTCGCTTTGGCAAGTGGCTTGCGGGCGCACGCGACTGGGCAATCAGCCGTAACCGCTACTGGGGCAACCCCATCCCTATCTGGAAATGCGACGACCCTGAATGCGCCGAGACCGTCTGCGTGGGGAGCCGCGAGGAGCTGAAAAAGCTGAGCGGCGTCTATCCGGACGACCTGCACAAGCAGTACGTGGACAAGATTACCATGCCGTGCCCCAAGTGCGGCAAGACCATGCACCGCATTCCCGACGTACTGGACTGCTGGTTTGAGAGCGGCTCCATGCCGTACGCGCAGCAGCACTATCCTTTTGAGAACAAGGACGGCTTCCAGAAGCTCTTCCCTGCGGATTTTAACAGCGAGGGGCTCGATCAGACGCGCGGCTGGTTCTACTCGCTCACGGTGCTTGCGGCGGAGCTCTTTGACAAGCCCGCGTTCAAAAACTGCATCGTGAACGGCATTGTGCTCGCGGAGGACGGGCGCAAGATGTCCAAGAGCTTGCGCAATTACACGGATCCTGTTGAGGCTATCAATAAATTCGGTGCGGACGCAATCCGCCTTTTCCTCATGCACTCTGCTGTCGTGCGGGCGGACGAAATCCGCTACAGCGACGACGGTGTGCGGGATGTCATAAAGAGCATTATCCTGCCGCTGTGGAACAGCTACAGCTTCTTCGTGCAGTATGCGAACATAGACGGCGTGACCTGTACCGGGCACGAGTTTGACTCCAAGCTGCCGGACAATCCGCTTGACCGCTGGATTCTTTCCGTCACGCAGAAAATGGTGAAGGATACGACCGCTGCGCTGGAGGACTACGATCTGAGCGCCGCTATCGACCCGATGCTGACGTTCATAGACCAGATAAACAACTGGTATATCCGCCGCAACCGCCGCCGCTTCTGGAAAAGCGGGAGCGACGCGGACAAGCTTGAGGCCTACGGCGCGCTCTATACCGCGCTCAAGACCTTCTGTCTTGTGGCTGCGCCCTTCATTCCTTTCCTCACGGAAGAGATGTGGCAGAACCTCAGGACTGCTGGAGACCGCGAGTCCGTCCACCTTATGGATTATCCTGTCTACGACGCGCGTTTCCGCGATGAGCCGCTTGAATTCCAGATGGCGACGGTGCAGAAAGCCGTCTCCATGGGGCGGAGCCTCCGCAACCAGTTCAACCTGAAGAACCGGCAGCCGCTCCAGTCCGTCGCCTTGGTGACCCGCAACGGAGAGGAGAAGAAAGTCCTTGCCGCCATGCAGGATACCATCGCCGAGGAGCTGAACGTCAAGCAGGTTATTTTCCACGAACGCGAGGACGAGCTGGTTGAATACAGCGCAAAGGCGAACTTCCGCGTGCTCGGCAAGCAGCTGGGCGCCAAGATGAAGCTTGCCGCGGCGGAAATCGCAAAGCTCGGCGGGGAGCATATCGCGCAGATTCTTGATGGCAAGCCGGTCAGCGTCAAGGTTGACGGCGCGGATGTTGCTCTTGACGCAGAGAACGTTGTCGTGGAGCGCAAGGAAAAGGAGAATCTGAAGGTCGTGAATGACGGGACGCTGACGGTCGGTCTCGACACGAAGATTACGGACATCCTCAAAAAAGAAGGCTATGCCCGCGATCTTGTCCGCGGCATCCAGAACCTGCGCAAGGAGAGCGGTTTTGAGCTCACCGACCGCATCAAGCTCTGCGTCGGCGGGGATCCGGCTCTTAAGGACGCTTTCGGGCAGTTCAAGGATTTTATCTCCGGCGAGACCCTTGCGCTTTCTGCTGAATGGAAGGATAGTTTGGCTGACGGTACCGTTATCGATGCCGACGACGCAAAATGGCTTGTCCATGTCACAAAGGCGTAAGGCTGGATTCGACTGTTGTAAGGAGTTTGCATGAGAGTGCTGTTTTCTAGAAAGAATGCTGGCTGTGCGGCGTGGCTGTCTGCGCTTGTCCTTTCGGCAGTGCTGCAGTCCGGCTGTACCAGCACAAAGAATGCCGCCCCAGCGCCGATAAAGGAAGTCCATCCTTTGGCGCTGTTGGGAAAGGATTCTGGTATGTACCTGCACATTCCTGTGCAGCAGCATGCCGATTTGACGGCGGCGCTGATTCGCGACAATGTGGAGCAGCTTTCCGAGGCGAACGCAAAGCGGATTACGCAGTATGTGGAGCATCTTTACATCGGGCTCGGCTCCGCGGCGGGGAGCCCCCCGCTGGAGGCGGCGGCCGCGGGGGCCGTTCCGCCGCTTTGGCTCCGCGTTTTCTTTTTCCGGGCAGACG
>ODAI012190378.1_pt1 | contig 12247 bp, 10 predicted proteins | sample 1539321 | NCBI WGS metagenome assembly ODAI01 (sample SAMN02144231, study PRJEB22623) | gut metagenome | biome: sheep rumen | host: Ovis aries | place: New Zealand
AACACTGTAACGGGGTAACGCTTTTTGCGTCTTGTTAAAAATGCCACCTATTGACAATCAGCGCACTGCTGAGATAATCGTAAAAACGACCAAAAACATCCTCCCCGCCGGCGTAAGATAGATGTTTACACATTTTACGGTATTTTTTACCAAATTCGTAGAATCGTCTGACAGACTTGCGGAATCAGGGCTGACACCCTTTACAGGATGTCCTTAATTTTCTTGCACGGATTGCCTACAGCCACGCAGTCGGATGGAATGTCTCTGGTGACTACACTCCCTGCGCCGATAGTGACGTTGTCGCCTATGGTTACTCCCGGCAGTATGACAACATTGCCGCCCAGCCAGCAGTTGTCTCCTATGGTTACGGGCTTGGCCCATTCCTGCCGTGTGTTGCGCTCTGTGGGGTTGGTGGAATGACAGGCGGTGTATATGCTGACGTTTGGACCGATGAAGCACTCTTTTCCGATGCGCACCATTGCCTCGTCAAGAATAGTCAGGTTGAAGTTTGCAAAGAAACCGTCACCCACTTCAATGTGTTTGCCATAGTCGCAATAAAACGGCTGGTTGATAAATACCCTTTCGCCGGTTTTGCCCAGGATTTGTTTTATCAGTGCCTTGCGCTCATCCAGGCGGGTGGGCGGAATATGGTTGTATTGCATGAGTTTGTCCTTGACAATGTTGAGTTCTGCTATGAGGTCTTTGTCAAGGGCATTGTACTTCATTCCCGAAAGCATTTTTTCTTTTTCTGTCATGTCTCTGTTGTGTTATAATCGGAAATCCAGTCCAGATGTTTTTGGATGGGGGGGGGTGGGGCGAGCCGCTGTAACTCTTCCGTAGGAACGAAGCGGTAATCTTCTGGCAGAATTGCCGGTAAGTCGTTTAAATAAATGCTGTAGAAATTTGCCCGGAGTATGCGGTGCGTGAGGACGTGCCTGATGTTTTTGCCGTGTTGCCTGATGACACAGTGCGACTTCAATATTCCGGTCAGCCATGGATGGTGAAGCTGGGTTAGATCTGCGCTTTGTGCCGTCTCTATCAGGAAAGGCTCATACAGACTTTTCCAAATATCCCGGTCGCCTCGTTTGTGCATGACGATGCGATGGTCGTGGAGGATGAAAAAATAATGGAGAAATCTTTCCTTGACTTCAGGCTTTTTCGCCCGGATGGGAAAATGGTGTTCCTGGTGTGCGGTGTGCGCGCCGCAGGAGTCGCAGAAAGGGCATTCGTCACAATGAGGATTCTTTGGCGTGCATATTGTGGCACCGAGGTCCATGATGGCCTGATTGAATTCTCCCGGTCTCGCAGTGTCAAGAAGCGAGTTGGCGAGTGACGTGTAAAACGCTTTGCCTTTTTGCTCGTCAAACGGGTACTCAACGCTGTATATCCGTCCGAAGACGCGGTAGGCATTGCCGTCCAGCGTGGCTGCCGGGTAGTTGTATGCCATACTGCATATTGCAGCTGCGGTGTAGTCTCCTACACCTTTGAGCTTGCGCACGTCATCAAGCTCCGTAGGGAAATCACCCCGTTCAACAATCTGCCTGGCTGCGTAGTGGAGGTTGCGGGCGCGGGAGTAGTAGCCCAGGCCTTCCCACATCTTCATGACCTCGTCTTCGGATGCTGAGGCGAGGTCATGAACTGTAGGGAAACGCTCAATGAAGCGTAGATAGTAATCTTTGCCTTGCGCAATTTGTGTCTGTTGCAGGATAATCTCTGACAACCATATTTTATATGGGTCACTTATACCGCGCCAGGGGAGTGACCTTTTGTGTGCATCATACCATTTGAGCAAGGTTGCCGAGAAGGACATTAATCTTTAGGCCAGTTGATTTGGATGTCAAACTTAGGATAAGGCGCATTGCTCGGGGTATGTTCCTTCTTCACGATTTCCCACATCTTCTTAGTAATGTCGGGATGCTCTGCGGCGATGTCGTGGAGTTCCTGCGGGTCTTTCTCAAGGTCAAAGAGTGCGAATTTGTTGTTGCCTTCATTGACTTTCTGACAGATGCCCTTCCATTTGCCCAATCTTACACCCAGCCAGCCTTTGCCGCCAGGAAATTCCCAATAGAGGTATTCGTGTTTTTGCTGTTTCTTGGGCTGGCCCAGAATTGTCGGAGCAAATGTTATGCCGTCGTTCTCGGGAGCTTTAGCACCTGTGAGGTCGGCGAAGGTAGACATCAGATCGATGAAGCATCCTACATGGTTGGATACTGCCGGTTTGACGTGGTTATTCCATGACAGGATGAATGGCATGCGCACACCGCCTTCGTGGAGGGATGATTTGCCCCAGCCTTTACGGCAACGGAAAGGACCGCCGCTCTTAAAGTATTCCATAGGTGAGTTGGGGTTGCATGCAGGACCATTGTCAGAGGTAACGATAATGATGGTGTTGTCATATACACCCAGTTCCTTTAACTGCTGGACCAGTTTGCCAACCTGTGTATCGATGTGGGTGACCATAGCGGCATAGGTGGCGTGCGGGTAGCGGTTGGGGAAGTATAGTCCGGGTTCAGTTATAGGTGCTTCATCGCCCAACTTGTTGACGTAGTGCATCACCTCGTCCATAGGAGCCTGTACTGCACTGTGAGGCACTGTGGTCGTCCACATCAGGAAGAACGGGTCTTTGTGGTTGTCGGTGACGAATTTCTGAATCTTCTCGAACATCAGGTCCGGGCTGTAGTGCTTGTCAATGAATTGGCTATAGTTGTGTACATCCATCGGATCCAGTCCGTCAGCCAGTTTCTCACCCGGAATAAGGAGTTTATTGCCCGTGAATACCAGTTTGTCGTTTTCCCACAGATAGAAAGGATAGTAGGTGTGAGCCTGTGCCTGGCAGAGGAAGCCGTAGAAGTAGTCGAAGCCCATCTTGTTGGGCAGGGATTCAGTATTAGGTGCCCCAAGTCCCCATTTGCCTACCATGGCGGTCTTGTAGCCGTTGTCTTTCATCATTCTGGGCAGGATGTATGTGTCCGGCTTGAGATCGACCTGTCCTTCATATTTTGGACTGAGGAACATGGCGTTTTCACTATAGATGTCTACAAGTGTCTGAGGTATCTTACTGAAATTTACGTTGGCGTTGTTTCTGACTTGTGCGTGTCCCATATGCCTGCCGGTCATGATGGCACCTCTTGAGGGTGCAGACAGCGGACAGGCGGTATACATGTCGGTGAAGCGGATGCCGTTTTGCGCCAGGGCGTCAATGTTTGGCGTCTCAATCTGTTCCTGGCCATAGCATCCGAGGTCACCGTAACCCAGGTCGTCAAACATGAGATATACAATGTTCGGCTTCTCTTGTTTCTCCGCTTTCTTGGCGGCAGTTGCCGGCAGGGCGTTGAGACCGACTAAAGGCAGCGGCAACGCTAATGCAATCTTCTTGGATGTCAATTTCATATTTTGTCTGTTTTTGTTGATTTCTATAGCAAAGATAACGATAAGTTTTTGCTTTATGGATATAATTTGCTAAATTTGTCTCATTAAACAAAATATATAGTATGGCAACTCCTCATATTTCTGCTCCAGACGGAGCTTTCGCAAAAACGGTTTTGATGCCGGGTGACCCCTTGCGCGCTAAATTTATTGCAGAACATTTTCTTACAGATGCTCAACAGGTTAATGAAGTTCGCAACTGTTTGGGATTTACAGGCAAGTATAATGGCAAACCAGTCTCCGTCATGGCGAGCGGAATAGGAATGCCGAGCATAGGTGTGTACAGCTATGAGCTGTATAAATATTATGGCGTAGAAAATATTGTCCGTATTGGTTCTGCCGGTAGCTATACGGCTGACCTGAATGTCATGGATGTCGTCCTGACAGAAACAAGTTATAGCGATTCAAGCTATGCGCTCATACAGAATGGATGCAAAGAGCACATAATGCTGCCGAGTGCGGAACTTAATGCCGTAATATTAAAAAAAGCCCAGGAGCTGGGCATTGAGTGCAAGCTGGCGAAGGTACATTCATCGGATGTGTTTTATTCCGATCCCTCTATGGGAGGTTGGAAATCCATTCGTGAACGCACAGGTACGGAATGTGTGGAAATGGAAAGTTTCGCCCTGTTCCATAATGCGAATGTCTGTGGTAAACGCGCCGCTACCTTGCTGACCATCTCAGACTCTTTCGTCAGTCAGGTGGAATTGTCAGCCGAAGACCGTCAGAACTCCTTTGTGACCATGATGCGCCTTGCACTGGAGTCAGCTGTAGCCTTTTAGGAAATTCAAGAAAAAGAATCGGGAGAGTAGGTCAGGTTGTCCCCTTCATCATAGTCGAAGGGTAGTTCCAACTGTATCCATTGTTGAAGTGGATTGGATGCGATGAGACGGTGGTTGCTTATGCCGAGTCCTATCAGGCGTATGGGATGCTGGCTATAGTCCACTTCCGTCATAAGTTGTTCAGCCAGGGGTTCTATTTCCTCTTTTGTTTGCAGTATATGATTTGACGTAATGCTGCGTGTTATCTGGCGGAAATCGTGAAACTTGACTTTCAGCGTCAGAGTATAGCCTTCAAAATTATTCTTTTCCAGTCGTCGTAGCAGTTCGTTGACAGCTTTCCGCAAAGCGTCGGCCAATTCGTCTGCATCGCTGATGTCGTGCTCAAAAGTCTGCTCGCAACTGACACTTTTCCTTGTCCAATCCGATATGACGGGACGCTCGTCAATACCGCGTGCGAAATCGTAGAAGATGCGTCCGGCCTTTCCGAATGATCGGGTAAGAAGTCCCAGAGGGATATTCCTCAGGTCTTTTCCTGTATGGATACCCATTTGATGCATCCGTTCGGCAGTTTTCTTGCCTACGCCCCAGAACCGTGTCACTTCCAGTTTGTCAATAAAGGCCTGTGCCTGTTTCGGATGGATGACGCAGAGCCCGTTGGGCTTGCGGTAGTCAGAGGCTATCTTTGCGAGAAATTTGCAGTAGCTTACTCCTGCTGATGCTGTCAGTCCTGTTTCTTCCACGATGCGCTGTTTAATCTCCCGCGCGATGTCAACAGCGAGAGATATGCCGGGTTTGTTTTCTGTCACATCCAGGAAAGCTTCGTCAAGCGATATGGGCTCAATGAGGTCGGTGTATTGGTGGAAAATAGAACGGATACATACACTGACCTCTTTATATTTTTGGAAATGGGGTTCAACGATAATGAGTTGCGGACAGCGTTTTTTGGCTATTTGGATGCTGAGTGCTGAATGTACGCCGAAGGGACGTGCTTCATAGCGTGCTGTCGCTACGATACCGCGTGGCGTGTCATAAGCGACGGCTACGGGCTTTCCTCTCAGTTGCGGCTGGGCGCGTTGCTCTACGGCCGCAAAGAATTGGTCCATGTCAATATGTATGATTTTGCGCACACTCATGCCGTATCTTCTTAATTATACAAAGATAGGCATTTTATCAATACTGTATGCAGTGTACATCATAGAGAAATGGTGATGCATGGATTAATTGGAAATGGAGAAATGGGGCTTCTGTCGTAGTATATAAAAAAGAGGAGAAATCCGAAAAAATCTCCTCTTTGTTTAAATGTGCGCCTGACCGGACTCGAACCGACACGTCGCAAAACACTAGATCCTAAGTCTAGCGCGTCTACCAATTCCGCCACAAGCGCAGTTAGACGATACAAAGATAGTAAATAAATGGGGAAAAGTTGCCTGAGGTGTTGTTAATTTTTTATTTATAGGCCAGTTGCGGTGAGACGCTTGATAGCTTCTTCAATCATTGTGTCGGTACTGTTTTGCCAGTCGGATGTTGTGATATCAACATGTATGTCGGGATCAATACCGCTTTCGGTCAGCTGCATATTAATATCATACATGGGAACGGCGGAAAAGCGCACCAGCCACCCGTTGGGCAGTTCGCTGTTGAAAGGCATGCCGCATCCGCCGCCTGTACGTGCTCCAAGTATGGTGGCATTGGTGCATGCTTTCATGTACATGACAAAGGTGTTGGCGGCACTGTAGCAGTTGCGGTTGGTCAATACGATGACGGGTTTCTGCCAGCGTATGCCTTCGGCGGGCGTCAGTGTGATGGCTTCAGGCGACGAGAAGGAGGAATGCCCCTTGCCGGTCTTGTGGCAGATGTAGCCGCCTGTGGTCTTTTCATTGATGAAACATTCCGCCAGGGCTTGCGCGGAGGTAAGTTGTCCGCCGCTGTTATTACGGATATCAAGAATCAGTCCTGTGCATACGGCAAGATGAGAGAATATGGCGCTGAGATTGCCACTGCCGAAGCTATATTCAAAAGAAGGACAATAGGCATAGCCGATGTTGCAGGGCAAAATTTTGTATTTGATGCCTTGGGTGTAGAGATAGTCTGTCCCGAGATACTTGCGCTGAATGCTGTCACTGAAGTTAACGGGGTATCGTTCAAACCAATCCCAATAGCGTGCTGTATTGAATGAGGCGGTGAGGTTGACATGTCCGTCCTGCAACTCTCTCAGCATATCGCCGCATACCTCAAAAAGTTGTTCAGGTTTCATGCTCTCGGTGATTCGGTTGCTGTATTGCGCATGGATGGCGTCCCAGTCCAGACCATAAGTCTTGTTCTTGTCATCCAGAAAACAGTAGTGCTCATCAATGATTCTCCACAGTGCTTCAAAATTGCCCTTATTATTGTTGTCGAAAGTATCCTCCGTGACGCAATTGCTCAGCGTAACAGTGAAGGCACACAGGAGCAAACCTTCCAATGCTCTCCTTATGCCGTGGAGGAAATAGTGTGTTGGGCGAGCTTTATCTTTCATGTTGTGGTTTAATCAGTGAGAATTGTTTGACATAGCCTACGAGAAACAACCATGTCCAGTCGTGAGTCTTGAGTTCGTTGACGTGGGTCTGGCGGATGACATTCTCCACTCCGAGCCGCAACTTTGCAGTGCCGAGCGGAATATCCAGGGTGAGCATCTGATTGGCTGTGACGGCAGAAAAGGGAGAGTTAAAACAAACGTTGTGCTTGCCTTGGTCAAGGGAGAAAATCTCATAATACGACTGACCGTATTCTGGAGAGAAAACCATGCCTGCCAGTAAGAAATCCAACTGATAGCGTGCCTCTATGGTTCGCTTGAAAAGCTGGAACTGGTAGACGGCAAGTCCTGATGCGTTAATGTCAAGAGCCAATCTCAACTGCGCAGGGTTATTACCGTTGCGCGTGTTGTAGATGCCTCCGCCATGCATACCCAATTGAGGTCCGGCCATGATTCGGAGAGCAGGGGTGATTTGCCATTTATAATGGAGAGCAAGGCTCCAGTCTAAAAGTCCGCTGAGATATTTGCTGTCTTTTGTAGGTGACTTTGTGTATGAGAAATTTGCCTGGATGATGTTTTGCATACTGACGCGTCCGCTTAGCAAACGTGTCGGCTTGATGTTTTCCTGAATGAAGCGAACCTCAGTACCTGTATATTCTAAAGGCGACAGGTAAGTGTCCAGTTGGTTGTTGCTGCCAATTCCCAGCATAGTGCTGTGAGACCGAAGAGAAAGCGGGTTGACACTGTTTTCTTGAGCAAATGAAAGTATTGGGATAAGCAAAAAAAGCAATATCGTCAAAACTTTATGCATGGCTTGGGTAGTGTAAATTAAAACAAACTCAATTGCCCGGTCTGCTCATCGCGGATTTCATCATCGCTCTTGTTTACATCCGGATCAGGTATATCGACAGGCTGTTCAGTGCCAGTATTCTCAGTATTGTCAGAAATGTCCGTTGCAGGCTCAGGGAAGCGTGTGGGTTCCAATTCTGTAATCTCTCCGATGGTGAAGGTTGTCAGACGTTTGCCTTTGGCTTTGAAGCCTTTGACTTTGATGAAGTTGTCTACGTCAATGATTTCCGGTTCACGGAAACTGTCTCCGTCGCCATATGTTATCTGTATCCTTGGATAAAAATGGCTGGAGAGCAGTATTAGTTTGCTGTCTTTATTGTCACCGACGAAATTCTGACGCTTGTTGCTGTATTCAAGCATAAAGCGTTTGATGTATGGGAAATTGTTATTGTCGGCATCATAGAGTACGGCCGTCCAAACAATGTTGGAGTCATATTTGCCGATATACTGAATGTCGGCATCGTAGTGATTGTTCAAGTCGCTGTCTGTGAAATAGTAGTCTCCGTTTTGCAGAATGACGAGGATGCGGTCATCGCTGGTGAACTCACCCAGATATATGCCGTGCTCCTCGTAATTGATGCGATGCACGTCAGTGTCAAACCAGACTTTTCTTCCGCCTAATGTGGAGGCTCCGTGTGATTTCAATAAGATGCGGTATAGAGAGTGGTGAGTAACGAGGTTGCCTCGGCTTTGCCGTCCTTTAATCATTAGGTCGGCGAAATCCATATCGAAGGCCAACTTCTTCAGTTTGGGCGCGGGTTTCAGCATCACTCTGATGGTCTCTGCTTCGCCATTAGGATTGGCAGAGAAGTAGAAGATGCGGCTGCCAGGCGTTCCTGTTGTCAAATCGTATTCCTTGTCATGAGTGACGGAAGTGACATTGAAGCGTTTGATGAACGAATCGCCTTTCTTACCGTCACGGTAGACGACATTATATATGGTTCTCGTGTCTCCCTTCTTGTATACAGCAACGTGGATGATCTCAGCTTTCTTGCCCTCGGCCTTGCTCTTTTCAGTCTCGCCGACAAATAATTTGTCTGCAATACGTACAATTTTGTATGTGCCGTCTCGGTAGAAGAGGATAATGTCATCAAGGTCAGAGCATGGTGAAACAAATTCATCCTTCTTCAGAGCCGTACCAATGAAGCCATCGTCACGGTTGATATATAATTTCTGGTTAGCTTCGGCAACTTTGCTGGCTTCGATAGTGTCGAAAGCTCGTATCTCTGTGCGGCGCGGATGGGCTGCGGCATATTTATCCTTAATCATCTGGTACCAATTGATGGTGACCTCTGTCATATTGTTGAGGTCTTGCTCGATGCGGGCAATGTCTTCTTTCATGCGCATGATGGCCTCATCGGCTTTCTCCTTGTTGAATTTAAGGATACGCGCCATCTTGATTTCCAGTAATTTGAGAATATCTTCTTTAGTCACTTCCCTAATCATGTCGGGGTAGTATGGCGTCAGACGGTTGTCAATATGCTCGCAGGCGGCATCCGTAGACGCTGCATTTTCAAAGCCACGATCTTTATATATGCGCTCGTTGATGAAGATTTCCTCTAATGTGGCATAATGTAATTGTTCCAGTATTTCATCACGCTTGATTTCCAACTCTTTCCGTAAAAGGTTCAGCGTGGTGTCCACAGAGTTGGCGAGCACTTCGCTTATGGTCAGAAAGCAAGGTGTGTCTTCATCAATGACACAGCAGTTTGGTGAAATGCTGACTTCACAATCAGTAAACGCATAGAGGGCGTCAATTGTTTTGTCGGAGCTGGTGCCAGGTTTCAGATTAATGACAATTTCTACATTTTCCGCAGTGTTGTCATCAACTCTGTATACTTTAATCTTTTCCTTCTCGGTGGCTTTAAGTATAGATTTGATTACGCTTGATGTAGTCTTGCCGTATGGGATTTCCCGGATGACAAGAGTCTTCTTGTCCAGTTTTTCTATCTTAGCGCGGATTTTTACTGAGCCGCCACGTTTACCGTCATTGTATTTAGTAACATCAACATTACCGCCGGTTGGGAAGTCGGGATAGAGATGAAATTCTTCTCCTTTGAGATAACTGATGGCAGCATCGCAAATCTCTCCGAGGTTGTGAGGCAGAATCTTGGCAGACAAGCCGACGGCGATACCTTCTGCTCCTTGCGCCAGTAGCATGGGAAATTTAACGGGAAGAACGACCGGTTCCTTATTGCGTCCATCATACGAGAGTTTCCATTCTGTTGTCTTCGCGTTAAAAAGTACGTCCAAAGCAAATTTTGAAAGACGCGCCTCTATATAACGCGCTGCAGCAGCCATGTCACCTGTAAGGATATTTCCCCAGTTTCCTTGACAGTCAATGAGCAAATCCTTCTGGCCCATTTGTACAAGTGCGCCATAGATGGAGGCGTCGCCGTGAGGGTGGAACTGCATCGTGTGGCCCACAATGTTGGCGACTTTGTTGTAACGTCCATCGTCCATTCTCTTCATGGAGTAAAGGATGCGTCGCTGTACCGGCTTCAGACCGTCAGCCAGATGCGGTACAGCACGGTCCAGAATGACATAGGATGCATAATCCAAAAACCAGTTTTGATACATGCCGGAGAGGCGTTGTATAGAACTGTTTTTGTCTGTGACGGGGGCGTAATTGGAGTGTTCTAAAGACTCGATGTTTTCTTCGTCGTTGCTGTTCATAATTTGCTTTGTCTGTTATACAAAAATACAAAAAACATTATTGATATGTTCGTGGATAAGTGATTTTAGCTGTTATGGCTATTCCTGAGTCAGCATAGCCTCAAGTTGGTCTCCTGACAGTGCTTGGTGGAGAATACCTTGATTTGCGACGGATATCTCGCCAGTCTCTTCCGAGACGACAATAGCCAGTGCGTCAGTTTTTTCGGAGATGCCTATCGCAGAGCGGTGGCGTAGTCCAAGCTGCTTTGGAATTTCGTCATTGTGTGAAACTGGAAGGATGCATCCGGCAGCAGCAATGTGTTGCTTGCGGATAATCATAGCACCATCATGCAAAGGGCTGTTTTTGAAAAAAATCGTTTCAATAAGCCGCTGGCTGATATTGGCGTCAATCAAATCACCAGAATTGATATATTCGCTGAGGCCGATGCTGCGCTCAATGACAATTAATGCGCCGACTTTTTCTCTGCTCATGTTTATACACGCCATAATAATCGGGATGATGGCTTGGTGGAAGGTGACTTCTTGTTTCTTGGGGCGGAAAAGCCGTAAGAATACATGATTTCTGCCGCTTGTGCCGATTGTGGAGAGAAAATGACGAATCTCTTCTTGAAACAGAACGACTAATGCCAGTGCGCCGACATTAATGACGTAGTTAAGCATCGTCCCCATAAGCTTAAAGTTAAGTATCTGGGAAAAGATAATCCATACGATGATAAAGACAATGATGCCGGAAAAAATTGTCGCACCGCTGGAGCGTTTCATTAGCCTGTAGATGTAGTAGAGTAATAATGCGACTAAGAAAATGTCAAAAGCGTCTTTAATACTGAAATTAATCATAACGTGTGGTATTGTCGTTCATTTTTTCAATAATCTTTATAGCGTCAGCACATGCCTTGACATCGTGAACTCTCAGAATGTTTGCACCTTTTAGGAGAGCGATAGTGTTAATTATGCTGGTTCCGTTTAATGCATCTTCGGGTTCTCCTCCAAGATATTTATAAATCATGGATTTCCGTGAGACGCCGATAAGGATAGGCAAATCAAATTCTCTGAAATCTTCCAGGCGCTGCAGCAGTTTATAATTTTGGTCTAATGTTTTGGAGAAACCAAAGCCTGGATCAATAATGATGTCGTTTACGCCCAAGTCTTGTAGCCTGTTGATTTTTTGGGAGAAATACAAAAACATATCGGCAATAAGGTCCTGATATTGGGTGTTCTCTTGCATGGTTTGCGGATTGCCTCTCATGTGCATAATTACATAAGGCACTTGCAGCCTGGCGACAGTTTCAAACATGTTGTTGTCTAATTGGCCTGCGGAGATATCATTAATAATATTGACGCCATATTCTTCAACGCACATCTTGGCAACGTCTGAACGAAAGGTGTCAACAGAGATAGGAAGGTCGCAAGAGGCCTCTTGTATAATTTTCAAGCTGTGTCTCAGTCGTGTCATCTCTTCCTCTTGACTGACATTCTTTGCGCCAGGACGTGAGGAATATGCGCCTACGTCAATGATTTTTCCGCCGTCGTTTATAATTTGGAGAACTCTTTGCCGCAGTGATTCTTCATCATTCACCTTGCTCTTGGCATAGAAAGAGTCAGGAGTGATATTTATAATCCCCATTACGACTGCTGGCGAAAGACTGAGGAGTTTTCCGCCGACATTGATGGTATGGGGGCGCTGTTTCATGCTGTGTATTTATGTTAATTCCAGCTCGGAACGTTTGAGCCGCTTCTGTAATATGCTGTCAGTTCTATTTCGAAAATCAATGTACTGTATGCAGGAATTGTTGTTGTATTGCTGGTGCTATATCCTAGTGCATAAGGTATGTAAACTTTCCACAAGTCGCCGATATGCATGTTCTGAAGAGCTGTTCCAAAGCCTTTTACGGCGGATGTAGGGCGCATTAATGTCGGGACGGCGGTCTTGGAATTGAAGATTAAATCAAAAGTTGTGAACTGACCGGTATGATCAAAGATATTTCCTTCGGGATAAGTGGCA
>ODAI012270108.1_pt1 | contig 12247 bp, 10 predicted proteins | sample 1539321 | NCBI WGS metagenome assembly ODAI01 (sample SAMN02144231, study PRJEB22623) | gut metagenome | biome: sheep rumen | host: Ovis aries | place: New Zealand
AAATTCCTTGACTTGCGCCAGCAACGACAGGAAGTCGTTCGGAAGGTTTCCAAAGGCGCGCACGATGCGCGCAAAAGAGAAACCTTCAAAAGCCATGCGTCATTTCTGTACAATCTGACGAAAAGTCTGACGGCGCAATTCACGTACAATCTTTGTGCGGTATAGCCTAAAAATGTTTCCCAAGGAGTCTTTATGGTAACAAAAATATCAAGCATCGGGCTTTTCGGGTTGAATGCTTTTCCCGTAAAGGTCGAGATAAGCGCATCACAGGGAGTACCCACACTCGATATCGGAGGACTTGCCGACCAGTCGGTGCAGGAGAGCAGGATGCGCATTAAAGCTGCAATACAGAACAGCGGTATGAAGACAGGATCGCTTAAATGTGTTATAAACCTTTCACCGTCCGGCATCAGGAAAAGCGGGTCGTGCTACGACCTTGCGATCCTTGCGGCTGTGCTGTCAGTGACCGGGTATATCCCGAAGGAACTTGACGGAAAGGCTTTCATAGGTGAGGTGTCACTGAGCGGAGATATCTGTGGGATACAGGGAGCGCTCGCAATGGCGATAGAAGCTGCGGCAAACGGTATCGGTGAGCTGTATCTTCCGTATGAGAACGCCGCAGAGGCTTCGGTCGTGAAGAATATCCGGATATACGGTGTAAGAAATGTTTCGGAGCTTGCGGCACACCTGTGCGGACGCAGGCTTATCCGTCCGGCAGAGCCGCTGCCGATAACCGAAGAAAATTATCGCACAGATCTCGATTTTGCTGATGTGAAGGGTCAGGAGGCTGTCAAGAGTGCGATCGAAGTGGCGGCAGCAGGATTTCACAATATGCTGATGATCGGACCGCCCGGCACCGGAAAAAGTATGATAGCAAAGCGTATCCCGACTGTCCTGCCGAGAATGAGTTTTGAAGAAAGCATAGAAACTACAAAGATACATTCGGTGGCCGGTGTGCTGTCGCCGGATCAGCCGCTGGTCACACACAGACCTTTCCGCAATGTGAGCCATACAGCGTCTTCTGTCGGGCTTATAGGCGGCGGCAGCACTCCGAAGCCCGGAGAGATCTCGCTTGCGCATAACGGGGTGCTGTTTCTGGACGAATTTCCGGAGTTTGACAGGAGGGTCCTCGAAACCCTGCGGCAGCCTCTGGAAAACGGAGAGATAACCATTTCGCGTGCGGCAGGAGCGGTAACATACCCCTGCAATATAATGCTTGTGGCTGCAATGAACCCGTGTCCCTGCGGAAATTATGGCTCAAAGGTGCGCAAATGCACCTGTTCTGTTCAGCAGGTATCGCGGTATCTCGGAAAAATAAGCCAGCCGATACTTGACAGGATAGATATACAGACAGAAGTTTCTTCTGTATCATACGACGATCTCGCCGGAAGCGGAAAAAGCGAGAGCTCGGCCGCAATGGCAGAGCGTATCGCAGCGGCAAGAGAGATACAGCAGAAGCGGTTCAGGGGAACGAACATACGTGCAAATTCGGGGATAACTCCAGATATCCTGCACGAGGTATGTGTTCTTGACGAAAAAGCAGGAAGCTATCTCAAACTTGCGTTTGAAAAGACCGGGCTCTCGGCACGCGCTTATGACAGAGTTCTCAAGGTGGCGAGGACGTGCGCCGACCTCGACGGCTCGGAGATCATTCAGAAGGCTCATATTGCCCGCGCAGTGAGCTACAGGAGCCTTGACAGGAAGTACTGGGGCAATTCACTGTCGCTGTCGCAGCAATAGTGCGGCAAGCGGCAGATTTGAGGAAAATATTATGGAAAAGCTGAAAATAACTATGCTCGGCGATTTCTCGATGTCATACGGAGAGAATACCATAACCGAACAGAGCAAGCGTTCAAAAAAGATGTGGACGCTGCTTCAATTCATGATAGCGAATCACAACCGCGAGATACCTCAGAGTGAGCTTATTTCGCTGCTCTGGGCGAACAAGGACAGTGATAATCCCGTCGGTGCGCTGAAAACATCTCTGCACAGGCTGCGCGCCTGTCTTGATCTGCTGGGACTGCCCGAGGGTACCGAGATAATCGTCAATTCTATGGGAACATATTCGCTCAACAGCAGGCTTGAATGTGAGATAGACTTTGACGAATTTGACGCTCTGTACAAAAAAAGCATGGTGGCACAGTCGGAGAAGGAGAAGACTACTCTGTATCTTGCGGCAATAGATCTGTACAAGGGCGATTTTCTGAACCGTTCACGCACGGACAGCTGGGTCACTCCGATACACAATTATTATCACTCTCTGTATTTGCGGATCGTTCACGATGCAATAGATATCCTTTATAAGCACAAGTATTACACCGAGCTTATAAATATCTGCCGGAAGGCTTTTACTATCGAAAATCTCGACGACAGGATCCACCTCTACTATGTAAAGGCGCTGCTCGATATAAACGAGAAATCTGCGGCAAAGCAGCACTACACCTATGTAATGGATCTGTTCTACAATAAGAATGGCATAAACCCGTCTCCGGAGTTTGTAGCGCTGTACGAAAAAACTGTCAAGGACGATAACGCGTATAACGCGGATTTCGGGATACTCAAAGGTCAGCTGGACAGTTTTGATGACGGGATAGGTGCATATTACTGCGAATTTGCTTTTTTCAAGCACGTATATCAGCTCGAAATACGTGACGCGGTAAGAAGCGGAAGACCCACGAATCTCTGCCTGCTTACGGCGGTCTCAAAATCGCAGGACGAGCTTGAATCAAAACAGCTCAACCGTGTTATGACGAAGCTTTCGGACTGCATCAGCACGTCACTGCGTTCGAGAGATGTTTATTCGAGGTACAGTGCGTCGCAGTTCGTGCTGCTGCTGACGAACACTACCAAAGAACAGGCCGAAATGGTACTCGACCGCATACTCAAACGTTTCAAGCGTGACAATCCGAAGATCAACTGCACGCTGCTCTACAAGTTTGATAAAGCCGGAAAGCCTAATAACAAGACCTGATATTATTATTGAATGATATACCGGTTAAATTCAGCCAAGGTTTGTTATAGGCTGTACCGCACAAAGATTGTACGTGAATTGCGCCGTCAGACTTTTCGTCAGATTGTACAGAAATGACGCATGGCTTTTGAAGGTTTCTCTTTTGCGCGCATCGTGCGCGCCTTTGGAAACCTTCTGAACGACTTCCTGTCGTTGCTGGCGCAAGCCAAGGAATTTCTGTGCAAGATGACGGAAAAGATGCAAGCAAGGCATGTGCAAAGGCGTTAGCCGTGCTTTGGGCGGTATTGACTATAATAATATCTTATCATCATTCTGAACAGGATCCTATATAAGGAGATCAAATGAACTACAAGACTGTAAGAGACAGCGCAGAGGACAAGTTTACAGAAAAAAAGAGCGAATTTATCGGGTATATAAAGCATACGGCAACAGAAGCCGAGGCTCTTGATTTTATAGCTGAGATCCGTGCTATGCACAGAAAAGCGACTCACAACTGCTATGCCTATATCCTGCGCGAGAACAATCTGTCCCGCCACAGCGATGACGGCGAGCCCGGCGGAACTGCCGGAGTGCCGATATATGAGGTGCTGCGCAAGGAGGGACTGACAGATGTGACCTGCGTGGTGACTCGTTATTTCGGCGGAATACTCCTCGGCGCGGGCGGACTTGTACGTGCTTATACAAAGGGTGCGAAAATGGCGTGCGACGCTGCGGAAAAACTTGATATGAGATCCGCCGCAAGGCTTATACTCACTCTTGAATATCCGTATTACGGAAAGATCGGCAAAACGCTGGCAGACTATGATGTGCGCATAGAGAAAGAGGATTTCGGGGCAGAAGTGTCTATAACTCTGTACATTGCGCTTGAACTTGAACAGGGATTTACCGATGAGCTCACAGATGTCTGCAATGGGTGCATTTCCGTCAAAAAAGATGCTGAACTTGAATATGATTTTAGTAAATCTGACGAAATTTAAAAAATCCCTTCCCGAAAAAAAGGAGTTTTGGGAAGGTTTTTTGTATATATAAATGGAGACTATCAGAAGCAGCTTCGCTTTTGGATCCTGAAGTTTCTGTTGCTTTGCAGATAATTTCATAAATATACATATATATTATATTAGAAGGTTCGGATATATGCTCCCAAGAGAACTTACACAGGAAAATGAAAAGAAAGTATTGTCGGAATATGCGTGTCTCTGCGTAAATTCAAAGGGCAGAGAAATATTTGAAAAGCCCTGCGATATCCGCACAGACTTTCAGCGCGACAGAGACAGGATCATACACTGCAACGCTTTTCGCAGATTAAAGCATAAAACGCAGGTGTTCCTGATCCCGAAATCGGATCACTACAGAACAAGACTCACACATACCCTCGAAGTTTCACAGATAGCACGCACCATCGCGCGTGCACTGCGTCTCAACGAAGATCTTACCGAAGCTATCGCACTCGGTCATGACCTCGGTCATACCCCGTTCGGTCACGACGGTGAAAGAATGCTGCAGAAGCTGTATCCCGAGGGAGATTTCCGCCATTATAAGCAGAGCGTCCGCGTTGTCGAAAAGATAGAGCGTGACGGACAGGGGCTCAACCTGACATGGGAAGTAAAAAACGGCATACTCTGCCATACGAATATGACCGCTGCGACGCTTGAAGGCGTTGTCGTTAAATTCGCGGATAAGATAGCATATCTCAACCATGATATCGAGGACGCGGTAAGAGGCGGAGTGCTCGCCCCGGACGATATCCCGCGGGACGTTATCAGGATCCTCGGAGATTCAAAAAGCAGGCGTATCACTACGCTTGTTACGTCCATAATAAACAGCAGCTCCGATGAGATAAAATATGCTCCTGAGATACAGGAAGCACATGACGAGCTGCGGAAGTTCATGTTCAATAATGTGTATTACGCCGAAGTCACAAACCGCGAAAAAGACAAGGCGTGCCATATAATAGATTATCTGTTTCACCACTATATCGAAAACAAGGACGCTATGCCGGAGCTTTACAGACGTATAGCCGAGGAAGACGGACTTGAAACGGCTGTCTGCGATTTTATTTCATGCATGACCGATGAATACGCGATAGATCTGTTCAAAGAACTGTGTATTCCGAAACAGTGGATAAGGATATGAGAGAATATGAGATTACCCGATAGCTTTCTCGATGCGCTCAGGGCAAGCTGCGATATAGTTTCTGTGATGTCGCCGTATGTCGAATTGAAGCGCGCCGGACGGGATTATGTCTGCTCGTGTCCTTTCCATTCGGAGAGAACTCCGTCATGTCACGTCTATACCGATACACAGAGTTTCTACTGCTTCGGCTGCGGCGCAGGCGGAGATGTCATAAATTTCATACGGCTCATAGAGCATTTCGACTATATGGAAAGCGTCAGGTTCCTCGCTCAGAGAGCCGGAATGTCCATGCCGGAGGACGGCGGGAGCGATGATGTTTCAAAAAAGCGGACAAGGCTGCTGGAAATGAACCGCGATGCGGCAAGGTACTTCCGTGATGTGCTGCTCTCATCTGAGGGGCGTGACGGTCTGGATTATCTTGCGGAACGAAAGCTTACGCCTAACACTATAAAGCGCTATGGGCTCGGCTATGCACCGGGAGGCTGGCATGACTTACAGTTTCACCTGCGAAAGCTCGGGTACAGCGATCTTGAAATGGAGGACGGAGCGCTTCTCGCAAGGCGGAACAACTCGGTTTACGATAAATTCAGGGCAAGGGTGATGTTTCCGATAATCGACAGGAGAGGAAATATCATCGGTTTCGGCGGAAGAACGCTTGAAAAGGACGCTCCCGCAAAATATCTGAACAGCGATGAGACGCTTGTTTTCCGGAAGCGTGAGAACCTTTTCTCGCTGAATTTTGCCAAAAATACAAAAGAAAAATTCCTTATATTATGCGAAGGCTACATGGACGTTATCACGCTTAATCAGGCGGGTTTTGACAGCGCCGTGGCAACTCTCGGCACAGCTATAACTCCTCTGCAGGCGAACGTCATGAAGCATTACGCAAATGAAGTGATAATATCATACGACTCGGACGGCGCGGGACAGAATGCAACTCTCAAAGCGATAAATCTGCTCGGCGAGGCGGGAGTTACCGCAAGAGTGCTGAATATACCCGACGCAAAAGATCCGGACGAGTACATAAAAAAATTCGGAGCGGAGAGTTTCCGTCAGCTGCTTATGGGAACTGCAACGGCGCTTGAACACGAGTTCGGACGGCTTCAGAACGGAGTTGACACTTCTTCTGCGGCAGGCAGGGCAGAATTTCTCAAACGCGCAGTCGGATTTCTTGCAAAGCTGAAAAGTGATACCGAACGCACGGTATATATTTCCGAAGCGGCGAGGATAAGCGGTCAGCCGGTCGGAGCGGTATCTGATCTTGTAAAAGACAAGATACGCTCGAATGCCCATTTTGAGGAGCGGGAGACTGAGCGCGAGCTGATAAGAGGAACTGCAAGGCGCGATCCGATAAATCCGGACGCTGTGAATTATCCGCGTGAAGAAAAGGCAGAACGCGGCATTATAGCATATCTTTTCCATTCTCCGGACGTGCTTCCGAGGGTAGAGAAGAGTCTTGATGAAAACGATTTTCCTACCGAATTTGATCGAAAGGTGTATAGTTTTATCGCAAAACGCATCAAAAACGGCGAAGTTATTGATATTGCGTCGGTCGGAGGCGAATTTACAGCCGAAGAAACGGCAAGAATAACAGGTATATGCAGGCAGGCGGATTCGCTCCCGTACAGTATCCCGCGGCTTGACGAATACATAAAGGTGCTTCTGGATCACAGAGATCGCGAGGATACCAAGTCTGTCACGGAGATGAGTGACGAGGAGATGCTTGCAAAATGGGAAGAGATGAGAAAGAAAAAGCATAAAGAGTAATATGGTTATAAGTTACAGCAGCCACAAAGCGCTGTCGGCGCTTTGCTTTATTTGTGGGGCTCCGCCCCACACCCCTTTTGAAGCGCATTATGATAGGGTTTCGCCCTATAACCTGACCAGGGACTAACTTGCACTTGCCTTGGCTTGCCGCTTCCTTGCGGCATTGTGGCAAGTGCTTGATGCATCGTGCTTCGGGAAAGGGGGTGGAGGAGAACCTTCCGACAGAATAAGGTTTCCCCCGATCTCGAGCGGCAGCGTAAAAAAGAAAGGAACTGTAAAAAAGAAGATGTCAGAAACGAAATCAGCGCTTACCGAGCTTATAGAGCATGGTAAGCAGAACGGAAAGCTTACAACGCAGGAGATAACAGATGCTCTTGAAAGCTGCGACTTTGACGCAGAGCAGATAGATAAGCTTTACGACGACTTTGAAGCTAACCATATCGACATAGTTGACGACTTTACTGTTGACGATGATCTTGATTCCGCGCTTTATTTTGCTGCGGACGACGATCTTGATATGGCAATGGCAAACGACCAGATCGCGATCGACGATCCGGTCAAGATCTATCTGAAGGAGATAGGACGTGTTCCGCTTCTTACTCCGGAGGAAGAAATAGAGCTTGCGCAGCGAATGGCACAGGGTGATCCGAAGGCAAAACAGAGGCTTTCGGAAGCTAATCTGCGTCTTGTTGTAAGTATTGCGAAGAAATATGTAGGGCGCGGTATGCAGTTCCTCGATCTCATTCAGGAAGGAAACCTAGGGCTTATAAAGGCAGTCGAGAAATTCGATTATACCAAGGGCTACAAATTCTCCACTTACGCCACATGGTGGATAAGGCAGGCTATTACCCGTGCAATAGCAGATCAGGCACGTACAATACGTATCCCTGTTCACATGGTGGAAACTATCACCAAAGTAAAGAAGGTAAGCAGCACTCTTCTCCATAAAAACGGCCGCGAAGCCACTGCGGAAGAGATCGCCGAAGAACTCAAGCTGCCGCTTGACAGAGTGCGTGAGATAATCCGTATCTCGCAGGATCCCGTTTCACTTGAAACTCCTATCGGTGAGGAGGAGGACAGCCACCTCGGCGACTTTATCCCCGATGAAGAAGCTCCGGCTCCGGCAGAGGCAGCTTCTCAGATGCTGCTGAAAGAACAGCTCAATGAAGTTCTCAATACCCTTACTGAACGTGAGGGTAAGGTGCTGCGCCTGCGCTTCGGACTTGAAGACGGCAGACAGCGTACTCTTGAAGAAGTGGGCAAGGAATTCAACGTTACACGAGAGCGTATAAGACAGATAGAGGCGAAGGCGCTCAGAAAGCTTCGCCACCCGTCAAGAAGCAAAAAGCTGAAGGATTTTCTTGACTGAGGAAAATGCCGCTTATTTACGGCGATATTACAATAATGTATAAATGAAAGGAAATTGCCGATGAGTACCGGAAAAACAGCCGCAAAGGAACTTAAACCGCAGGGAGATCTTGTATTCGCACTCGATATCGGAACACGCACAGTTGTCGGAATACTTGGTGAATACATAGATGACAAGTTCTATCTACAGGATTATGTCAGCGTCCCGCATACCAAGCGAGCAATGGTTGACGGACAGGTAGAAGATATAAAGCAGGTCGCTAAGATCGTAACACAGGCAAAGAACATACTCGAAGAGAAAAACGGTATAAAACTCACAAAAGTCTCGATTGCCGCAGCAGGACGTGCTCTGAAAACACGCCGTATGACAATGGAATTTGACATATCTGACAGAGATGCCCTCACAGAGGATATGGTAAAATCAATGGAGGTCGAGACGATACAGAAGGCACAGGCAGAGCTTGATGCCGGAAGCACCGGACGCACGCTGTTCTATTGCGTAGGACATTCGATCATCAGCTATATGCTCGATGATTACAAGATCCTGAGTCTTGAAGGGCACAAAGGAGATAAGGTAACTATCGAACTTGTGGCAGCATTCCTCCCGAGTATCGTTGTCGAGGGTCTGTACTCGGTAATGGATCTCAACGAGCTTGAAGTCACCAGCCTGACACTGGAGCCTATCGCAGCTATGAACGTTATTGTTCCCCCTGAGATCAGGCTTATAAATATTGCGCTTATAGATATAGGCGCCGGCACCTCGGATATCGCGATAGCAAAGAACGGCTCGGTAGTTGCTTACGCAATGGCAACAACAGCCGGTGATGAGATAACCGAAGAAATTATCCGTACATATCTTGTGGATTTCAACACCGCAGAAGAGATAAAGCAGAGCTGCTCTAACGGTGAAGCGGAGATCGAATATAAGGATATACTCGGAAATACGCATAAAGTGCTTGCCGAGGAGCTTTCCGAAATGCTCAGTCCTGCAGTGGATACGCTTGCGGGAACTATCTGCGATGCTATCCTCGAAGCAAACGGCGGCGATTCGCCCGCAGCAGTTTTCCTTGTAGGCGGCGGAAGCCTTATCGAAGGTCTTACTCCGCTCGTTGCCGAAAAACTCGGTATAGATGAGACGAGAGTTGCAATAGGCGGAGGAGATTTCCTCAAAAATGTTGATGAGTGCGGAGCCAAGCTCGGCGCAGAATATGTAACTCCTCTCGGTATCGCGGTAACATCTATGCTCAATCAGGGCTATGATTTCTCCGTGATAACCGTTAATGACAGCAAGGTGCGCGTATTCGACACCAAGCAGCTCAGTGTATATGAGGCACTCACTATTGCCGGCTACAAGTCGGGCGAGATCATGGGCCGCAGCGGAAGAAGCCTTTCCTACACTCTGAACGGCACAAGGCATACCATAAAGGGAGAAGCTATGGTGCCGGCTGAACTGTTTGTGAACGAGCGTCCCGCTTCTATTATGACAAAGGTAACGCAGGGTGACAGAATACGTATAAATCCCGCAATGAGCGGAAAGAATGCTGCCGCGAAGCTGTCGGATATACTCGGATATGAGCGTTTTAATGAGGGAACTGTCACATTCGGCGGAGAAACATACTCAATAGGACTGAAAGCAACAGTGAACGGCGAGTCAAAAGACCCCGACTACAGCATACAGCCGCTCGACAGCATCGAGACTTCGGGGATCGTGACGTTCGGCGACCTTATGAGAGTAATGGATGCAGGTTCGGAGGGCGTGGAATATCGCGTCGGCGATACTTCTATAAGCGATGACTATGTGCTTAACGACGGCGATGTGATAGATGCTTTTGACAGCTACGGAAATATGATCGGAATGTCCGATATGCCGGAAACTGCTTCGGCTCCGGCACCGGTAAGACCTGCCGAGATAAGGCAGGAAGCTTCTGCTGCGGTTGGATCAGCACAGCCTGCCGAAGTCCAGCCTGCTGCTCAGGCAGCAGCTGCCGCCCCTGTCAGCGAGACAAAGAATGCAATACCTTTCAACGGAGCCGGAATGACAGTCGAGATAAACGGTGAAATGGTAACTCTTCCTCCGAGAAACGGAGATTATATACTGTTGGATCTGCTCAACAGCATAAATATAGATCCCGCTGTTCCGAACAGTGAGATAGTGCTTGAGATAAACGGTCGCCCCGCGAATTTCAGCAGCTATATCACAAACGGGGACAGGGCGGTCATAAAGGTTCAGGAGAGAACAGGCAGCTGATGAAGAGGAGAAGATCCACCGCACTTTTTCTTGCGTCTGTTCTTGTGCTGGCGGCTTGCGGCAGGAAGATAGATTATGAACAGATCACGCTTCCGCCGGAATACACCAGCATTACGGAAGATCCGAACGACCCTGACCGCACAAAGGACGTAATGCAGGAAACAGTTATTATTCCCGATAATTTTTCCAACGATCTGTATCGTCCCACCGAGTATATCATCACAACGGAAGAATTTGAGGAGACTGTGCAGTTTGAGCTTGGTTCTGACGCGGAAGTATATAACAGCGGTCTTGAAGGCTATAACGGAACCGGCTTTATATGCCTTTCGGATCACGCCATGGCATCGCTGACCATAACTGTTCCCACTTCTCAGCACTATGACATAGGGCTGAGGCTTTGCAGCAATAACACAAAGACTGCGATAATCGCAGGCGGAGAAAACGAGATAAACAGTCCCGACGGGGATTACACCACGCTTGACGGAACGGTCTGCGGCGCTGTATATGCCGGAAGCGGCAATCAGTTTGAGACGTACTGGCTCAGGGGAGTATATCTTGGCAGGGGCGAGAACAAGATAACCGCGCAGGCTATTGCCGGAACTTCGTATATTGATGAGATCACGGTAAAGAGCGGTTCTACCGTGCAGAAGCTCGCATACGGCGTGTCAAATTCATGTGTTGACCCGAATGCCGGTGTTGCTGCAAAGACAGTAAAGCGCTATCTTGCAGATGTTTACGGAAACCGCGTGCTTACCGGACAGTTCTGCTCCTCCGGTACAAATACTGAAATAAACGCGATCTATATGGCAACAAACCGTTACAGCGCCATACGCTGCGCGGACATAGGGATATTTACCGACCATTATAAGGGATTTGACAAGAACGACGAGAACGAGATAAGCACCGCGGCAGGCTGGTGGAAAGGCGGAGGGCTGGTGAGCTATTCGTGGTACTGGCAGTCACCTACGGACGAACCCTCTTGCTTCACGAGTCTGACTGATTTTGACATAAAAAAAGCCGTTACCGACAGCGATCTTGTTCCGACGCTGAATCCCGCATCTCTTGAAACGTACTTTCAGACCGGACGAATAAGCAGAGAATGTCTTGATCTTATAACGGACATTGACGCTGTTGCGCAGAAGCTGAAAACCCTTGAAGCTGAAGATGTCCCGGTATTGTTCAGACCTCTTCCCGAAGCCGGAAACGGCTGGTACTGGTGGGGCGCGGACAAGGACGGCTATCTGTGGCTCTACAAGTTCATTTTCAGGCGTTTTACCGAGTATCATCAGCTTTCAAACATAATCTGGATATGGGACGGCGAAAGCTATGATTATTACCCCGGTGACGAGTATGTAGATATTGTTGGAATGGATATTTACAGCACCTCGGATATATCCGGAAATTCCCGCATGATGGACGCTGTCGGATATACGATAAAGAGCAAGCTCACCGCGCTTACAGAGTGCGGAAGGATACCAAATCCCGATTATCTTGTGCGTGATAACGCATACTGGCTGTGGTTCGCTCTGTGGAAAGGCGATTATATCATCAACAGCAACGGCACTATCCAGTATTCACACGTAAACGCCACCGAACTCGATTACGCCTATAACAACGAGCTGTTTATCACCCTCGATGAACTTCCGGACTTTTCAAGATATTGAACAAGAAGTCGCCGCTGCGCTTGAGAGGGTTCAGATCGGGGCTCGTCTGTCGGTCATCCCCTTCTGTCACCTCCGGCGACATCTCCCCCAGTGGGG
>ODAI013326528.1_pt1 | contig 12247 bp, 11 predicted proteins | sample 1539321 | NCBI WGS metagenome assembly ODAI01 (sample SAMN02144231, study PRJEB22623) | gut metagenome | biome: sheep rumen | host: Ovis aries | place: New Zealand
CTGCCCTTTTGCAGAACGAGACCCATCCATACCACCAGAGTGGAAAAATGAAGGCTCATATTGCAAAGTACGGTACTGTTATGGAAAGCTGGTTTCCACTCGGCGGCCGAGGCTACACCAAGACACTTTTCAACGACCCTACAATCAGCGCAATCGCAAAGGCACATGGAAAATCTTCCGCCCAAATCATCATCCGCTGGCACCTGCAGGCAGGCAATATTGCAATCCCCGGCAGCTCCAACGAAAAGCACATCATAGAAGATGCAAGCGTCTGGGATTTTTCTTTGACCGATGACGAGATGAGGCAGATGGCTTCGATAAATAAAGATAGACGTAATGCAAATTATTAGATATTGGATTTTGGGCGTTCCCCCGCTTACGCTGGGTCGGGCGTTACGCACTTCGCTACCGCTCATTCCTGCGGAACGCGCTGCGCGCGGTGCTCCATGCCCTAACGCAGAGGCGTGATGCCACAGTAGGGATTTTTGACATTAAAAGTAAATCAGCATACTACATTCGCCCATACTTACTCTTTATCCCAATCTACACTTGGTAACGAATCTACAATATCCACTGTCTGAACGCTCACATTTATCACCGACAACAGCAAATCCAGAATATAGCGTGGCTTCTGATGTTCCCGAGACCAGGCGTTGGGATTGTTTACAATGCCAGAACCGCTTTTCTTTGCTTGTGAATTCCACTTTTTGCTTCCATACCATTCCATTACATGCTCGATTGCACTTTGCCCATTGACCACATAATCGTAGGCTTTGAGCGGAATGTTTGTAACTTTGTGATAGTGATTATAGATGATTGTGTCTTTCTCACCCTTCCTTTCAAATTCCATTTGATTTACGGCGTAATACTCGTAATCTTTGGAATTGTCACACGGATTCGATTTTGCTAACGCAAAATCAGTAGCACTGTCCGCTGCGACAAGGCTTCCATCATCTAAGTCATATTTGGTTTTTGGAATTTTATACTGCCCTTGTTCCAATGACTCCACTTTTACTTCTTTACAAGGTTCTAAGTTTTCGTAATTTAGGTGGAGTTTTGCAAGTTTTCTGCCGGCCTCCACAAAAGCAAAGAATTTTTTGTAATCGCCTACGAGCGGAATTCGTGGCAACATTTTCTTTAAGTCGTCCGCAAACTTCTCACGATAACTTTTTGAATGAAGAATACCGTAGACATAATAGAATAAATCTTCTTTTGTTACTTTGCTACCGTATTTGTCTTGAGCGCGCATCAGTATAAAATCACTGATTGCGTCATGACGTACATACTGCGATTCTTCTAAGCCAGCAGAAGCAAACAGCGTATCTTTTGAGCCCACATCTTCATACCAGTAGAGCGGGAAGCATTGCGTGCCCCCGTCAAAGTTGTTGAGGTCTGGTATGCAGTCAGAAATGAGTGTCGCAAAGCCCTTGCGTTCGTTTAAACCTGTTACACGAATTACAAGATTTTTGTGGGTTGGAGTTGGAAAGATTTTTAGTTGTTGATAAGAACGCTGTAAGAATTGTTTTTCATACATAAAATTTTGTTTGCAAAATGGTCTATATGATGCAATAGAAATCTTACTTTTATCAAAGTTATACACAACATTTTTTTCTAAATCTTTTAAAAATAAATCTGTCCAAGCTATCTTTTGTGAATCGTATTTTACAAAATCTTTTGCACTCTTTTTTGATAAATTATTTTTTATAAATTCTGCCCGTTGTTCATTATAGAAATCAACCATTTCTTTTACAGATTTTGAAAGAAGTTTTGCGTCAAAATTGTAAAGTAAATAATCCTTGTTCGTACCACATCCAAGAGAATAGTTTATAAACCAACTTTCTGAAGAATAATCATATTTCTTTTTCGCTTCAACAGGAATCCAGGTGGCGAACAAATCATTTCTTGTCGTAATCCAGTCGCCGTGCTCATTCGGTGTTATTTCCGTGCATTCAAGATTCTGTATGCTTTTTGCCTCCGTTATTTTCTTGAATTTGTCGCTACGGCTTAAATAGTTTCCGATGTCGCAGTAGTGAATTTTACAGTTGCCTGTTCGAGCTTTCTGTTTTACAAGAATAGTGATTGCGACACCAGTCATAATGTCAAAGACATTCTGACCTTCTTTTTTCGCTCCTTCTCCTTTTTTCCCTCTGATTGCGCCACGGAGATTAAACACATAAACCGAATCAAATTCATTCTGAATCGATTTCCTGAATCCGTCCAATCCGTTTTTTTCGAGATATCCGCTGTTTGTTATGAATGCAATAACTCCACCGTTATCTTTATTTAGTCTATCGCTCGCCCACCGGAATGCCTTGATGTAGCTGTCATAAGCAGATTTATTAAGGCCTGCTTCGGATTGAGCAACATAAGTCTTTGCAATTTGGCTTTCCAAAAGCGGGTATTTTTGGTTCTGTGCGTTGTCGTTTGCGCTTTCCTGTCCGATGGAGTATGGCGGATTTCCCATAATCACAGTAATAGGAAGTTTTTTCTGCTCGTTCACACGCTCAGAGTTTTCCTGAAAGACCTTATCCTGCAAATTGTTAATGCCTTTCGTTTCATAAAGTTGGAAGGTGTCAGTAAGGCATATTCCGTTAAAGGGTTCATATGTAGATGCTGAAACAAGTTCAGCATGACTGTCACCCCGAACTTGTTTCGGAGTCTTTTGTATCAAATCATGGTATACATTTTCAATGTTCACGCTGGCAATGTAATATGCCAACAAAACGATTTCATTTGCAAAAATCTCGTGTTTGTATTTTCGTTCCAAGTCATCTTTTCTGATAATTCCAGACTGCAAGAGCCGCGTGATGAATGTGCCTGTTCCTGTGAACGGATCAATTATGCGAACATTTTCATCGCTGATTGAGCGACCGAACTCTGTGTTCAAGACAAATTCCGCGCTCTTGATGATGAAGTCTACGATTGGAACTGGTGTGTACACTATGCCAAGCTTCTTCACTGTCATCGGGAATGCGTTGCGGAAAAAGCTGTCATACAGTTCAACTACAATCTTCTGCTTTGCCTCAGCATTGTCGATTCCTTCTGCCCGCTTCTGAACAGATTTATAAAAGCGTTCGAGTTTTTCCATGTCATCGCTGTCGCTCTTTTCATCCAGCAGCTTGACTATCTCTTCCAGAGATTTTGAGACAGGATTTTCTTTTGTAAAATGGTCGTTTCCAAATAGAGCTTCAAAGACTGGCTTTGTAATCATGTGCTGCGCAAGCATTTCAACTGCATCAGACTGGCTTACGCTGGGATTCAAATTTGCTTTGAGTCCTTCCCAATACTGATTGAATTTTTCTTTGTGGTCGCCGCCAACAGAAATGAGTTTATTGATACGCTCAATGTTTCGCTTTGCAATCTCTCCGATATCTTTTCCCCAGTCAGCCCAGTATCTTTTTGAGCCGACCTTGTTCACCATCTTTGCAAAAACCTGCGACTGCAAATCCTGAAACTTGTTATATAGTTCCTGTTGCAGCTCGTCAAAATCAAATTCCTGAGTTACCCAGGTCTCTTCTGTTCCGTCCTTAAAGACGGCTTCGCCAATTCCAAAATTGCCGCCTCCGGTAACTCGAATGCTCTTTGGCTTCTTTTTGTTAAGCTCAAGCTTGTTTACTGTGGCGTTGAATCGGTCATCATGGGCTCGCAATGCTTTCAATACCGTCCAAACAATTTTAAAATCATCGCTCTTATCAAGAATTTCGCTTGCGTCACTGTTTGAAGGAACGATAACGGGGATGATAATATAGCCGTACTTTTTGCCTTCCGCCCGGCGCATTACACGGCCAACAGACTGAACTACATCGACCTCACTGTTACGGCTTGAAAGGAAAAGTATGGCATCCAAACTAGGAACATCAACACCCTCGCTCAGACAGCGCACATTGTTAAGGATTCGGCACTCTTTTTTGTTGCTGTCAGCCTTTTTGAGCCAGTCAAGTTTTTCTTCACGGATTGAGCTTCCCATGGAGCCGTCAACATGGTCAGCTTCAACTACAACCAGTTCGCTTCTCGCTTCTTCGCTCATATTTTCGTAATATGCTTTCTGGCAAACATTAAAGCTGTCGCGAAGGTACTTTGAGTTTTCAATGTTGGAGCAGAATGCAACGGCAGATTTCATCGGCTCAGGGTCTTCGTCCGTAAAAAGCTCTTTATCGGTAAGATAATTGGTGCGTTTTGAAAGAACATTTATACAACCGATAAGTTTTATTGCATCGTCTGCCTTGATTTCCTTGTCATCTTCTGTTTTCTGGTCAAGAATGATTTGCTGGATTTTCGGGTCAACGGAATTTTCGTCTAGAGTAAGAACAACCACCTTATAGTCGGAAAGAAGTTTCTTCTCTACAGCCTCGCCAAAGCCAATACGATAGATTTCCACTCCGTAAATCTCCGGGTCATCCATGCTCCAGAGCGTTGTCTCCGTTTCCTTTGCCTTGCTCTGGGCGTTCGTGTCGTAAAGTTTCGGCGTTGCCGTCATATAAAGGCGTTTCTTTGCCTTAACATTGCTGTCGGAATGAACCTGCACGAACGCGGAATCAAGTTTTCCGTTGGGAGTGTAGCCGGTTGTTCGGTGTGCTTCATCACAGACAATCAAATCAAAGATGAAAGGTTCTTTGTCATGCTGAACTTGATTCAGCATCTGAGACCCCGAATCAAGTTCGGTGTGACTATACTTCGTGTTTATCGCTTTCTGAACTTCTCCGATTACATCAATTGACTGGTAGGTGCTGAACACGACAATCATTCCGCCCTCTTTTTCCTGCCGTCTCTTGAAATTCAAAAACTGAGAGCGAACTTTATTTGCATCGGTTGTGGCAGGAAGCACAAGATTTGAAATTGTATCATCGTTAGCTTTTGAAGCCTTGGCATCAGAACAGATACAAATTGGGTAAATGTTCTGTTTGCACTGTGCTGACCATTCTTTTAATGTCTGGCTCAAAAGTGCAATTGACGGAACGAGGAACAAAACAAGATGGCTGTCGGTTGCAAGTCCTTCCGCAATGCGAAGCGAAGTAAAAGTTTTTCCTGTTCCGCACGCCATAATCAGCTTTCCTCGCTCGTGGCTCTCAAAATATCTGAGCGTAGCATCAAAGGCTTTTTGCTGATGTTCCCGCAAATCGTATTTTACGGAAGACGCTTTTTCGCCATAAAGTCCTGCATCAAGCTTTTCCCAGTCAACGCTGTCATTCTGCAAGTCAATAAGACCGAGACGAGCGACATGGAGCTTGTCGATTGCATTCTGCGCCTCTGAGTTAAAGCCGTTTATTGTTGTATCTATCCAAATGCGGTGGGAGAAAGTTTTTTGCTTGCCATCAATGATGAAAGGGAATTGGGAAGTCGTGATAAAAGTGCTGACTGTTGCAAGGTCAACTTTCTTGTTTCCCTGATAGCACTTGCACTGAACCGCCCAATACTCATCGTTGTAAGTACGACATACAAGGTCTATTCCTGTGTCTTTTCCGCCTGTACCGAATTGGTCTTTGTATGGAAAATCTGACCAAAGCCATACATCTGAAAGCTGCGACCTGTATTCAGGTTTTGTCAAAAGATAGGCTTTTATGAGCTTTTCAAAACGGTCGCCCTTATCGCGCTCAGAAAATGATTCTGTGCGGTATTTGCTGATAATTGAATCGAAAGCGTTTTGAACAGTGGAAGACATAAAAACTCCAAATTGCTTAAAATTGCTAATCTTTTAGAGTAAAAGATAACGCACAATGAGTATATCATAAAATAGATAAATTTGGGTAATCAGATTGAAATTTTTCTCAATTAAAGTAGCCTTATGAACAAGTATGAGTCTGATTTTATAGCTAATTTGATTTATTACAGGGAATTGCGTGGTTACACCCAGTCTGTTCTGGCAGGATTATGCGACAGAACAAAGGGAAATATCGGCGTAATTGAGTCTGGAAAATCCGCTCCGTCGTTTGAGATGATACTAAAAATCGCTGATGCGCTGGAAATCCATCCCGCCGACCTTTTCTTGCGCAACGCAAGCCAGAGCCGTGAGGATGTGAGGAAGTTTTTTGACGAGGAATTGTCGCCGAAAGTGAGGGAGATGGTAGAGAAAAGGTTTCCTGTGGCGGAAAAGTGCGGGGAATAAAAAAGGCCCAATTAAATAAACATTTTCATGCAGTAATAAACCTCTTGTTAGTATTATAAATGGTTTCGTTTTAGTACAGTAAGATTTTTCCCTTTTATCCATGAAGCTTATGACGATTATTATTATATTCTATATCATATAACGCTATACATAGCGTTACTTACATACATTATTACATATAGCGTGCAATAAAATTTATTTTGAAAATTTACTTGACTTATTCCTGATTAAGAGATATATTTGTATTAGGGTGAAGGAGGTAATTTTTTTATTTGTCTGAAAGTGCAATAAAACTGCACGATACAACAAATACCTTGCAGGGAGGTCTAAATGGCAGAAGATGTAAATTTTGGAAAGAGAGTGCAGAATCTGCGGACAAACGCAGGCTTAAGCATGGAACAGCTTGCATCAAAGCTAAAAGTTTCCAAGAGCCGCGTGAATATGTGGGAAAACGGCGGGATTATACCTCGTAGAGACATGCTCGTTAAAGTAGCAGAATTCTTTGGAGTTTCTACGGATTTTCTTCTGGGCTCTGGTCAGGAAGGAAAGGTTCCGGAGGCAGACAAGGAAGTACAGATTATTCAAAGGGGGTTAAAAGACATGAACGCAGAGCAACATAAAAAAGCCTTGAAAATCTTGTCAGCCGCTTTTGATGATATTTTTGATGATGACGAGGGGGACTAGTTAATGATACAAAAGCCTGGTTTTAAAAAAGCGTATATTCTTGCAAATGAGATGCTTGTGGCTGCCCACTGTATTTCTTCGTTTCCGTTTGATGCTAAAGAATTTGTAAATGAGCAGACTGACTTAAAATTTTGCTCTTACAAAAAAGCTTTAGAAAAATACGGATTGGATTGCCATCATTTAGGCAGCGATTCTGCAGAACTCGCAAAAAAAGGCGGTAGGAATATTGTCTTTTACAATCAGGATGAATGTGATATAAGAGATCCCTTCAACAGATTGCATGAAACAGGACACTTTCTTATGGGGCATAAGACAAACATTGATAAAGACAATCCTCTGTATGGAATTCAAGAAGTCGAGACAAACTTTTTTGCAGCTCAAATGCTTATGCCGTTACAGATGCTTAAGGAAATTCAAAAACGAGGATATAAGGTGAACGAATATTATCTTATGAAAAACTTTGGAGCCTCTGCCCCTGCGGCTTCTCATAGAGTAAAAACTTTGAACAGCCGATTTTACCTTACAGCAGATGAAAAGATTTTTGATGATATTATTGTTGAAAAATACCGGAAGTTCATTGATAAGGTTGCACCAAAAAAACTTGAATATTCATATTCTTGCTGGGATGACCCGATGCAAAAGGAGCGCGATTCATGGTATTAAATAAAAAAGTCTGAAAACAGTTGCATGTTATGTAACAGGCAACGGCTCTCAGACTTAGCGGCATCAATAACGATACCAAATGTGGTTATTTGATATTATCACTATTGACCCGCCGTATTCAAGAGCCGTTGCCATAATCTCAATATGAGGAGGCAATGCTTTATGGCAACCACTCCAAATCTTATGGATTCAATATCGAATCCCAACGGCCGTGTGTCTGTAAAATTACAGCGCAACTATTTCTCAAAAGACTCATCTGATAAATATGTCGGAAGAGCCGTCCGAAATACCCACACAGTAGGAAATGTCCTCCAGCTTGTGGCGAACAAAGTTCCTCAGCTTGATATTGGGACGGTTTATTCAGTTTGTGATGCTCTGGAAAAAGTCATTACAGAATCTTTGGGAAGCGGAAATTCCGTAAACTGCCTTAACCTCGGCGTGTTTTACATTGCATGTAAAGGTTCGACAGATGGAAAAACTTCTTCGCCAGACATCACGGTAAAATTCATTCCCTCTGACCTTACGAAGTCTGCAATCTCCAAAGTCACCGTTGAACAGGAAGCGTATTCCGAGCCGGTCGCAACAATAAGCAAGATTGTTGACATTGATACTGGCGATGCCGACGGAAGACTTTCTTTGAATGGTTCTGTTCAGATTTTAGGAAAAAAACTTTTGATTGGCGGTGAAGGAAGCGGAATCTGGTTTGCGCCCGCAACAGGCGAAGATTCTGTAATCGATGAAAGCGGAACTGACTGGATACAGGTTGCGGCAAAACTATCTGTTAATAAGCCCGGAACATTGCTTTTCCCGCTTCCTAAATCACTTACAAGCGGAAAGTACCGCATTATTCTTAAAACTCGTTGTCCTTCAAATCTGAAGTACGAGCGAAAAGAACTTGTTACAACAATCTCTGATTCAATTGAGATTCAGTAAGGTATGAGCTTTCTTGCAGGACGGAATTATTCTGTCCTGCAAGATTGGTGAAAAGAAATATGATAAGGACTATAATATGGGTTCAAGAGGACAGGCTTTAAAATCAGGTGGATTTACGGAATACAAATATCACACAATTGCCCGATATAATAATGTGAGGTTTGTTGTGCAGAATGATAATTGGAATAAGCACTATAAACTTACAGAGATGAGCAACTCTCCATGGGCTATATATGCAGAAGCAGATTCAGATGGGAAATTGCGTACAATTACTTTCTATAATGGAAGTCGAAAGAAGTTTAAAGAGGTAGACCTCGATAAGCCGCATAAGGGATTATCACCTCATATTCATGAATGTGACCCAAAAACGAGTTTACGATTTACAGGAAAAGACCCCCGTCCGCTTACTGAAAAAGAGAAAAATAAAGTCAATAAAATCATTGACTTTTATAATAAGCATGAACTTTCAAAGTATGCAAAAAATGGAGGTAAAATGAAATGAAAGATAACGATGAAAATCTTCTCCTGGATGTAAATCTTGGAACACTTGATGATTTTTACGAGTCATGTGATGGAGAGCCATATTTTGTTCATTTAACATGGCATTATGACATTTCTTGGGGTGAAGATGATGGCTGGGATGTCTATATTTTACCGGAAGAAGAATATGCGAATAACAGTAAATGGTATGAAACAGCATGTAAAGAACATTTCAAAGACTTGTGCGACTTAGTTTTTAACTTGAAATTAAAAGATGATGGACGTACAGTGGCTGAGTACATCTGTGACTACCAGAAGATTCCGCGTTATGCAGTTCCGATTCCGCCAAAGTTCGTAAATGACTCTAAGAGAAAGCATTAGGGCAAAAGTAAGCCAGTGAGGGCAGATTATATGAAACATTATTTTCAGACAGGAAACGATGTATTGGATTTTAATCGCTATTATAAAGGAAAAGAAGAGCCGCCTTTATTCAGAAAGCAATTCATTGATTTGAAGGACAAGATTTTTATCCCGATTGATGATTTAGGACTTCTGAAACTTTCTAAAAGTCAAGAAAGTGAAGTGATTCTGCATCAATTTGTAAAGGATTCTCGGCAAAATAAGTTTGTTATAAATAAAAAACCTCCACTTGATTTATTTCAAAAAGTGTATGCTGTCACAAGCTCTGACCTTAGTGTTGATTCAGCAAATTCTTATGATATTTTTAATCTTGGAAATATTTTAAAGGCAAGAATCAATGCCTTTAGGCTGCAAAATGAATTTGATTTGCTAGTAATCCTTACTTTGATATGGGGAGAAGAAAGCACTTTTAAATACGCTTTTGAAAACATAGAAAAAGGAAGCGTAGTTGCCGTATCTTCACAGGCAATTGAGAATATAGAAATTTTTAGAAAAGGTTTTATTCAGGCTGTAAAACTGATTGAACCTGACTATATCTGTTGGTATGGAAAAGTCTTTGATTGGGTAAGTGATTATTATGATACTTCAAAAATCATTCAGATGCAGACAAGGACACAACTCATTCACAGAAAGCTGATGTTGGAACGCTTTAAGGGGCAAATTGATTTATTTTCCGCATAGATAGTGAGACACCGCAGCCTATCGCCATGAAACAGGCTACGGTGATTTTCTTTTGATTTATTTGATTTCAATCATATCAATCAGACTTCCGTCACATTCTGGATAATGTTTGCAATAAACCAAAGGTTCATCATCATCTGGAATTTGAACGACATTTGCTTCTTTATATAAATATTCTTTTCCACAATGAATACAGTGTACTTTTGTGTTCATCGTAAAATCTGTTTTAAAAGCGTGAATTCCTCGTTCAAGACCAGCAACTCTTGTTTATCCATACATTATGGTTGGTGAGAGAATTTTGTAATCTAAGTAAGTTCCATGACAGTTAGGATAGTTCTTGCAAACGGTCATAGTAAGATTTGTGGCATTTTCTTTTATTACCTTAGATTGCGTAAAATTGAATGCTTTATTGCAATGTGTACAAAAAACGTAAGAAGATTTCCGCAGCGTTCCGTCTGGATTGTTTTCATCAGAGAATTTTTTAAATTCTTCCGATTTCATTTTCCCAGATAAAATTGTCAGTTTTTCAGATGGAAGATTCACAATCTCTTTTCTGTCTCCCAGTTCATAATATTGGCGTGCATAATCAAGGACTGCTTCTTTTCCATATTGTTCAACCCCCGTAAACATTAATGTTTCTTCCCAGTCCTGTACATCCTGAGCATTCTTAAATCTTCGTAGCAGCAACTCCGCAAGTTCCAGTTCAGTTTCAGAAGCATGAACTAAATCATCCCACTTCTTAAACCCTACCATTTTTGCAATGTAATGTTGAGCGCGCGCAAGTTTTATATTCTGTTCGTCTTTATCATCCAACTCATAATAGAAGAACAAGTCGCCTACATCGTAGAACTTTGAGGAATAGTGATACGAAATAAATCCGTCACTTTCAACTGTTTGGGTTTGTGTCTGCCAGTCTTTTAAGAATTTCTTGGCTTCATTCTTGAAGAATTCAAGATTTGACATAATGATACTCCTTGAGCATCTTTTTTTATTGCCTTTGCTTATTATGCCAGTACCTTAAAGCAGCAATAAACCTGACGCTCTTAGGTAATCATTAAGTATTATGATATGGTATGAATTAATCTTCGCACTGGCAGCCAACTCTACCATGGAACTGTCTATAACATAGCAAATAGTTACAAATTATGTCAATAGACAAAGGAAGGCTGGATTGACAGCTTGCGACTTACCGTCTCAAAGTTTCTAGGCACATTCACAAAATCTGTCGCTTATCCCGCATATCGTCAAAATCTGCCCATTGAGTTTAACCAAGCCTATGATAGACTGACCGCAAGAAAAGACAAGGGAGCTTTACGCATGAAAAAACTAATTGCACTTATACTCACACTGGCTGTCGTGGCGGCGACAATTTCCGCCAAGCCAAGCAAAAAGGAAGTTCAAATGAAGCAGGAACGGATTATTGACAGAATGGAAATCCGCGAACTGGTTGACCGCTACGCAGTTGAAAGCGACAAGGGAAATCAGGACTACTACTGAAACATTTTCTCCAGGAATCTCCGTCTCAGAATCATCATGGGCGAGAATGTGAACGAAATCAACGGCGTTGAAAAGATGATTGAAATCTACAAGAAAGGCGGGGCTGCAAAAATCTCCTTCCATCAAACTGGCCAGCAAGTTTTGAACTTCATTGACGAAAGCCATGCGAAGGGCGTTGTCTACCTGACAGCTCTTTTGGGCGATGAAAAGCCCGCCAAAATGTATATCCGCTACGAAGACACCTACGAAAAAATCGACGGAAGATGGTGGATTACCTAGCGCGACCAGATTTTTGTACACAGGGAACAGTAGAAGACACAATATGGAAACAATCAAATTAAACAATGAAATCACTTGTCCGGTAATTGGACTTGGAACTTTTATGCTCTCACCGGCAGATACCCAGAACAGCACCCGCGTGGCTTTGAAGATGGGATACCGCCTTATCGATACAGCAAATGCTTATGTAAACGAGCGCGCTGTTGGCCGGGGAATCAGGGAAAGCGATGTGGCAAGAAATGATGTTTTTCTTTCCACAAAGCTCTGGCCGTCGGAATACGAAAATCCAAATGCTGTTGATGAAACTCTTGAGCGTCTTGGAGTCAATTACGTTGACCTGCTCTACATCCATCAGCCGGCAGGAAACTGGCTTGCAGGTTACCGTCAGCTTGAAAAGGCTCTCCGCGATGGAAAAGCCCGCTCAATCGGCATTTCTAATTTTGAAGGAAAATATATTCAGGAACTTGAGACCAAATGGGAAACAGCGCCTCAGTTCATTCAGGTAGA
>ODAI010527226.1_pt1 | contig 12246 bp, 11 predicted proteins | sample 1539321 | NCBI WGS metagenome assembly ODAI01 (sample SAMN02144231, study PRJEB22623) | gut metagenome | biome: sheep rumen | host: Ovis aries | place: New Zealand
ATATATAATAATGTATAAAGAGAAGAGATGATTACAGTAACCAATCTGGCAATTCAATTTGGAAAGAAGACACTTTACAAAGACGTCAACCTGAAGTTTACAAGTGGAAACATCTATGGCATCATCGGTGCTAACGGAGCAGGAAAATCAACACTGCTACGCGCCATCAGCGGTGAGCTGGAACCCAACAAGGGTTCGGTAGAGCTGGCACCAGGCGAACGACTGTCGGTACTGGAGCAGGACCACTTTAAGTATGACGAGTTTTCGGTTATGGACACGGTACTGATGGGACATCAGCCACTGTGGAAAAACATGAAAGAGCGCGAAGCTCTCTATGCGAAGGAAGAGATGACCGAAGAGGACGGCAACCTTGCTGCCGAGTTAGAGATGGCATTTGCCGAGATGAATGGCTGGGAAGCCGAGAGTGAAGCTGCCCAGCTGTTGCAGAACTTAGGCGTGCAGGAAAGTCAGCACTACAAGCAGATGTCAGAAATATCGAACAATGAAAAGGTACGTGTCATGCTGGCAAAAGCCTTGTTCGGACACCCTGACAACTTGTTGCTCGACGAGCCGACGAACGATTTGGACCTGGACACCGTACAGTGGCTGGAAGAATATTTGTCGAACCTGGAGCAGTGCGTGCTCGTAGTGAGCCACGACCGTCACTTCCTGGATGCCGTATCAACACAGACAGTAGATATCGACTTCGGTAAGGTAACGTTGTTCTCGGGTAACTACTCGTTCTGGTACGAGTCGTCACAGCTGGCTCTGCGTCAGGCACAGAACCAACGTCTGAAGGCAGAAGAGAAGCGCAAACAGCTGGAAGAGTTTATCCGTCGTTTCTCTGCCAACGTAGCCAAGTCGAAGCAGACCACATCGAGAAAGAAGATGCTGGAGAAGCTGAACGTGGAACAGATTACACCATCGACACGAAAATATCCTGGCATCATCTTCCAAATGGAGCGTGAACCAGGCACGCAGATTCTTGAGGTTCACGGACTGAAGGCGGTCGATGCTGACGGTACAGTGCTGTTTGACAACGTGGAATTCACCATAGAAAAGGGACAGAAGACCGTTTTCCTCTCTCATAACCCTAAAGCCATGACGGCACTGTTCGAAATCATCAACGGTAACCGACAGGCTGATGCCGGCGAATACAAGTGGGGCGTGACCATTACAACGGCTTACTTGCCACTGGACAATACGGCATTCTTCCAGAGTGATATGAACCTGGTGGAATGGCTGAGCCAGTACGGAACGGGCAACGAAGTGATGATGAAGTCGTACCTGGGACGTATGCTCTTCAAGGATGAAGACGTGCAAAAGAAGGTCTGCGTGCTCTCCGGTGGTGAGAAGATGCGATGCATGATAGCACGCATGCAGCTGAAAAACGCCAACTGCCTCATTCTGGACACCCCGACCAACCACCTCGACCTGGAGTCAATACAGGCATTCAACAATAATCTGATCAACTTCAAGGGCAACATCTTGTTCGCTTCCCACGACCATGAGTTCATCAATACCGTGGCCGACCGTATCATTGAACTGACACCAAAGGGAACCATCGACAAGCTGATGACCTATGATGACTACATCTATGACGAAGCTATCAAAGAGCAGAAGGCAAAGATGTATGAGTGATTTGAGGTCAGAGAATGGAGACATGAGCGTTTAGGCACGGATTTTGCCTAACGCTTAACAAAACTAATAATTATAGCTATTATGACAGAAAAAGATATCAACATCGAGGAAGAAGAGAAGCTGGACGAGCAAAACGTTCAGGAGAATGACAATTCGGCAGAGACTGAAGAAGCCCCACAGGACACAGAGAACGAGGAGCAAGAGGCTGAGGAAGAGGACGAAACCGCTAAGCTGAAAGCTGAAGTGGCCACTCTGCAGGACAAGTATCTGCGTTCGGTAGCCGAGTTTGACAACTACCGTAAGCGCACTACAAAGGAGAAGGCAGAGCTGATACTCAACGGTGGAGCCAACGCCATCAAGGCCATACTACCCGTTCTGGACGACATGGAACGTGCCATAGCCAATGGCGAGAAGACCGAAGACCCACAGGTGCTGCGCGAAGGCATGGAACTGATTTTCCAGAAGTTCCAGAAAGCACTGGAAGGTCTGGGCGTGAAACAGATTGACACCAAGGACGCTGACTTCGACGTTGACATACATGAAGCCGTGGCTATGGTGCCTGGTGTTGAAGACGACAAGAAAGGCAAAGTCATCGACTGTCTGCAACAAGGATATAAACTGAACGAAAAAGTCATACGTCATGCCAAAGTGGCAGTAGGACAATAATATTGCAATGAAAAGAGACTACTATGAGGTGTTAGGCGTCCAAAAGGACGCAACCGAGGACGAAATAAAGAAGGCTTATCGAAAGATAGCCATCAAATACCATCCTGACCGCAATCCCGGCAACAAAGAGGCCGAAGAGAAATTCAAGGAGGCAGCAGAGGCTTACGACGTGTTGCCCGACCCACAGAAACGTCAGCAATACGACCAGTTTGGCTTTGCCGGACCTGGTGGAAGCGGTTTCGGCGGTTTCGGTGCCACAAGCATGGACATGGACGACATCTTCTCGATGTTCGGAGACATCTTTGGCGGGCATGCCGGATTCGGTGGATTTGGTGGCGGGCAGCGTCGTCCACAGAAACATCGTGGCAGCGACTTGCGACTGAAAGTACGTTTGTCACTAAACGAAATATCGCAAGGTGTAACCAAGAAATTCAAAGTACGCAAAGACGTAGCATGTTCACACTGCAACGGTACAGGTGCTGAAGCCGGCAGCGGTGACGAGATATGCCAGACATGTCACGGTTCAGGCGTTATCACCCATACGACACAAAGCATCTTCGGAATGATGCAGACACAAGGCATCTGTCCGACCTGCAATGGCAGCGGTCATGTCATTAAGAACAAGTGTAAGCATTGCGGCGGCACCGGAGTTGAGAAAGGCGAGGAAGTAGTAGAAATAAACATTCCTGCCGGTGTGGCAGAAGGCATGGTGGTGAACGTTCCTGGCAAGGGAAATGCAGGACATAACAATGGCATCAACGGTGACATTCAGGTATTCATTGAGGAAGAAGAGAACGACACCTTCATTCGCGACGAGAACGACCTGATATACAACCTCTTGCTGGACTTCCCGACAGCAGCCTTAGGCGGTGAAGTAGAGATTCCAACAATAGAAGGTAACAAACTGAAAATCAAGATAGAAAGCGGAACACAGCCAGGCAAGACCATGCGTCTGCGCGGAAAAGGTCTGCCTGCCGTTCAGGGCTATGGCAGCGGTCGTGGCGACCTGGTGGTAAACGTCAGCGTTTATGTACCTAAGACACTGAGCCGCGAAGAGAAGCAACAGTTGGAAGCCTTCAAGAACAGCGACAACTTCAAGGGCGATACCGACACGAAGAAATCGATATTCCAGAAGTTCAAGAACTATTTTAATTAATCGTTGCAAGGAATGAATTACGTAGAGACGACACAGTATTTGTTCAGTCAATTGCCACAATTTGAAAAAGACGGTGCTTCCAGTTATAAGGAAGGACTGGAAAACACGTTGGCACTGGACGAACACTTCAAGCATCCACACCGTAACTACCGCACCATTCACGTGGCAGGAACGAACGGCAAAGGTTCTTGCTCGCACACGCTGGCGGCACTGTTGCAATGCTGTGGTTATAATGTCGGACTCTACACATCGCCTCATTTGGTGGATTTCCGCGAACGCATACGTGTTAACGGGCAGCCCATCAGTCAGGAATACGTCATTGATTTCGTAGAGAAAGAACGCACCTTCTTCGAGCCACTGAAGCCTACATTCTTCGAACTGGCCACTGCCATGGCGTTCAAATACTTCAGCGACATGCACGTGGACATAGCCGTCATTGAAGTTGGCTTGGGTGGAAGACTGGACTGTACCAACATCATCAGCCCCGACCTCTGCGTCATAACGAACATCAGTTTCGACCACACACAGTTCTTAGGCGACACGCTGGCAAAGATAGCTGCCGAGAAAGCTGGCATCATCAAGGCTGAAACGCCCGTCGTTATTGGCGAGACGAATGCAGAGACACGTCCGGTCTTCGAGGCTAAGGCACGTGAAATGAAAGCCCCGATTACCTTTGCAGAAGATTCGCCCGAGGTGCTGACGGCAGAGACGTCGGGTAACGGACACATGTTCTACCACACGAAAAGCTATGGCGACCTACATGGAGAACTGGGCGGCTTGTGTCAGCAAAAGAATACCAACACCATCTTGTGTGCCATCAGACAACTGGAAAAGATCGGACTATTGGCACAATGCACAAGTCAGGATAACCGCGAGAAAAGTCGCAAAGAGATAGCCGAGGCATTCGAGCACGTCTGCGAACTGACCGGACTACAAGGACGTTGGCAAATAGTGAAGACAAACCCAAGAGTGGTATGTGACACCGGACACAATCTGGCAGGTTGGGAATATCTCAGCCAGCAACTCAAAAGCGTCAGATGCCGTCAGATGCACATCGTTTTCGGCATGGTGGACGACAAGGATGTCGATGGTGTCATGAAACTACTGCCAACGGATGCACAGTACTATTTCACGAAAGCAAACAACAAACGGGCTATTCCTGAGTCACAACTCGCATTAAAAGCAAAAGAGCACGGACTGCAAGGCAACACCTTTCCCACTGTAAGTGAGGCATATAACATGGTGAAAAGCGTTGTCGCACGCGAAGATTTCGTCTTTGTAGGTGGCAGCAGTTACGTTGTTGCCGACTTCCTGAAAAATTGCATTTAGGTGTTTTTAACATTCCGTTGAACGTTTTTTTAGACGTTTATTTTGTTAATTTCGAGTTTTTTCAGTTACTTTGCAAACAACAAGTGTAACTAAAAACAAGAAATTATGTCAAACACCTCTGAAACAGCGACTTTATGTGGTCTGAAGCGTAAGGACTTCCAGACCACCATCAATGGTAAAAAAACAGATTTATACATCCTGAAGAATCGTCTGGGCTATGAAGTAGCCATTACCAACTACGGTGGCGCCATTGTTGCCATCATGGTTCCCGACAAGGACGGAAACGTGGCCAACGTCATTCAAGGCCATGATAACATTCAGGACGTTATTAAAAGCCCAGAACCTTATTTATCCACACTCATCGGACGCTTCGGCAACCGCATTGCACGTGGACAGTTCACACTGAACGGCAAGGAGTATCAGCTGGCCATTAACAACGGACCAAACGCACTGCACGGTGGACCTACCGGTTTCCATGCCCGCGTATGGGATGCCCGTCAGATGGGACCACGCTCGCTCGCACTGCAATACACATCAGCCTACGGCGAGGAAGGATTTACCGGAGAGTTCCGTGTAACGGTGGAATTCACCTTTACCGACCAGAACGAACTGGTGATTGAATATCTGGCATCAACCAACAAGAAAACCATTTGCAACCTTACCCACCACGCTTTCTTCAGCCTGGCAGGCATCGCTAACCCCACTCCAACCATCGACGACCTGATGTGTGAAGTGAATGCCGACTTCTATCTGCCTACCGACGATACGAGCATTCCTACCGGTGAGATACTGAAGGTTGAAGGCACACCATTCGATTTCCGTACGCCAAAACCCGTTGGTCAGGACATTGATGCCGACGACGAACAGATACGCAACGGACATGGATACGACCACTGCTTCGTTCTGAACAAGAAAGAGGCCGGCGAGTTGTCGTTTGCAGCACGTATCAAAGAGCCGAAGAGCGGACGTACCATGGAGGTTTACACCACAGAACCCGGTGTTCAGATGTATAGCGACAACTGGGCTGACGGCTATAGCGGACAGCATGGTGCAACATTCCCACGCCGTAGCGCTATCTGCTTTGAGTGCCAGCACTTCCCCGACAGCCCGAACCGTCCGTACTTCCCGTCTGTCGTGCTGCGTCCTAACGAGCGTTACAAGCAGAAGACCGTCTATAAATTCGGTGTAGAGAAATAACAACCAACGACTAACACATAAGCTTACATCAAACAATTATGAGTAATCAACAGAAAGTGAATGGCAGTATTATTGCCATTATTACCATGTTCTTCCTATACGCAATGATTGCGTTCGTCACTAACCTTGGCGCACCTATCGGCGTCATCTGGAAGAGCCAGCCGGAAATCGACGGCAACAACATGCTGGGCATGATGGGTAACTTCATGAACTTCTTTGCTTACCTGTTCATGGGTATTCCCGCAGGAAAGATGCTGACTAAGGTCGGCTATAAGAAAACCGCACTCATCGGTATTGCAGTAGGATTCTTCGGTGTACTGACACAGTACATCAGCAGCTTCCCAACAGGCATTTCAGGCTTTTGCGTCTATCTGTTAGGTGCGTTCATCTCTGGTTTCTCTGTATGTATTCTTAACACCGTGGTTAACCCGATGCTGAACCTTCTTGGCGGCGGTGGCAACCGTGGTAACCAGCTGAACCTCATCGGTGGTACACTGAACTCACTCACCGGCACTCTGACACCTATGCTCGTTGGTGCACTGGTAGGTCAGGTAGTAACGATGAAAGACGTGATTGAGAAGAAAGATGTTGTCATCGACGGCGTAACACGAATAGCTACCGAGGGTGACGTGACACAGATGTCACAAGTAAACCTCGTCATGTTCATTGCCATGGCAGTCTTCGCACTGGCATTCATTGCACTGCTGTTCATCCCCATCAAAGACCCCGAGTTGGGCAAGGTCACAGCCGATACCAAGTTCGAACATTCTCCCTGGTCGTTCCGTCACTGCACGCTGGGTGTTATCGCCATCTTCTTCTACGTAGGTGTAGAGGTAGGTATTCCCGGTGCATTGAACTTCTACCTGTCTGACCTCACCGACAAAGGTGCCGGTCTGATAGAGAACGCAGCGAAGATAGGTGGTGCCGTAGCAGCAATGTACTGGCTGCTCATGCTCTGCGGTCGTCTTGTTTCAGGCTTTATTGCCGGTAAGGTGTCGTCACGCCAACTGATGCTCTGCACCACATGTGTTGCCATGATACTTATCCTGGCTGCCATGTTCATTCCTAAGGAGAACACCGTCAGCATGCCGTTGTTCGACATCATGAACTTCAAGTTCTGGACAGCTACCGTACCTGTCAGCGCCTTGTTGCTGGTACTCTGCGGTCTTTGCACGTCAATCATGTGGGCAAGTATCTTCAACCTCGCTACAGAAGGACTGGGTAAATACACGGCTCAAGCCAGCGGCATCTTCATGATGATGGTTGTCGGTGGTGGTGTGCTGCCGCTCATTCAGGGTTGGTTCTCCAACTTCATGGGTTACATGCCAAGCTACTTCGTCTATTTCCTCGCCGTAGCTTACATGTTCTACTACGCCCTCATCGGTTGCAAGAACGTGAACAAGGACATTCCAGTGTGATTTGAGGTTTGAGATTTGAGGTTTGAGATTGATTATATATGCTTTTCAGACGTGGAAGAGACAGTGGTCAACAACATCTACGAGTTAGCAAGCAACTTTGCCCTGCGTATCGTTAAGCTATATAAATATCTCACCGAAAACAAGAAAGAACATATCATGTCGAAACAGTTGCTCCGTGCCGGAACAAGTATCGGAGCTAACTGTTTTGAAGGGAAAAACGGTCACACCCGCGACGATTTCGCTTACAAAATGAGCATCGCCCTAAAAGAGGCTGGCGAAACAGGCCACAAAACCTCAGATTCTCAACATCAAATCAGCAAAAAGAACAGAAGATATTTAGTATTAACCGCATTTGAGGAAACCTCAAACCTCAAATCTCAAATCTCAAATCAATATGATGGACATTGAATTTGTAAGAAGTCGCTTTATTAAGCATTTTGATGGAAAAACGGGAAACGTATATGCATCGCCCGGTCGTATTAACCTCATTGGTGAGCACACCGACTATAACGGCGGTTTCGTTTTCCCCGGTGCAGTAGATAAAGGCGTCATGGCAGAAATGCGCCCCAACGGAACAGAAGACACCATCATGGCGTATGCCATTGACCTGAAGGACCGTGTTGACTTCAAGCTCAGCGATCCTAACGGACCACGCGCATCATGGGCACGTTACATCTATGGTATCTCAAAGGAGATGCAGAAGTTAGGTGTTCCCGTAAAAGGCTATAACATTGCCTTTGCAGGTGACGTTCCCCTCGGTGCCGGCATGTCGTCTTCGGCTGCCATGGAGAGCTGCTTTGCATGCGGACTGAACGACCTCTTCGGTGAGAACAAGGTAAGTCAGTGGGACATGGTACTGGCCGGACAAGCTACCGAACATAACTATTGCGGAGTAAACTGCGGCATTATGGACCAGTTTGCATCCGTCTTCGGCAAGGCTGGCTGCCTGATGCGACTCGACTGCCGTAGCCGTGAGTTCGAATACTTCCCATTCAAACCCGACGGATACCGCCTTGTACTGCTCGACTCAGTGGTGAAACACCAGCTGGCAGGCTCACCTTACAACGATCGCCGCAACTCTTGCGAGAACGTTGTCAAGCATATTGCTGCCAAACATCCCGAAGGCAAGTTCGAAACACTGCGTGACTGCACATGGGAACAGTTAGACGAGGTGCGTGCCGAAGTAGGCGAAGAAGACTACAAGCGCGCTAAGTTCGTGCTCGGCGAGAAAGACCGTGTGCTGGCTGTATGCGATGCACTGACCGAAGGCGACTACGAGAAAGTGGGCGAAATGATGTACGAAACCCACGAGGGACTGTCGAAAGACTACGAGGTAAGCTGCGAGGAACTGGACTTCCTCAACCAGATAGCCAAGGACAACCATGTTACCGGCTCACGTATCATGGGCGGCGGTTTCGGTGGCTGCACCATCAATCTGGTTCGCAACGACCTCTATCGTCAGTTCATTGCCGATGCCAAGAAACGCTTTGCCGAGAAGTATGGTCACGAACCAAAGGTCTATGACGTCGTCATAGGCGACGGCAGCCGTAAGCTTTGCTAAGCACGAAACAAGATTATCTCACATTTCAAACCTCAAGACTCAAACCCGCCATGTTCAACATCGACCGTAAGTACATAGATGAGCCACTGTACGAAGAGACACTTCAGAGCCGGCTGATTACCATCCGCTCTAAGTACAAGAACAACCCGACCCTGCCCCATGCCGACCAGTATGGCATAACGGACGAGGAGTTCGAAGACTACATCGACAGCAAGCAGGACTTGCTGGAGTGGCAAAAGGACATGAAGCGTCGCGGACCCATTTGGCTGGTTATACTGTTCTGCATACCACCAGTCATCATCACATGGCGTTCACCCAACGACAACACGCTGTTCTGGCTGAGTTTCGTAGCAGGTTTCGTTCCTTGTCTGTTGCTGTGGCTACTCTATAAACTGATAGCCCGTCAGCGCGAGAAACGCCTCTACGACGAACGGTGCGAACGCTACATCGAAGCCCTGCAACAATGGGCAGACAAACATGTAGATGGCAAATAAGTGAGATAACAAGAAAAAGACTCCTCGTAACATCACGTTACGGGGAGTCTGTCATTTAGAATAAAACAAGTGTAAACTACGGCTCAACGGGGTTGTCGCCGTCTGCATTCTGACGTTCCAAGTAGTCAGCCACGGGAATGTAGTGCTTGATGGTCTTCTCTTTACCAGCCACCGTGACCTTTTCTTTCTCCAGCACGTACTTCGTTTCAACGTTGACCATCGAACGCATGTCCCTTACATCCTCCGACCTGTCGCGGTCGGCAGTGAAGCGCATGTTCACCGTTTCGATGTTTGAACCCGAGAAGTCTTCCAGTTTCTCTGAACCCGTTGACTTCACCGTGCCGTAGAACGTTCCCAAACCGTCAATCTTCACACCCTGACCTGTAGCCACCAACTCTGGAATACAGCTGGCGAGTTTTCGCAGCACACCCTCGATGATGTCCTCGGTGAAAGGACTGCCATGCTTGCTGATGTGCAGTGCCAAACCGCGGGTGTTAAGTGTTTTCTGACGGTTCATGCGACCGTACCACCTGGTTTCTTGTTCCTCGCCCAACGTGTTAGTGTGGCGATAGACATTGATAAACAATGTAGGCTTTTTGTCTGCCATGATACTAAATGTTTAAAAGGTTAATGAAAAGAGTTAATTCTCGTGAGACAATTACCTCGAAACATTGCTGTCTTTCAGTTCCTTATCTCACCTACAAAGGTACTAATAATTATTGAAACCACCAAATATTTTATATAAATATTTACTTGAACGAAACGTTAAAAATAACTAACACACAGCTCTCTTTTCTATTGCATATATAGAGGGTTAACGTAAAAAGAGACAAATTGTTTGGTTATTAGCGTGATTATTCGTAATTTTGCACACCATATGAAGAAGATATTATTATTGACAACCATCCTCCTTGCCATTGTTAGCACAGGAAATGCACAGGAGCACGAGACGCCAAACGCCAAACAGGCAAAAGCCATGTTCATGGACGTTTATAACAAAGTATTCGGCAATCAGGGCGCCACACTGCACTACAAGGTGAACATCATAGGCATCTACAAGACCGAGGGTACCATTTGGATGAAAGGAAAGAAGAGCAAGTTCATCGACGAGAAATACATTGCTTGGAACGACGACGTGACTTACTACCGCTACGAGAAGAAGAAAAACCGCGTCACCATCTACGATGCCCACTCCGACGACCGCGACAAATATGCCACGAAGTTCAAGTTCACGCCAGAGAACTATACCTACAGCATCAAAGACGACAAGAAAAACAATGCCTATGCCATCACGCTGAAGGCAAAAAAAGGTGTCAAGGGCATCAAAGAGGCACGCGTCTTGCTTGACAAACAGACACGCGCTCCGATGTCCATACGTGTCACGGTAGGTATCTTCAGCACCACCATCCACATCAGCAACTTCCGTGTGGGCGGCATCAGCGACAACCTCTTCGTCTTCCCACGACAGCAGTATGCCAACTGCGAGTTCGTGGATAAACGATAAAGGGAAGCCCACCAGACCTCCCCTTAGGGGAGGCTTAACCGTGAATTACACTTAGTTTAATTAATAATATACAACCATGATTACGGATAACAACTTTATTATCACATTTACCAAGAGCACACAACACCACGTGCTCAAGGCTACCGGCGAGGAAAAAGCCGCGGCAGCCTACATTCCAAAAGACAAGAAAAACGATTTCTACTTGCACATGAGTGGCGAGAAGGAACTGAAGTCGCAGGGTTACCTGAGCTTCCATGAAGTCAAGGAAACGGTGTCGCAACTGTTCGACGACCTCGTTCAGGGTTATTGCGTTCTGCCTCTTTACCACATGACCGGCACCTTTTACAAATATGAACTGACGGGCATCTACTGGAAAGGAGCACAAATCATTATGCTCGATGCCGACGACAGCGAGGTCAGCATGCAACAGGTCGTCAGTAGCATAACACTTAAACCCACGTTTGCCATGACCACCCAGTCGCACATGATGGCAGGCAAGAAAAACCGCTTCCGTTTCGTTTATGTCTTCGATAGCGTCATGCACAACTACAATGACTATAAGGAAGTGATGGATACCTTGAGGTACGAAGTGGAACGCACCGTTAACAAGTGCGGACACAAAGGCTTCAAACTCGACCCCTGTTCCAAGAGCCGCGTACAATTCTTCCTGGGAAACCCCAAACCCAACGTGCAGAGCTGGGCGTCGTGGACCATCTATAGCCCTACCGACATCGTCAGAAGTTACGACGACACGGTGCAAACAATGGAAGACACCGACACCAAAGGACACCACAAACGCACAATATCCGACAAACAAAACCACCCATCGCCCACCCGTTTCCGCGAACAAACATTCCTGCATCCCGAGGTTTGGGAGAAAATGAAGCACGACTGTCTTGATCCGAAAGCCATACCACAACGAATCATGAGGAAATACAAAAAATATTACAAGGTACGCTCCGAGTCACCACTGCCTCAACTGCCTGCCGACCAGTTACAGATACCCTATGAAGAGCGTTATCTGCGCATCTATTCCCGATGGAAGTGCATAACCGGTCTCAATGGTATAAAACATAGTGTCCTCGATCCTTTCCGCAACGGAGAAAAGCGCCACATCAACCTTTTGCGACAACTCATTCTGGCGCAGGAAATAGCACATTGGCAATTACATTTCGACGAACTGGTGTATGATGCCCTGGCGTTCTTCTCGCTTGGTTATTCCAACAAAAACGCAGACGGCACCACTTGCACAGGACAGGACTTCTATACCCCCGACAACA
>ODAI014078555.1_pt1 | contig 12246 bp, 12 predicted proteins | sample 1539321 | NCBI WGS metagenome assembly ODAI01 (sample SAMN02144231, study PRJEB22623) | gut metagenome | biome: sheep rumen | host: Ovis aries | place: New Zealand
GCACGGCCCAGCCCGTCTGATCTTTTCAACCAGTTTCATCGCCGCCATTATTTGCCCTATCCTTGAAACAGGCTTCGAGCGCCTTTTTGTAAAGGACTCCGGTCTGAACGGGGTTTACCTGATAAAACGAAAGCGCCGAAATCCTGAACCGGACATTCCCGATACGGTCTTCGATATAATCCCTGCCGAAAATTGTCACACACTCTCTTCCGAGTATCACATTTGTCTTTTCCGTATTAACATTCAGCTGTATGCTCACTATTTCAGGAGACGGGCCGTTTTTTCCGCCGTCTTCTCCAAAATCTATGTCCGTGAGTTTGGAAACCAAAAGCTCCGGTCGTTTTATTTTCTTTGCATTCACCACAAGCACGACCATGATCTCGCCCGTCGAAAAGCCTTTTCGCATCAGCACATGGCGCAAAACACCGCTGCCGCTTTCCTCATCATATACCGAGACCTTTGCCTCCTCCATGTAGGAAAGCACGGCGGAAAGTATCTTCTCATGGCCCGGAAATTCAATCGCGCAGTTTGCACAGGGAATTATCGCATGGGTCCTGCCTGCATAAAAACCCGCAACAGGCTTTCCGTCCCTGTCCCTTCCGATCGGGAACTGGGCTTTGTTGCGGTAATGCCAGGGTTCTTCCATGCCGATGGTATCATTGATTCTTATCTGCCGGATATCTCCGTTATTGTCCCGGTCAGTTCCGTTTCCCTCCGGGCCTTCCGAAACTTCAAAGCCACCGATCCTTTCAAGGCAGGCTTTGACCTTCCTTCGTTTAAACTCAAGCTGGGCCTTATAGGACATGGCCTGAAGCTGACAGCCGCCGCACTGCCTGTTAACTGGACACACAGGGACAACACGGTCCGGTGAAGGCTCGGTAACCTCTATTGTCCTTGCATAGCAATAGGTCTTTTTTACCTTTGTGATTCCGGCCCTGACCACATCACCGATAACGGCATCTTTAACAAAAAGGGTAAGGCCGTCAACATGGCCTATACCCTCTCCTGTTTCAGACATATCTTCAATTTTAAGTATGACTTCGTCGTTTTTTTTCAAATCAGCACCTCATCCCGCACCTTCAAAGGTAAGGTCATAATGTCTTCCTCACATTGCTTTCAAAAAGCTTCTGGTAGCCGAGCCACTCTCCGCTTGCTGCTTCAGGGCTTGCAAACATTTCTTTCATGGACTCCATCTTGGCATCCAGATTATCCGCCATCGAAAGCGCGAGCGCTTCCACGAGCGCCGGCTTTTTCGGCGATCCGAATTCGAGCTCGCCGTGATGCGCAAGTATGCAGTGCTTTAACTGGGAAACGAGCACCTGCGGGAAATCGCCCATCCCGTCTATTCTCTTTCCTATCATCTCCGCACCCATATAAATATGTCCGAGAAGATTTCCTTCGTCGGTATAGTCATTTTCGGGAAAGAACGAAAGCTCCGTAACCTTTCCTATATCATGGAAAAGGGCCGCGGTAACGATAAGGTCGCGGTTAAGGATGGGATATGCTTTCGAAAGATGGTCGCAAAGCTTAGCAACGCCGAGTGTATGCTCAAGCAGACCTCCGACAAAGCCGTGATGCACGGACTTTGCAGCCGAATGGCGCTTGAACTCGGCAATGAAATCGGGATCCTCCGCAAAGAAGGAACGGAGCAGGCGGTGATAATGTATCTCCTTTACGCTGTCGACAAGCTCCAGCAGTTCCTTGTACATCTGCTCGATGTTTTTTTCGGTCATGGGCATGTAATCGCTGATGTCATACTCACCCTCGTCGGCTTTCCTGACTCTTCTTATATTAAGCTGGGCCACGCCCTGAAAGGAGCTGACCTGTCCTTCGATAAGTATATAATCCATAGCCTCAAAATGGCTGATGCCGTTATTAAGCTCCCAGATCTTTCCGTCGATCATTCCGGTCTTGTCCTGCAGCTTTAAGGACATATAATTTCTTCCCGTCTTTGCGGTAAGTGTCTGTACCTGCTTGCACAGATATATGTCCCTTATCATTTCTCCTTCGTGGAATTCGTTGATATATCTCATTACTCTGCCCTTTCTGATTCCCTTAATGTAAATGTAAATTCGGTTCCCTCACCGACTATGCTCTCTACAACGATCTTTTCATTGTGAGCATTTATTATCTGCTTGGTAATGCTGAGGCCAAGTCCGGTTCCCTTCTTATCCTTGCCTCTTGAAAGGTCGGTCTTGTAAAATCTTTCCCAAACCTGGTTAATGGATTCCTTCGGGATTCCGATACCGTAGTCCCTTACGGAAACATAGGCCGTACCTTCACGCGCGGTGACCGTTACCTCCACCTTCGAATCCTCGTTACTGAACTTGATCGCATTATCGATAAGGTTATGCAGCACCTGCTGTATCTTCTGCTTATCGGCCTTTACCCATATTTCCTTCTCGGAGAAAATAAGCCTCATCTTCAGCTTCTTGCTTGCGCAGATCGATTCAAAGGTTGCGGCCGATTGCTTGACCATGCCGCAAAGGTTGAAGTCCGTAAGATTAAGCCTGATGGCATTGTTGTCAAATTCATTGAGGTCGAGAAGGTTCTGTGTAAGCCCCGCAAGACGGTCGGTCTCGAAAAGGATTATATCCAGGTATTTTGCCTGGTTTTCATACGGTATCGTGCCATCCTTCATCGCAACCGTATAGCCTCTGATGGATGTGAGGGGCGAACGGAAGTCATGGGATACGTTGGCAATGAAGGTTTTCTGGTAATCGACAAGCCCCTCTGTTTTTTCTGCAAGGTAGTCGATCGCATTTGCGAGCTCCTGGTTCTCGTCCGAAAACTTCCTTCTTGTCTGCCTTTCCTCGAACTTTCCGTCGGCATAATGCGCCGTGGTCTTTATCATGTAGCGGATAACCCTTGTGTAGTATATTCCGTAGATTGCCATGACCACCAGGAAAATTCCGGTAAATACCATACCAAGTATATTAAGCCTGTAGACTCCTTCCTCGACATAATTATTGAGATTGGCATTATCATATACCAGCAGGACAAGGTTATCTATCCCGCCCGTTGCATGCACTTCGGTAACATATACGGAGCTGGTTTCACGGATCAGCCCGTTCATTCTCGTTCTCGAATAGAATTTCTTCCTGAGTCCGGGATAAACCTTATATACATCACGGCCGATATTGTCCCTTCTTGTGTCGGAGCTGATGATCCCATCGCCGTTTGCGATCATGACCCTGATATCCGAATAGGCATCAAACATGCCAAGGCTTTTCACAAATGCCTCGTTATCCATCGATTCCCTGAGAAGCGTATCACAGTATCCGGATGCGGACTTCAGTTCCTTTTCAACCCTTTCGCTTTCCTTTTCGTACAGCCAGTATTTCATGGGATAGTTGATCAGAAGAAAAAAGACAAGGGTCACGCTCAGAAAGGTTATCAGCAGTTTTTTCCAAAGCGTTCCTCTAAACATCCCTGTTTATAACCTCTTGTTAACTTCAAATTTGTAGCCTACGCCCCAGACGGTACCGATCGACCATTCCTCCCCGTCATGAATCTTTTCCCTTACGCGCTTGATATGAACATCGACGGTTCTTGTGTCGCCGATATAGTCATATCCCCAGACCTTGTCAAGCAGCTGCTCGCGGTTAAATACCTGATTCGGATGGCTTGCAAGCGTAAACAAAAGCTCAAACTCCTTCGGAGGAAGGGCGATGCTTTCACCGCGGTAGATGCAGGTGTAGTTTGTAAGGCTTAGATAAAGATCCTTGTATGAAACAGCCTTCTCATCCTTGACAACGGAACTGCCCTGTTCCTGTGGTGCGGCAGGAACCGGCTTGCTTCTTCTAAGGGCCGCCTTTACTCTTGCGACAAGCTCTTTATTGTCAAAAGGCTTCTGCACATAGTCATCCGCTCCGAGCTCAAGCCCCAGTACCTTGTCAAAGGTCTCGCCTTTTGCCGAAAGCATGATGATCGGAACCTGGCTGGTCTGCCTAATCCTCTTGCAGACCTCATAGCCGTCCATGCCCGGAAGCATAAGGTCCAGCAGTATAAGGTCGGGTTTGAATTCCTCAAAGGCTTTAACCGCATCGATGCCGTCATACACTATCTTTGTCTTGAAAAATTCCTTTGTCAGATAAAGATCCACAAGTTCCGCGATGTGGCTGTCATCATCCACTATCAGTATTTTCTGTTCATTGCTCATGGTTTTTGTCCTTTTCCTTATTATTATCTGTTATCAGTTCTGTTTGAATTCCGCCACAGTCACGCCGGCGTCTCCTTCGCCGAATTCACCGTTGCGGAACTTTTTTATGTTCCTGTTTCTCTTAAGGTAGTTCTGGACCGCAGTCCTAAGCGCACCGGTCCCACGCCCGTGGATTATCCTGACTGAGGGTATTCCCGCTATATAGGCGTCGTCGAGATATTTTTCAAGCTCTGCGACCGCATCGTCCGGATACTTTCCGACAAGGTTGATTTCCGGCGATATGCTGTAGGATTTAGACATCCTGATCTGTCCTGCGCCGCTTTTTTCAAGCTTTTCGGGGAGTTTTACCTCGTCCTTAAGGATCTCAAGATCGCTTATCTTGCACTTATATTGCATGATACCCATGGTCACGATGCACTCGCCCTTCTTGTTCGGAAGGCTGTGTACTGTTCCGTCAAGGTTCATGCTGATAACATGCACGCTGTCGCCGACCCTGAAATCTTCCGCCTTATGACTTGAAGTTCTTATATTCTCCTGTTTTCTGCTGTTACCGAGCTCGTTAAGCTTATGCCTTAATTTCCTTCTTTCTTCTTCGAGTTCACGCATATTGCCATCGCCCCGGCTCAGCTTGTTCATCTTACGGATGAGCTCGTCCGCATATTCCTTGGCGGAACCGAGCACTTCCTCTGCTTCCTCTTTTGCCTTTGCAAGCTCCTTTTCCCTGAAGGCTTCAAGCTTTTCTTTCTCGGTTTTAAGTCCGTTCCTTAAGCTCTCAGCCTCAGCCTTTGCAGCCTCGGCATCGTTTCTCGCCTGCTCCGCCTCAAGCCTCAGCTCGTCAAGCCTTGTCAGTATGTCATCAAAGCTTCTGTCCTTATCTCCGACCAGAGACCTTGCGCTCATAAGCACGGTTTCGCTCATCCCGAGTCTCTTTGTTATCGCAAAAGCATTACTCTTTCCGGGTACTCCTATAAGCAGGCGGTAGGTGGGCTTTAAGGTCTCAACATCAAATTCACATGACCCGTTTGTAACCCCCGGCGTCGTCAGCGCATAGGCCTTTAACTCGGCATAGTGCGTAGTCGCCATGGTCCTTACGCCCCGCGTATTAAGCTCGTTAAGTATTGCCATCGCAAGCGCCGCTCCTTCGACCGGGTCTGTGCCCGCCCCAAGCTCATCAAAAAGCGCCAGCGAATTTTCATCGGCATTGTCCACGATATGTACCGTGTTGGTCATGTGTGACGAGAAGGTGGACAGCGACTGTTCAATGCTCTGCTCGTCTCCTATGTCGGCATAGACCTCGTTGAAAATCCCGAGCTGAGAGCCCTCATAGGCCGGTATATGCAGTCCTGCCTGGCCCATGAGCTGGAACAGTCCGACTGTCTTTAAAGATACCGTCTTGCCACCTGTATTCGGTCCGGTAATGATAAGCATGTTGAAATCCCTGCCGAGGCTCAGTGAAATCGGGACCACGCTCTTTTTTGGTATCAGCGGATGCCTTGCATTCTTAAGCTCGATTATATGGTCTGCGTTAAACCTCGGCTTTATGGCCCTCATATCCCTTGCGAGCTTGCCTCTCGCAAAGATCGCATCAAGCTCCCCGAGGGCTTTAACATCATATTTCAGGTTTTCGGTCTCCGGGAAAAGGGCAACTGAGAGCATCTGAAGTATTCTTTCAATCTCATCCTTTTCCTGCGCCTCAAGCTCCCTTATCTCGTTGTTAAGGTTCACTATCTCCATCGGCTCGATGAAGAAGGTCGAACCGCTCTGGCTTCTGTCATGTATCATGCCCGGGACCCTGGATTTATGCTCGGCCTTTACGGGTATGCAATATCTTCCGTTGCGTTGGGTGATAAGGCTGTCCTGAAGCGCCTGGTCCGCCGCATAGGACTGCATGATCTGGTTGATCTTTTCTCCGATCTTGCCTTTCTTCACCTTAAGCTGACGGCGTATGTCGGCAAGAGCCCTGCTCGCATCGTCCGCCATCTCATCGTCAGAAATTATGCAGCGAAGTATCTCGGTTCTGGCAGATTCGACAGGTTCAAGAAGCTCGAAGCGTTCCGAAAGTATATCCGCCGCGGATCCCTTTCTGTCTTCGTCCTCTTCATCCTCCTTTAAGCTTTTTCCGCCGTATTCCTTTATACGCACGGTAACGGTGAGGAGGTCCGAAACCCGCCTTAATTCACCCATGCCGAGCGTAGCCTTTACGGCGATCCTGCCAAGGATGTCGCCCATCTCCGGTATTCCCACGAAGGAAAGGTTTCCCTTTCTTTCAAGCCGTGCAAGTGCCGCCGCAGTCTCCTCCTGCAGTCTCTTTACATCTTCCGCATCACTTAGGGGCAGAAGTTCCATGCACATTCTCTTTCCGCGTCCGGAATCGGCAAGCTCAATAAGCTTTTCTTTTATTTTATCATACTCTAAGGTATGAAGTGCTTTTTCGTTCACTTTTACTTCCTCATTCCCGTCATATAATTAACCATGGGACATGATCCGGGAGTTCATCACCAATATTTTTCCCCAAACCATTTCTCGTACTGTTCCTCCATATAATCAAGCTTTGCGTTCAGAGCCGGAAATGTTTCTACATAAGCCCTTGACGAAGAATATTTCTCTGCGTCATAGATTGTGATATCATCCGTCATGACAGGTTCGATGAGCGTTGCCCTGTCCTCCTGGCCGTTCACGGTGGAATATGCGCTTATGAAGTAACCCGGAGTTTCGCCGAAGCTTCTCATCAGGATATATTCATCATATTTCATCGAATCGACTAGGTAATGGTCAAAATCCCTTATATATTTAAAGCTCTTCGGATTGAGTACGCCCCACTTTTCATCCGAAAAAGCATCGGGATCTCTTAGCCTTATCTGTGATTCGACAGAATGCCATATCTCGTGATACGGAAACAAGCATTCTGTCCTCGCCTGCATCGTGGATGTCAAGAACCATGCCCTTGTCCGTCAGGCAGCTAAACTCCCTCTTCTTTTCATGGCCGTCATGCACAACCGGGGGAACGGGCGCAGGCGTGGGGGAAGGAGTTACGGTAGGTGTCGGTGTACTTGCCGGTGTATTTGTCGGAATATTTGCCGGGGTATTATCCGGTGCCTGCGTAGTTTCCTGTACTTTTGTACTTTCACTGCTTTCTTTTTTGTCTTTTCCGCCGCAGCCGATCAGTGCAAGAGCAACAGCAAACATCATAATTACTGCTGCTAAATATTTCTTTTTCACTTTCAAACTTTTCACTTTCTCATTATAACATCATTTCCAACTAAGCCTGTGCAGTTCGCCTTCGGTCCTCAGGCCTTTAAAATCATGCTGCCTTAAATATTCATAAACCATTATCGCAGCCGAATTGCTCAGATTCAATGACCTTGTATCCCCGATCATGGGAATACGCACACAGGTCTCTTCATTATCCACAAGTATTTCCTCAGGTATGCCCGCGCTTTCCTTGCCGAACATGATGAAACAGTCATCCGGATACCTTACATCGGTATAAACCTTATGTGCCTTTGTTGTTGCAAAGTAGATCACGGCACCGGGATTTTTCGCAAGGAAATCCTCATAATCCTCATATACATGAAGGTCAATTTCCTTCCAGTAATCCATCCCTGCCCGCCTTAAATGCTTGTCGTCAAGCTCAAAGCCAAGAGGCTTTATCAGATGCAGGCTCGCACCTGTCGCAACGCAGGTACGTCCGATGTTGCCCGTATTCGAATGTATTTCGGGTTCGTGTAAAACTATATTAAGTGACATATTTACTTACCGTCTTTGCTTAGATTCCGAGGATTTCTTCCGCTTTCTTCGGAAGCTCCCTTATATCATTTATATGCATTGTTCCCTCCGGCACTTTTCCGAAGCCGTAGGCCGCATGTAAAAACGGCAACCCGGCCTCCATGGTCGAATTGTAATCGCCCATTGTGTCTCCGATATAGAAGGCCCTGTCAAGTCCGTTTCTTTCGAAAACAAGCCTGATATTGTCTGCCTTTACCTTTCCTGTCCTTTCAAACTCCTCATAGTCATCAAAGTATTTACCGAGGCCGTGGGCGGTATAAAACGAAGATATATAGTCTCTCTGGCAGTTGCTTACTATGAACAGGCAGTAGGTCTTTTTCAGCTCCTTAAGCACATCCTCGACCCCGTCAAAAAGCACTCCGCCGTGAACGGCAATGTACTCGTTTTCATGATCAAGGCATGCTTTCATCAAAACTCTTCTTCGCTCCTTGGGCAGATAGTCAAAAAACTCATCCTCTATATCGGTCATGGTCTTGCCCATGAGCCTCTGCATCCAGTAAATATCCGCCTTTCTGCTCACATCAGGCTCATCCTTTAAAATATCATTCCACGCATCAACAACGGCAAGCGAGGAATCCCACAAGGTTCCGTCGAGATCGAATATTATTCCTTTTTTCATTACTATCCTTTCGCGATAACAGCCGCTCTTACCAGTATTTTTTGCCTAAAAGCCTTTCGCAAGCGGCTTCCATATATTCCACTTTTTCCTTAAGATGAGGAAAGGATTTGATATACTCCAGACCGCTGTCGGCTTCAAGCGGATCGAAGAAATCCTCGTCGCCCATAAATGCCTCGACGATCGTGGCCCTGTCCTCCTTTGCGGCGGTTATGCCGTAAAGCCTCGAAAGGAAAACGTCCTCCTTATCTCCATAGTAGCTGTCCCTGCAGTTTTCGAGATATGCGCCGCTGTTCACGACTTCATTATATTTTTCGGTATCATTTAAATACCGGAAGCCCTCCGGGTTAAACCGGCTCCATGCCTCTTCGTCAAAAACCTTAGGATCCAGTTTCTCAAGCAAAGCCTCCGTTGCATGCCAAAGCTCGTGGTGAACAACAATTTTGTTGATAAGGTCGGTATCGATCACAACATTGATCCAGCATCCCGTTTCCGCACACTCACCGCTCGGAGTAAAGCTTCCGTAATCATTTCTTAAGTTTTCAACAAATACAAAGCGGATGCCGCCCATGCCGCGGTAGTCCTTAAACATGTCAAAGAACCAGTCCGGATATGCTTCGAGATTTTTCTTAAGTATGTTCAGTGCTCGTCTTACGAGCATGGCCTGCTCGCTTTCGCTCCTGCCCGAATCCTCTATCGACTCCGGCGAATACACAAGTGAGATAGTCTCGCCCTTAATCTCATTTCCCATCAGCAGCTTAAAACCGTATTCCTTCTCAAGCTTATCAGCCTCATCCCGAAGCTCTGCAAACTGTTTTCCGGCTGCGCCCTTTTGGGATTCGACCTCGCCGGGATCATCACAGCTCTCAAACCTATTATCATACTTAAGACCGGCAGGGCATATCTCACAGATATAGTTTTTAAAGCCGCCGTCGTTAACCCTTGCTCCAAGGAGCCAGTGACCCGTAACCCTGTTATAGCTTACTGCCGGCTCGTTCGTGTCCTCGATCGCCACTCCCATATCCGCATAGCTTCCGTCCTCAGGGTTTACAAGCAGCAGTCTTTCCTTCATGGTATTGTTTTCTTCATTTATTTCGCCCTTAACGATCACAAAACGGTCGGAATAAGGAGAAGAATATACCAAAGGAAGATTCGGCACCTCAAATGTTGTCTTAAGCTCTCCGTTTCCGGCATCAAAAACGCTTACCGGGCAGCTTACGATGTCCGCCGAATCGGGGCGAAGATAGATAAGAACGATATAATCGCCGCAGTAAAAACACTTATATACTTCCCTTCCGTTAAGAAAATCTTCCGTCTTCATATCGGAAAGGTTTAAAAAAGCAATATCTTTCGCATGTTCGCCTGTTTCGCTTCCGTCGCCAAGCAGAAGTTTCCCTTTTCCCGCACCTGCTCCGTAAAGCCTTGTGGTAATGGTCTTTTCGAGAATCTTTTCCTCTCTGCCTTCCGTATCGATGCTTATAAGACTGTTACGGCTGATATTATAGACCTTACCACTCTCAGGCTCGAAAAAGCAGTCGTCTCCGGTATTTTCAAAGGTTTTAAGCTTTTCCAATCCGGCGGAATAAATGCTCACGGTGTTTTCCGACAGGTTGTTGCTGACAAAGCCGTACTTTTCATCGGCTCCGATAAAGCGCTCATCGACAGTCACGCCCTCAATTGTCTTCTTTACCGAATCATTCGCAGTGTCGATAAGGAAGAGGGAAGAATGCTGTTCGTCGCTGTCGTTAAACTCTCCGTTTATGGCTCTTGTGGTAGCGGATACGGCAATTATATCCTTACCAAGCCCCGTTATGCTGTCTATCGTCTCTTCAGTCTTCAGGCAATCAAACTCCCTTAACAACCCGTGTCCTGTATGGTCTATAGGAGCAGGTGTTGGAGTCCCGGTCGGATCGGGCTTAGGAGTGTCTGTCGGGTCTGCAGGCCCGGTCGGTTCGGGACCGTCTTTTTGGCTGCTTTCTTCCGCCGAAGCCGAAGACTCCGAAGATTCAGAAGAAAGCTCCGAAGACTCATCGCCAAAGCTGCAGGCAGTGAATGTAAGCAACATGGCAGCTAATATGATTATGATTATGTTAATTTTACTGATTATCGAATTACGCATGTGGTTTTCCTTTTCGTTATGCAATTATGCATAATACATCAATTGTAATTTTACCACAGCATTATAGAAAAGTACAGACGAAAAACGCAGAATTTGTTATATTGTTATATGCCGAAATAATATTGGCCAGCAGCAGACATATTGAAATCGTTTCATGGGAGAAAAATGGTTTTATAATGCCGATATGGAATAGAACCGGGAGATACACAGAGTGAAGAATCATAGTATATGTAAGTTGCTTTGATGAAACTGTTTTTTATGATAAAGACGGAATGAAAACGATTGATGGACTTATCACAAATGCCTGATTCCTGTATCCCCCGGGTATCAATTTTGTTATTATTGTAATAGTTATCTTTCCGGGCAAAGCGCATAGACTTCATCCGGAGCACCCGCGCTGTAGGTCCCGACACCCGGAATTACATGAGATGCTATCCTGTTGTCAAAACCAAACTTATATATGTCTTCGCAATTTTTAAACTGTATTTCAAAATCGAATAATACAGAGTCGAATCTTTTAATCTGTGCTTCGTCTTCCCATTTCTGCTTATCAAGACTTTTCTTTATTTCGAGGCCTTTCTTACTGTCAAATTCAATGATTTTTTCAACTTCAGGCTTGTCTCCGTTGTATGAATCGGCATAAAGAGTCAACGTGCCGCTGTAATCCAAAGAATCATCATATTTATATTTTTTGCACAAATCCTCCAGAACCCCACTTTGTTCATCATTCATGCGAGCCTCTTTTTCCTTGCACATTATTTTATTGCCATAAAAGCATAGATAGTAACTGTCTTCTCGTCCATCAATCTTTATCTCAGCTTCAACATTTGCATATGACCTTTGAATCAGTGTATTATTTTCCCAATTGTCTATTGCATCAACAATTTTGATGATACTTTCACTTTCTTTAGCATCCATTACTTTTGTTGCAGCTTTTATTTCTTTTTGTCCGGCAAAAACATCTTCGCCCTTATAATACCTGTCATAAACCTTAAGTGTCACTTGGACTTTATTCTCCGTTTTTGCCGATTCTTCGTTCTTTTTATCACTGCCTCCACATGAAACAAGCAGAAACATTGTTATAACCAATACTAAAAATAATAGTTTTCTCATAATGACTGCACCTCCTTGCTCTTTTATATTATAATCATTTGGTTAATTAGTCAATAAAAAATGCTCCGGGGTTTCCCATCACCGGAGCGTCCGTTTCTCTTATTTCTTATCTATTACTTAATCAGTCTGGAAAACTCAATCGCGGTTCCCAGATCGCCGTCGATCTTCAGCTTGCCGATAGTGTAGGCAAGTACCGCATTCATCTTTCCGTCAACGCACCAAAATATGTTGTTTTTTATTTTCTTTTGGTGTTATAATTAAAACATGATAACATTATCTTCCACTCTATCACAACCGACTGATTCATGCAAGCTCTGTCCGAGAAATTGCGGTATAAGCAGAAAAGAAGGCAAAACCGGATTCTGCGGAAGCACTTCAGAAATCCGGATCGCAAGGGCAGCCCTGCACATGTGGGAGGAGCCATGTATTTCAGGTCTTGAGGGCTCCGGA
>ODAI014119563.1_pt1 | contig 12244 bp, 11 predicted proteins | sample 1539321 | NCBI WGS metagenome assembly ODAI01 (sample SAMN02144231, study PRJEB22623) | gut metagenome | biome: sheep rumen | host: Ovis aries | place: New Zealand
ACATCATCCTCTACGGAAACTCCAGCCTGAACGTGATGTACGACACCATTTCCCGCTCCTACACCCACGGCGTCATGGGAAATACGCCCTGGTGCAAGCTGGACAAGGTGAAATTCCTCTGTGTCGTGCCCGGATATGACAGGCATTTTGCCATCACCGAATACTTCGGCCTTGAGAACGTGCCCGTTCCCATGCTGCCGACAGGTCCGGACATGGATATCGTGGAAAAACTGGTCTCCGAGGATCCGGCCATCAAGGGCATCTGGTGCGTCCCGAAGTATTCCAACCCCACGGGCAATTCCTATTCCGACGAGACGGTGCGCCGCTTCGCGAGACTGAAGCCCGCGGCCCCGGATTTCCGCATCTACTGGGACAATGCCTACACGATCCATCATCTGTACGACATTGACCACGATCATCTGATCGAGATCCTGCTGGAGTGCAAGAGAGCCGGCAACCCGGATCTGGTCTACAAGTTCGCCTCCACCTCCAAGATCAGCTTCCCGGGCTCCGGAATCGCTGCCCTGGCCGCGTCTCTGAACAACCTGGAGGACATCAAGAGACAGCTGAAGATCCAGACCATCGGCCACGACAAGGTGAACCAGCTCCGGCACGTCCGCTTCTTCGGAGACATTCACGGCATGACGGAACATATGAAGAAGCAGGCTGATATCCTCCGACCGAAATTCGAAGCTGTGGAAGGCATCCTGGAGGAGGAGCTCGGCGGCCTCGGCATCGGCACATGGACCTGCCCGAAGGGAGGCTATTTCATCTCCTTCGATTCCCTGGACGGATGCGCGAAGCAGATCGTGTCCCGCTGCGCGAAGGCAGGCGTGGTCATGACCAGCGCAGGCGCCACCTGGCCCGGCGGAAAGGATCCCCATGATTCCAACATCCGTATCGCGCCGTCCTTCCCGCCGCTTGCCGACCTGAAGACCGCGGCGAAGCTTTTCGCTCTGTGCGTAAAATATGTCAGCGTCGAGAAGCTGCTTGCCGGAATGGAGGAAGGAGCTGAGGCCTGATGAAACTTTGTCCGATCTGTGACCATGAACTGGTAGGTTCCTTCTGTCCTGTCTGCAGGGCAATGCGGCCTAATCCGCTGATACTTCCGGAAGGCATCTACCTGAACAAGGCGCATTCCTCGCCTGACGTACAGTGTGAATTTCATGCGGGCGACCGGAAAAGCACGCTGCTGAACCGGCGGCATCCCGAAAACGAAAAAGAGTGCTCCTATCATAACCCCGGGGACACAGGACATGAACTGAAACCGGATCTGAAAAGTATGATGCGGTCTATGAAGACCGGAAAAAGCAGGACCATTTTTGACAAACTGTTCGGCCGCTGATGAGCGGAGAAAGGAGAGACTGTGTTTCTGTTGATTATTTTTGTTCTTCTGGTATTTCTGTTTCTGAACTGCGTGAGGATCGTCCCCCAGGCCCAGGCTGTGGTCGTGGAGCGCCTCGGAAGGTATCACGCCACCTGGGATGCCGGCATTCACATCATGCTGCCGATCCTGGACCGCGTGGCGAAAAGAGTGAATCTGAAGGAGCAGGTGGCGGATTTCCCGCCGCAGCCCGTGATCACGAAGGATAATGTCACCATGCGCATCGACTCTGTCGTCTTCTTTGTGATCACAGAGCCGAGACTCTACGCCTACGGCGTCGAGAATCCCATCGCGGCCATCGAGAACCTGACCGCCACGACCCTCAGAAACATCATCGGTTCCATGGATCTGGACACGACCCTCACTTCCCGTGAGACCATCAATACGGAGATGCGCTCCCAGCTGGATATCGCGACGGATCCCTGGGGCATCAAGGTGAACCGCGTGGAGCTGAAGAACATCCTTCCGCCGGACGCCATCCGCGAAGCCATGGAGAAGCAGATGAAGGCGGAGCGCGAGAAGAGAGAAGTCGTCACCCTGGCACAGGGTAAGAAAGAGTCCGCGGTCCTTACCGCGCAGGGAAATAAGGAAGCAGCCATCCTCAACGCGGAAGCCGAAAAGCAGACTGCCATCCTGCACGCGGAGGCCGAGAAGGAGCGCCGCATCCGCGAGGCGGAAGGCCAGGCTCAGGCGATCCGTGCCGTGAAGGAAGCTGAGGCGGAAGGTATCCGGATGCTGAAGGAAGCCGGAGCCGACGAGTCCGTGATCCGGCTGAGAAGCCTGGATACGCTGGCGAAGGTGGCGGAGGGAGAGTCCACGAAGATCCTCATTCCCTCTGATATCCAGAACATGGCCGGGCTTCTGACTTCATTAAAGGAGAGCGTAAAATGAGAGACGGGTTTATCAGGGTTTCCGCAGTGACGCCGAAGATCCGCGTGGCAGATCCGGTGTACAACTGTGAAGCAGTACTGGAACGCCTCAGGGAAGAGTGGGAGAAGGGGACCAGCATCTGCGTGTTCCCGGAGCTGGTGCTGACAGCCTATACGTGCAACGACCTGTTCCACCAGAACATCCTTCTGGAAGAAGCGAAGGAAGCCCTCCGCCGCATCGTGGAGGCTTCCGAAGGCCATGATACGATGACCTTTGTCGGCATTCCCTGGGAGCACTGCGGCAAGCTGTACAACTGCGCAGCCTGTGTGCAGGACGGACAGCTGCTGGGCCTCGTGACCAAGACCTACATGCCCAACTACAGCGAATTCTATGAGGACCGTTATTTCACGGCAGGACCGGATGTCCCGGTGGACACGGACTTCTTCGGCGAAGAGGTCCCCATGGGATCAAACCTCCTGTTCAAGTGCGTCAATGTGCCGGGACTGGTGATCGCGGGAGAGATCTGCGAGGATGTCTGGGTGCCGTGTCCGCCTTCCATTTCCCATGCCATGGCCGGCGCGACGGTGATCGTGAACTGCTCCGCTTCCAATGAAGTGGTCGGCAAGGGCACCTACCGTGAGACACTGATCAAGGGGCAGTCCGCCCGTCTGGTGTGCGCCTATGTCTACGCGAACACCGGAGAAGGAGAATCCACCCAGGATGTGGTGTTTGGCGGACACAACATCATCGCGGAGAACGGATCCTGCCTGGCAGAGAGCCGCAGGTTCCTTCCGGAGACCATCACCACGGAGATCGATGTCCAGCGGCTTCTGTCCGAACGGAGGAAGCTGAACACCTTTGATGTCTATGAGGACGACGATTACGAGGTCATTCCCTTCCTTCTGGAGGAGAAGGACAACGATCTGATCCGGCACATCGACCGTGCTCCCTTCGTACCCGCGGACGATGCGGAGAAATCCCGCCGCTGCGAAGAGATCCTCTCCATCCAGGCGCTGGGCCTGAAGAAGAGGATGGAGCACATCAACGGAAAGACAGCAGTCCTGGGCATTTCCGGCGGACTGGATTCCACCCTGGCGCTGCTGGTGACTGCGAGAGCCTTTGATCTGCTGGGGCTTCCGCGGAGCGGGATCCGCGCCATCACCATGCCGGGCTTCGGCACCACGGACCGGACCTATACCAACGCCTGCGAGCTGACAAGACGCCTGAACGCGACGCTGGAGGAGATCCCCATCGGACCCTCCGTACTGCAGCATTTCAAGGATATCGGCCAGGATCCGGCGAAGCACGACGTCACTTACGAGAACTCCCAGGCCAGAGAGCGCACCCAGATCCTGATGGATGTGGCGAACCGTGAGAACGGCATCGTCATCGGCACCGGCGACCTGTCCGAGCTGGCGCTGGGCTGGGCCACCTACAACGGGGACCACATGTCCATGTACGGCGTCAATGGCTCCATACCGAAGACTCTGGTCCGCCATCTGGTCCGCTACTACGCGGATACCTGCGGCGAGGAGACGCTGAAGGCCATTCTTTACGATGTCCTGGATACTCCGGTCAGCCCCGAGCTGCTTCCCCCGGAGGAAGGAAAGATCAGTCAGAAGACCGAGGATCTGGTGGGTCCTTATGAACTGCATGATTTCTATCTGTACTATGTGCTGCGCTACGGCTTCCGGCCGTCGAAGATCTACCGCCTCGCCCGGAAGGCCTTTGAGGGCGTATACGACGCGGAAACGATCATGAAGTGGCTGAAGACCTTCTACCGCAGGTTCTTCACACAGCAGTTCAAGCGTTCCTGTCTGCCGGACGGCCCCAAGGTCGGATCTGTGGCAGTATCCCCGAGAGGCGATCTCCGCATGCCTTCGGACGCTGCCTACCGGATCTGGATGGAAGAGCTGGAGGGACTGAGCAGGGAACTGTCATGATCACTTCCACATCAAACAGGAAAGTAAAGGAAGTACAGGCCCTGAACCGGAAGGCGTCCTGCCGGCGGGAATGCGGCCTGTATACGGTGGAAGGGATCCGGATGTTCCGGGAGACTCCGGAACCGCTGGTCGAGCAGGTCTATGTCAGCGAAGGCTTTTTCGCAAAATGCGGCGACGAGACGCGGCAGAGGATCAGCGGACTTCCCCATGAGTTCGTGAGCGACGGGGTGTTCGCTGCCATGAGCGATACGAAGACACCCCAGGGCGTGATGGTCCTGGTGAAACAGCAGGAAAAGACCCTGGAGGATCTGTTCCGCATGAAGGAACAGTGCTTTCTTGTGCTGGAGACCATCCAGGACCCGGGAAATCTCGGGACCATGCTCCGGGCGGGAGAGGGCGCCGGACTGACCGGAATCATCGCGGACCGCGGCACCGCGGATATCTACAACCCGAAGGTGATCCGGTCCACCATGGGCAGCATTTTCCGCGTTCCAGTGGTGTATACGGACGATCTCCGGGAGGCGGTGCGGAAGATGAAGCGCACAGGCGTCAGGGTCTTCGCGGCGCACCTGAAGGGTGAGCGGAACTATGACAAGGAGAATTATCTCGGACCCAGCGCGTTCCTGATCGGGAACGAGGCGGCGGGGCTCACGGAGGAGACCGCGTCCCTGGCGGACGCACTGGTGAAGATCCCCATGCTGGGAGCGGTCGAATCACTGAACGCTGCTGTGGCGGCATCGGTCCTCATGTATGAGCTTTCGCGACAGCGGAGGAATGCCGGGGCCTGACAGAGGAGGAATGACATTATGGGCATCAGCCTGAAGGGAAGAAACTTTATCACACTCAAGGATTATTCGCCGGAGGAGATCACATATCTGCTGGACCTGGCGGCGCAGAAAAAGAAGGACAAGAAGAACGGAAAGCTGGGAAACAGCCTGAAGGGAAAGAACATTGCCCTGATCTTTGAAAAGCCTTCCACACGCACGCGCTGCGCCTTTGTGGTCGGCGCCAGGGATGAAGGCGGCCAGCCGGAGTATCTCGGAAAAGACGATATCCAGCTGGGCCACAAGGAGAGCGTGGAAGATACCGCCCGTGTCCTGGGACGGATGTTTGACGGTATAGAGTTCCGCGGCTTCAAGCAGAAAACAGTGGAAGATCTGGCGAAGTACTCCGGGGTTCCGGTGTGGAACGGACTGACGGATGAATATCATCCCACCCAGATCCTGGCGGACCTTCTCACCATGCGGGAGCATTTCGGCTATCTGAAGGGTCTGAAGTTCGTGTTCGCCGGAGACGGCAGGAACAATATGGCCAACTCCCTGATGATCGGCATGACCAAGATGGGCGTCCATTTCACGATCTTTGCGCCGAAGGAGCTCTGGCCGGAACAGCGCCTGGTGGATCTCTGCAGAGGATACGCGGAGCAGTACGGCTCGTCCGTCACGATCTCCGATCAGATCGAATGCGTCGAAGGAGCGGACGTCATCTATACGGATGTCTGGGCATCCATGGGCGAAGAAGCGAAGACCGCGGAGCGCGTGAAGCTGCTGCGTCCCTATCAGGTAAATGCGGAGCTTATGAAGAAGACTGGAAAGGAGACCACGATCTTCCTGCACTGCCTTCCGGCAGTGAAGGGGAACGAGGTCACAGAGGAAGTGTTCGAGTCTCCCGCTTCGCTGGTGTTTGACGAGGCGGAGAACCGTATGCACACCATCAAGGCTGTGATGGTGGCGACGCTGGGAGAAGAGGATGCCTGACAGGAAACGTAATCCGAGAAAACTGATCTTTACGCTGGATGCAGTACATCTTCTGGTGGGGATCGCGGTGGTCGTTCTGGCGGTCATCGCGTTCCTCTCGCCGGAGGAGCATGCGGTGTTTTTCCCGGCGATCTTTTTTCTCGCGGCGTTTCTGAGCCTGATGAACGGAATCGTAAGGCTGAGGATGTCGGGAAGAGACACAGGGAAAAAACTGAAGGGGGCACTGGGGCTGCTCAGCGGTGTCTTCCTGACGGCCGCTGCAGTAGTCAGCGCCATCGTCATGCTGTGACATAAAGAGCAGCTGAATGATCATTGAAAGAGGATCTGGCTTTGCTGAAGGATGATATACTGAACGAACTGAAGAACCGCGGAGACTACTGCTCAGGGCAGGAGCTCTGCGGCCGTTTTGGTGTGACAAGAACTGCGGTCTGGAAGGCGGTCGCGAAACTGAAGGAAGAAGGATATAACATCGAAGCCCGGCAGAATCGGGGATACCGCCTTTTAGCCGGGGATGACGTGATGAACGAAGCGGAGCTGAAAAGAGCGCTGGAAGGGAACGGCTTTCTGAAGGACTGCCTGTTTTTCCCGGAGATCGATTCCACGAATCTGGAGATAAAACGGAGGGCCGAGACGGGCGCGGAGGCACCGCTGCTGGTGACTGCGGACGCCCAGACTGCGGGCAGGGGACGAAGAGGGAGAACCTGGAGTTCTCCTCCGGGAAATGATATCTACATGTCCCTGCTGCTGCGTCCGCCCATCCGGCCGGAGCGCGCCTCCATGCTGACCATTGTGGCTGCACTGGCAGTAGCCGGGGGTATTCGGAAGGAGACCGGGCTGGAGGCTGGCATAAAGTGGCCGAACGACGCTGTGGTCAACGGAAAAAAGATCTGCGGTATCCTTACGGAAATGAGCACTGATATGGAGGAGATCTCCTATGTGGTGCCTGGCATCGGAATCAACGTCAACAGCGAGGGTTTTCCGCCCGAGATCGCCGCGACAGCGACGTCCCTGAAGCTTTGCCTGGGACGGACCGTGAACCGCGCCGGGATCATCGGTGCTGTGATCCGCTGCTTTGCAGAGTACTACAGGATCTTTCTCCGTACAGAGGACCTGAGCGGACTGAAGGAGCTGTACGAATCCATGCTGGTGAACCGGGACCGGGAAGTCCTGGTGCTTGATCCCCGCGGGGAATACCGCGGCATTGCCCGCGGCATCACCTCCTCCGGCGAACTCCGCGTGGAGAGAGAAGACGGGACTGAGACCAATGTTCTCAGCGGCGAAGTCAGTGTCCGGGGTGTCTACGGTTATGTCTGAATCCATATGAAATTTACTTGCATACCAGATTTCTCCGGTTTATAATAATATTATTATGCGGAAAAACAGATTAACGACACTTTTCGCAAATATGTCTATTAATAAACTGAAAAGACATTAAAGAAAGACACAGTATGAGAGATCAGGATAAAGAAAATATAGAGAACAAGCCGATGGAACTTGCGCCGGAGGAGACCCCGGCGGTAAAGAAGAAAAAAGTGTCCGCGAAGAAAAAAGCGGATCCGGCGGCACCTGCCGGAGAACAGAAAAAGTCTGCCGAGCTGAAAAAAGCCGCGAGACCGAAAAAGAGCGGAGACAGAAAAAAAGCAGAAAGCCCGGAAGACAGCAAGAAGGAACTGAAGGCGGAAGAACTGATGAACGGCGTCCGCCAGCTGATGGACGAGGCCAAGGCAAAGGACTCCAAGCTGGATGTGGATGAGATCAACGATTTCTTTGCAGATTATCATCTCACCCCGGACGAGATCGAGCAGATCTACGCGTATCTGGAAGCAGGAAACATCGAAGTGCTGAATGGTGCGCCGGAGGAAGAGCCGCCGGTGGACCTGGAAGCGGAACTGAAGCTGGAAGATGATCTTCTGGATCCCGAACCGGATGAAGAACTGCTCGGAATGGACGGAGAACCCTCCGCGGACGAGCTGGACATCGACCTGAAGGCAGTGGACCTGCTGGAAGGCGTAGGTACGGAAGACCCGGTACGGATGTACCTGAAGGAGATCGGAACCGTCCCGCTTCTCACAGCGGACCAGGAGATGGAACTGGCCAAGCGGAAGCAGGCGGGAGATGAGAGAGCCAAAGCGAGACTGATCGAGGCGAACCTCCGCCTGGTGGTCAGCATCGCGAAGAGATATACCGGAAGGGGCATGAGTTTCCTGGATCTGGTCCAGGAAGGGAATCTGGGACTGATCAAAGGCGTCGAGAAATTCGACTACCGGAAGGGATTCAAGCTCAGCACCTACGCCACCTGGTGGATCCGCCAGTCGGTCACCCGCGCCCTTGCGGATCAGGCGAGGACCATCCGTGTCCCGGTCCACATGGTCGAGACCATCAACAAAATGAGCAAGATGCAGCGCAAGCTGACACTGGAACTGGGGTACGAGCCCAGTGTCGGAGAGCTTGCGAATGCTCTGGGCATGACGGAAGAAAAGGTGATGGAGATCATGCAGATCGCCAGAGAGCCTGCTTCACTGGAGACGCCCATCGGAGAAGAGGACGACTCCAATCTCGGTGACTTCGTGGCGGACTCCAATGTCCTGACACCGGAAGACAACGTGGAATCCGTCATGCTGCGGGAACATATCGACGCACTGCTGGGGGACCTGAAGGAACGGGAGAGACAGGTCATTATGCTCCGTTTCGGTCTGCAGGACGGGCATCCCAGGACGCTGGAGGAAGTGGGAAGAGAATTCAAGGTCACCAGGGAGCGTATCCGCCAGATCGAGGCGAAAGCGCTGAGAAAGCTGAGAAATCCTGTCCGCTCCAAGCGGATCCGCGATTTCCTCTGATTTCCGGAACGCCGGAAGCCATCAGTGAGAAAGACATGAACCGCAGAAACTATCAGAAAGAACTTGAACAGATCATCAGAAAAGGAGAAGCTTCGGGAGTTATCCCGAAGCTTCTCCTTCATGCCTGCTGCGCCCCCTGTTCCAGCTGGTGCCTGGAATATCTGGCCCCTTATTTTGACATCACGGTCTTCTATTACAACCCCAATATCGACCTGGAGGAAGAGTACCGGAAGCGGGTCAGGGAGGAACAGAGGCTCATTTCGGAGATGTCCCTGGCGCGTCCCGTGCGTTTTCTGGAAGGAACCTATGAACCGGAGGAATACCACAGGCTGGTGAAGGGCCATGAAAAAGATCCGGAAGGAGGAGAGCGCTGCGGGATCTGCTTCCGCCAGCGGCTCCAAAAGACTGCGGAGACCGCGGCACAGCTGGGGTACGACTGTTTTACCACGACCCTGACGATCAGTCCGCTGAAGAATGCGGACAGGCTGAACCGCATCGGAGAGGAAGCAGCGAAGGAGGCAGGGACAGTTTTTCTCCCTTCGGATTTCAAGAAAAAGAACGGCTATCTCCGATCGATCCAGCTGTCAGCTGAATACGGACTGTACCGGCAGAATTACTGCGGTTGCAGTTTTTCGCGCGCTTCGGCCGGAAGTGCCGATGAGGGACAGCAGTAGTATATCTCAGCGGGACTTGATAATATGAAGACCGCCGCATCCTGACAATGGGATGCGGCGGTCTTGTTGTACAGTTTTTTTAACGGCGGTCGGCTTCCTCAACGGAGGCTGCGATCTCTTCCGCGAGCGCCAGGATCTGGGTGCGCTGGTCTTCCTTCACGGTGGACTTCATGGAGATGGTCTGACCGAGGAAGGTGATGTTCTTCATAGCGGAGAAATACTCCACCATCTTCTTGCCGGACACAGGAGCCCAGGAACCGTTCTCCATCACTGCGACAGTACGGTTCTGGAAATTGTGCTCCTTCAGGTCGTCGATGAAGTGAGCCATAGCCGGGAAGAGGGCGTTGTTGTAAGTCGTGGCGGCAAAGACCAGGTGGCTTGCGCGGAAAGCTTCAGCTACCAGATAGGACACATCCGTCACGGATACATCGTACATTTTGATGCCGCGGACCTTCAGCTCGCCGAGAGCATTTGCCAGGACTTCGCAGGCATTCTCCGTGCCTCCGTAAACGGAGGAATAGAAGATGACCACATCGTGATCTTCCGGTTTGTAAGTAGCCCACTTCGCGTATTTCCCGATGAGCCATTCGATCTTTTTCGGGACGCGCCACACCGGACCATGCAGCGGGCAGATCATTTCAATCTCAAGTCCCAGGGCCTTGTTGAGCAGAGTCTGGGTCTGGGTGCCGTACTTTCCGACGATGTTCGCGTAGTAGCGGCGCATCTCGGAGATCTCGTAGCGGTCAAAAGCGACGTGGTCCGCGAAGATATTTCCGTTCAGGGCACCGAAGGTGCCGAAGGCATCCGCCGAGAAAAGGATCTTTGCATGCTGGTCATAGGTGACCATGACTTCCGGCCAGTGGACCATGGGAGCCATGACAAAAGTGAAGGTGTGTCTGCCGGTGCAGAGAGTATCCCCTTCCTTGACCTGCTGGATCTTTCCCTGGAGGTTCAGCTCGAAGAACTGGCGGATCATGACAAAGGTCTTCGCTGTCCCGACGACGGTGGCTCCGGGGTAGCGGATCAGCACATCCGCCAGGGTGGCCGCATGGTCAGGCTCCATGTGGTTGACAATGATGTAATCAAGCTTCCTGCCGTTCAGAAGATGGGCCAGGTTCTCCAGGAAAACACCGGAAACAGCGTGGTCCACGGTGTCCAGAAGGACAGTCTTTTCGTCCAGGACAAGGTAGGAATTGTAGGAGACGCCGTCCGGAACGGGAAAGCAGTTCTCGAACTTTGCGATTCTGCGGTCGCTGGAACCCAGATACCAAATATCATCGGAAATTTTTACTGTCTGATACATAAGTACTCCTTTTGCTTTCAGGATGCGCACAGATTTTTATTCACTGCCAAGTATAGCACAGTTTCCGGTAAAAACGAAGGAGGCGGTCAGTAATTCCACATTCCCTCAGGAAGACAGGCTGCCATGGGGACTTTGAGGACGATCTTCCGGATGGGGCAGGGAGATGGTCCTGCCTGAACTGCCGGGATGTGGACGTCCCAGGGAAGATAGACGGCGTAAGTGCCCGGCTCCAGAGCGATCCTGCCCTCCCGGGGCCCTTCTCCTGCGGGACTGTTTCTGTAGAAAAGAATATCCCGCGGGGTTCCCAGAAGATCCTCTTCCGTGACTAAAGAACCGTCGTCATTGTAAAAACCTGCGTCCTCCGGGCCTCCGGCGGCGAGGAACTGCACGTCGATATACTTTCTGTGGATCTCGGGACGGAGACTGTCCCGGGGAGCTGTGCTGAGATCCAGTACCTGCAGGATCATCGGCACACCGGCGATCTCGATCTCAAAACGGCCGGGTTCGTGGGACGCGAGATCATTGTCCCGGAGATAATGGAGGGCAGCGCACAGAGGGGCAGGCAGAAGAGCAGCCTGCTGTTCAAAGAATTCATTCCGGACATTTCCGCAGATCATGGAGGATCCTCCTTTTTTTCTTCTGATGTGCCGGCACCGCACAGATACGGTGCGCATCATAAGCGGAGCGTTTATCTCAGTGGGGGTCTTTTCCCACTGAGATAATTCTGCCACATCCGGGCGGGAAAAGGAAGCATCAGTGAGCAAGCTCCCTGCTAAGACTGTGTTTATTTCGTGGGGTGCTGAGTTTATTTCACATTGCGAAAAACTGCGGAATAGTGTAGACTAGGGAATAGTCTGAAAAATATTTCGAGGTTGGGAACATGGCGAATAATGAACAGAATACAGAGACTCAGGGCAGAAAAATGCCGGAACCTCCGAAACCAAATTTTAAAGTGGATCTGAACGGGGAATCCTCAGTTAAACATGTGATCGGTGTTGTCAGTGGAAAAGGCGGCGTGGGAAAATCCCTGGTGACCAGCCTTCTGGCAGCGAAGACCAGGGCGAGAGGCTTCCAGGTGGGAATTCTGGACGCGGACGTGACGGGTCCTTCGATTCCGAAGGCCTTCGGCGTGAACGGAAGCGGTCTGACGGGGCACAACAACCTGATGGTCCCGGTGAGATCCGCCACAGGGATCTCTATCATCAGCTCCAATCTTCTTCTGGACAACGACACGGATCCGGTGATCTGGAGAGGACCCATGATCGCAAACGTGGTGAAGCAGTTCTGGAGCGAGGTGTGGTGGAAGAACATCGACTATCTCTATGTGGACATGCCCCCGGGGACGGGAGATGTGCCGCTGACTGTGTTCCAGTCCCTTCCGGTGGAAGGCATCATCATCGTCACCAGTCCGCAGGATCTGGTGTCCATGATTGTCGAAAAAGCGGTGAAGATGGCGGAGGAAATGAATATCCCGAT
>ODAI010220259.1_pt1 | contig 12243 bp, 8 predicted proteins | sample 1539321 | NCBI WGS metagenome assembly ODAI01 (sample SAMN02144231, study PRJEB22623) | gut metagenome | biome: sheep rumen | host: Ovis aries | place: New Zealand
CGAACTCACTGTCCTCCAGCTGCTCCGAGCCCATGGCGGGGCAGCCGAAAGCGATGGCGTCATAAGCGGAGAGATCGCTGACGGAATTGCACTCAATGAGCTCGGCGTCCGCGCCGGCGCTCTTCATACCCTCCAGGACGAGGTCTGCCATGGCTGCGGTATTGCCCGTGCCGCTCCAGTAAACAACTGCTGCTTTCATGTTCGTTTCTCCTTCAATACGATATTCAGAGCTGATTATAGTGCCGCTCTGTGCGCACTTCTATCTGCGTAAAAGATATACAGATCCAAGTGTTTCTAAACCGCGACAGCAAGCTTTTCAAGCCCTACGCCGCTCTCCCAGAGACGGCAGTAGCATTCGGAGCATTTTTTGAACTGTTCGCAGAGCTTTTGTGCCTTCTCTTCATCGCCGTAGATCTTCCAGAGACCGATGCGCTTGTAGTTATCCCTGTTGTCGATGAAGCCTTTGACATCTGCGGGCGGATAGCTCAGAAACAGGCCGACCTCATGCGGGAAGTCCCGCTCGGCACGAAAACGCTCCACCAGATGCCGCACACAGGCGGCGCAGCTCAAGCAGGCATAACCGGATTCCTGCAAAACCTCCTGCGAGATATTGTCTTTCAGGTCCTTCTCCAGACTCTGCGGACGATAGAGATACAAAAGCGCGGACTTCTCCATCACCCGCAGCAGGAGCAGACACATGCCCCGCGGGACAAAGATGCGGTTGAAAGCACGGATATCTTCAAGCAGCTCTTCCCTGCTGTCAAAGCGGTACGGGAACATGCTGCCCGTCTTGATCCCGGCCAGTGTCGGCGCGGCCTGGCGTACAATCGTCTCCTCCGACATCAGGCGTACTTCTCCAATACCTTTTTGAGCGCGGATACCGAGCTTGTGGGACAGTATTCCACGATGCAATCCTGGCCCTTGATCTCCCCCAGCGCCCCCTGCAGCATCTTGTGGGACATGGCGCCGGTGAAGAAAATCACCATGTCGGGCTTACCCATTTTGCGCTTGACACCGCCGACGGGTTTCACCATCACTTTGGCATCGTGCTGATAATCCCGACACAGGCTTTTGTATTTTTGCTCCATGCACTCATTTCCGCCAAGAATGACAACGCTCATGTCCATCCCTCCAGTCATCGGATTTGCATATAATAAGTTAGCTTGCGCTAACCCTCAGTCCAAATAAAAGACTTGTCTGCTCCAAGTCATAATGATTTCCTCCATATCAATATTTGACTTTTCGCTTGCATCGTTTCTGGCTGGTTTGGAAATCATCGATGATAAAGCAAAATCCGAACCCATCTCCGATTGAGAAGATGTGGTTCGGATTATCTTGCTTTGGTGGGGGAAGGTGGATTCGAACCACCGAAGGCATTGCCAGCAGATTTACAGTCTGTCCCCTTTGGCCACTCGGGAATTCCCCCCTATTCAATTGCGCCGTGTGGAGCTGGTGGACGGACTCGAACCCCCGACCTGCTGATTACAAATCAGCTGCTCTACCGACTGAGCTACACCAGCATCTTACCGGCATCGCCCGTGTCCGGTGAAGTAACCTTACCCCTGAGCGCTTTGTTATAATAGCAGACAACATATGATTTGTCAAGCTAAATTTTTAGAATTTGAAAAAATCTGTCAATTCTTCGCAGGCGTTGATTATACCATCATCCACGTATTACCCCCGGCAATTCTGCTGTCTGCTCCTGTCATCCCTCTTGCCTTTCAAATCCCTCCTATATTGAAATGATCCCGGCCGTCGATGAGAACATCCTGATTCCGCTTTCTGACCAAGACACACAGAATGAATCCAAACGCTAAGGCTGGAGCAGACGAACCTGATGGCTGTATTCACTTTGAAGTCCGTGGTCTTGAAATCAGGCTCATGAGAATTACGAATGATGAAATGTTTTTCTTTATGTCTGCTTTAGCTTGTTCACCTTCAAATATTATTAAATTTGTGGAAATTACGGCTCTTTTTCTTGCATCTTTTTCACCGCGTGTTATAATTAATTCACTATATTACAAATTATTTACGGCATTCCGGCTCTTTTCAGGAGGAATTATATGTCCAGCAGATTCTCCAGAGCAATCATTGTTTTGCTCTGTTTCATATTCTGTGCTGCCCTCGCTCCCGCTGCCTTTGCGGAGAGTGAAGCGACTCCCGTCACGCTTATCTTTTCCTGCGAGGACGACAGCGCACTCCCCGGCTTGCAGGTATTTGATGAAACCGGAGCGGAATACGCGCCGATGAAGGACGCTGCCACTGGTGAAATACAGTATGGCTGCTTCTTGCTTCTGCCCGGCGATTACAGCTATTACTTCCATGACGAGGCAGGACGATACGAGGACTTTGGTGATTCCATCACTATTTCCCAGGCAATCAAGCACTATATTCCCATTGACCTTACGCCTGTCGTTGGATTTGAGAGTTTTTCCTTTACCTATATTGAACCCATCTATGAAGGCATCATAACAGATGCGGACATTCCCGCAGTTGCCCCGGAACAGATCGCTGCAGCCGAAGACGCATTGCGTGAACTGGCCACTGTTCAGACTAACAATCCGAAAAGGCTGCGTGCAATTCAATACTGGAATGAGAACATCTATTATGACAATGATGAAGAAGCGGCCTTGTTTTTGCGCAGTCAGATAGAGGCATTTCAAGATACCGTCATGCTCGGCATATGCAGCGATGTGAAGCTTACCAACAGCAGCGGCTCTCAAAAAATAATGAATATCTGGTATACCGCGATTGCGCATACAGGCGTGCCGACCGAAGGGGATTATCTCAGATACGAATACGGGGGATTTAAAGTAAATATCGAAAAAATTGATGATACATATATCGGAACAGAAGATGGATTATACTATTATCAAGTCCCCTTTTCCCTGCTACATTTTACGAACGCCGATCAGGAAGCGGAATTGACACCGATCGTTGACAGCATTCTCATTCAGCTCGATCTGGATGGGAAAAGCGATTATCAGAAAATCTATGCCATTTATGATTATATCTGCACGAATGTAACGTATGATTACGATTCTTCAGGGAATCTCAAGCGGACGGCGTACGCCGCTTTGGTCAATCACAGCGCAGTTTGTCAGGGTTATTCGGCAGCGTTTTACCGTCTCTGCCTTGCGTCGGATGTTGACACCCGTATGATTACAAGCAAAAGTCTGGGACATGCCTGGAACATTGCCGCCCTCAACGGACTTTATTATGAACTGGATACGACCTGGGATGCAGGCTACTCGCCCGAAAAATACCGCTACCTTCTCATAGGCAGCATAGGATGGCCGGCCACCCCCCATAACGAATTGGGCGATGAATTCACCAAAAGCGATTTTGCCGCCGCCTATCCCCTTTCCCCGTATAATCGTTATATAAAGATCCGCTTTGAAACCAACGGCGCAGAAGCGATCGAAGGCCTGACCATGTCCGGCGGTGAAACGCTCGCACAGCCGGACGCACCAGCGAAGGACGGGTATTGGTTCGGCGGCTGGTATTCTGACAGCAGCTTTTCCAGCTTCTATGATTTCACCGCCCCCCTAGCCGTTGACCTGACGCTGTATGCCAGATGGGCCTCGCCGGATCTTATCCTCCCTGCGGCGATTACGGAGATCGGTGAGGAAGCCTTCCGTGGTGATGGCTTCACCTTTGTTAAGCTGCCAGAAGCAGCCGTCTCCATCGGTCCTTACGCCTTTGCCGACTGCCCGAAGCTCGCTTTCATCTATATTCCGGCAGAGACCGAAGCCATTGACGAAACTGCGTTTGACAGTGTGCAGGGGCTCATGATCTACGGCAAGGCCCCCAGCGCTGCCAAGACCTATGCCGAAAAGCACGGGTATCTTTTCTCTGCTGTATCGTGAATACGCGCAAACTTAAGCTTTTCCCGAAACGGCTTCCATTCCTTTCGCAAAAGGCCGTCACTTGATATAAGACGTGTTTAGGGGCTGCTGCATCTTGAACGCAGCAGCCCCATTCTTATACTATTCCCTGATAGAAACCCGGCAGAGCTGTCGGAGAAAGGGGCCCCGAAAACCGCACTTATCCGTGCTCTGCGGCCGTTTTCCTGCCATAGGGTAAAATAAGAAGCGTTCATCCCGCATATGCTTTTTTGAAGGAGGGATGCGCTATGCAGAGTAAACGTTTTCTGCGCCGGCATGGTGCGGTGCTGCAGGCACTCATGATGCTTGCTGCGATCGGGCTGATTTTCGGGACTGTGAACACGCCTGCGGTGGTGGGCGTCTCGGCGGCAAAACGGGAACTGCCAGTCTACTGTGTACAGCAGGACGAAAAGATCGTTGCCCTGAGCTTTGATGCCGCGTGGGGCAACGAAGATACGCAGACATTGATTGACATCTTGGATCAGTATGGGGTGAACACGACATTTTTTGTGGTAGGCGATTGGGCGGATAAATATCCGGACTCTGTCCGGGCCCTGGCAGAGGCCGGCAATGAGGTCATGAACCACTCCTCCAGCCATGCGCACTTCTCCACACTCAGTACTCATGAGATCACTTCTGATATTTCCGCATGCAACGATAAAATTGAAGCGATCACCGGCGTGCGCCCGACACTGTTCCGTTGTCCATACGGGGAATATGACGACCATGTGATCAAAGCGGTCGGCTCCCTTGGCATGACCGCTGTCCAGTGGGACGTTGACAGCCTCGACTGGAAGGGCATCCCGGCCGGGCAGATCACACGGCGGGTGCTGGATCGGGTGCAGCCCGGGAGTATTGTGTTGTTTCACAATGCCGCCGAACACACGCCGGAAGCGCTGCCGGGAATCCTTGACGCGCTTTTGAGCGACGGCTACCGCATTGTACCGGTATCACAGATTTTGCTGGAGGGGGACAGCTTTATCGACAGTACCGGCCGGCAGTGCCGCCGCTGAACAGGCGGCGATATCTATACCAGTGTACCGTCTTCTGTTTGTTTGACGGTTTGCAGTCAAGACCCCCCGCTTAGCCGGTGGCCTTGACTTTCTTTTGCCCTGCCCTTGTCTTATACCGGTGACAGGAGTATAATCATATGGAAAACCTATAATGAGATACAGGAGGATTCCCATGAAATACACCAAAAAGAGCGGCCTGGCGCTGCTGCCGTTTCTTGTGTTCATCGTCATTTACCTCGGCGCAGGTCTGATCTATCAGGCCAGGGGCGAGGCCATGGCCTTCTATATGTTCCCCTCGGTCACGGCCATGTTTATCGCTGTACTCGTTGCCTTCTGCATGAGTCGCGGCAGCATCAATGAAAAGTTTGAGACCTTTGCAAAAGGTGCGGCAAATGTCGACGTGCTTACCATGCTCATGATCTATATTCTCGCCGGCGCCTTTGCGACTGTCGCCGGGGAGATGGGCGCCAAGGATGCCACCGTCAACCTCGGTCTCTCTCTGGTCCCGCCCTCCCTGCTGGCAGCAGGTATGTTTGTCATCGCCGCCTTTTTCGGCACTGCGACCGGAACATCCATGGGCACCATCTCCGCCCTCATCCCCATAGCCATCGGCGTTGCGGAGAAAGGGAACCTCTCCCCTACCGTTGTGATCGCGGCCGTTGTAGGCGGCGGCATGTTCGGCGACAATCTGTCCATGATCTCCGATACCACCATCGCCGCCACGCGCTCCCAGCGTGTGGAGATGCGCGACAAATTCCGCGTGAACTTCCTCATTGCCCTGCCCGCTGCTATTGTCACGCTTATTCTGCTGCTTATCTTCGGCCGTCCCGAGACCGCCGCTCCTCTGGAGGATCTTTCCTTCAGCCTTGTGAAGATCATCCCCTATCTTGCGGTACTGATTCTCGCGCTGTGCGGACTGAACGTGTTCCTTGTTCTGCTGATCGGAATTTTCTCAGCCGGTATTATCGGCATGCTGACCGGCTCTATGAACATTGCGAGCTTTGCCCAGGCCATCTATGACGGTTTCTGCGGGATGAATGAGGTCTTCTTCCTGACGCTGCTGTGCGGCGGCATGTCGGAGATGATCGCCAAAAACGGCGGCATCAACTGGATCATCGACAAGCTGCGCGGCATCATGAAGGGCAACAAATCCGCACAGCTCGGCATCGCGGCTCTGGTCTCAGCCTGTGACTGCGCCACGGCGAACAATACCGTCGCCATTATTGTGGCGGGCGACATGGCGCGTGAGGTTTCCCACAGCTGCAAAGTTGATCCCCGGCGCACCGCTTCCCTGCTGGACATCTTCTCCTGCGTTTTCCAGGGTGTCATTCCCTACGGCGCACAGCTGGTCGTGGCGGCAAGCCTGGCCAATCAGGCCGGTGAGACAGGTGCTGTCTATTCTGCAGCCGGACTTGTCGGCAGCATGTGGTACTGCTGGATCCTCGCGCTGTTCGGACTTCTGTCCATCTTCGTGCCCTTTGCCGACGGTGCCATCCGCAAGGATCCGTGGAACTGGGAGTTTGACTGTCCCGAATCCAAGGTATCGGCAAAGAGAGCGTCAAAATAATCTCTCTCTGCGCTAACCTGTCAATCCTCTGACTGTCCTTCCGACACGATTTGTGTCATATTAACTCCTTCCTTTTTCTTTTCAACTTTGAAGCAAACGCTTTGCATTTGTGAGGACGACAGTATGCCCTGCGAAAGCCGCCTTCTCTGGCGCAATTCCTTCTTGAAATGCCAAGTCTACTCGCTGTCAGAGTATGGATCTACAGGCTTTTCTCTGTGTTCTTGTGCTTGTAGATTGTGTAAACTCTACAAAAGTTTGATGAATTTTAAGTTGTTTTGCACAAAATATCCGGTACGCAGGCATATTCTTTTCCATTTTTTGTGTCAATTTTGCATTGACAAACAGACCTCGGGAATACTAAACTAAATTGATCAAACACAAATGCAAAACCAGCCCGAAACAGATAAACTTCATTGGGAGGATATGGATTTGAACTGGGATTTGAAGGAAGTCAGCAAGGACATTCGCTGTGATGTTCTCAGCAGCATCGCGCACGTCGGTGTCGGTCACCTCGGCGGCTCGCTTTCTATCGTCGATGTGCTGACGGTGCTGTTTTTTGAGGCAATGAATGTGGACCCCAAAAAACCGCATATGCCGGGCCGGGACCGTTTTGTGTGCTCCAAAGGGCACGCGGGACCTGCGGTATATGCCACTCTATCCAGACGCGGCTTCTTTGACAGAGACCGTCTCTTTGTTCTCAACGACGGCGGCGCCGGTATGCCGAGCCACTGCGACATGCACATCCCCGGTGTCGACATGACGGCGGGTTCCCTCGGTCAAGGCTTTTCCTGCGCGGTGGGCATGGCCCTCGGCTCCTGGATTGAAGACGACGGCGCTACGGTCTACGCGATTCTGGGCGACGGCGAAAGCCAGGAGGGACAGATCTGGGAATCGGCCATGTTCGCGGCCTCCAAAAAGCTTGACAATCTTATCGCTTTTACAGATTACAACAAGCTGCAGAGTGACGGCACTATCGCCCAGATCAATGACCTTGCGCCTCTCGGGGAAAAGTGGGCTGCCTTTGGATGGAACGTTATTGATGTAAAAGACGGCAACGATGTTTATGCAATCTCTGCAGCCGTCAGACAGGCCAAAGGAAACCGCGGCTCCGGCAAGCCCACCATGGTGATTCTGAACACCGTCAAGGGCTGCGGTGTACAGTGGATCGTGGATCTCGGTGCCGGCAGCCACAGCTGCAACATCAATGAAGAACAGCTTCAGGCCGCAATCGCTGTGATCAAGGGGGAATAAGCCATGGAAATGAGAGCTGTATATGCCGAATGTCTCGCGGAAATGATGGAAAGAGACCCCCATGTTGTTGTTCTTGACGCAGATCTTGCGGGCTCCCACGGAACGAAAAAGCTGTATGAGCGTTTTCCCAGACAGGCCTTCAACTGCGGCATTGCCGAACAGAACATGGCCTGTGTCGCCGCAGGTCTTTCCACTTACGGTTTCAAGCCCTGGATCGAATCCTTCACCCCCTTCACGACACGCCGCATCTGTGACCAGATCGCCATTTCTGTCTGCTATGCCGATCAGAACGTGAAAATTGTCGGTTCTGACCCCGGCATTACCGCCCAGCTCAACGGCGGTACCCATATGAGCATGGAGGATATCGGTGTACTGCGTTCCATCCCGAACATTGTGATTGTGGAGCCTGCCGACACCGTGCAGCTTCGCGCCGCGATGAAGGCCCTGGACAGCTATGAACATCCCGCATATCTGCGCCTGTTCCGCAAGGAGCTTCCTGTTCTGTTTGACGAGAACTCTTATCACTTTGACCTTTATAAGGTTGACACCATGCGCGAGGGCCGCGACCTGACTGTCTTTGTCTCCGGCTTCATGACGAAGGATGCCCTGGATGCTGCCGAGATTCTCAGTAAGGAAGGCATTGAGTGTGAGGTCGTCAACGTCCACACCATCAAGCCCATCGACCGCGAAGGTGTTATCCGTGCCGCACGCAAGACAGGTGCCGTGCTGGACATCGATAACCACAACGTGATCGGCGGTCTGCACTCGGCGGTGCTTGAGTCGCTGGCCGCAGAAAGGATCCCCTGCAGTGTCGTCGGTGTACAGGATCGCTTCGGCGAGGTCGGTAAGCTGCCCTATCTGCGCAAAGTCATGGGAATGCGCCTGGAGGACATCGTTGAGGCTGCAAGAAAAGCTGTAAGCCTGAAATAATCCGACTCAATAAAAAATGTCGATTTCGGCAAAACCGAAATCGACATTTTTTTATTCATTTGCTGCTTTACTTTGCCTGACGCATTGCGTACAGATAATCAACCAGCATTTTGAGATTGGCGAGTTCTTCATCGGAAAGATTCAATTCGTCGGCTTTCACAGGCAGCTCGGTATTGGGCTCCTGGGCAGTCTCGGCAGCAGTCTCCTGAACAGGCTCGGCAGCAGCTTCCGTGTTCACATTGTTCTCCTCTGCGGAGACCGGCTGAGCCTCAGCTTCACTTTTCAAAGACGCGAGCTTCTGTTTGGCGGCTTCCACCATTTCCGTGATCTCGTTCTCAATAACGACAGGCTCTCCTTCCGGCAGGACCCAGACACCGGTTTCCACGACAGCGCCGGCAGCGTTGATACGGCTGTAACCAACCTTGCTGAGCTTTGCTCCGCCGGAGACATAGAGCACGGTTTCGTCGGCCTTGTCATTCAGGACAACCGCTTCTCCGCCATTGTTATCGAGGAAAACATCAATACCGGTGGTATTGGCAACCACATCAGCGGCATTGATCCCATCAGCCATGTTGCCGATCACATAGACGATCTCCGCGCCCTCGCCGCGGGCATCGTTAATGGCGTTCTGCAGGGCTTCGACCGCCTGCGCATCGTTGCCGCTCATGTTCACGCCGACAAACGCGATTTTCTTTTCGGCCGCGTCAACGATCACATAGGGCTCCAGAGCCAGCTCGTTGGCTACCTTGAAATTGCAGGAAATGTAAGGGAACTCCGCGCGCTTGACAAGCGCAAGGAACTGCTCCTCACCGTAGTCGGTCTCATGAACGCCGGGGATCGCCGCGTCATACCCGACCGCATTCATAAAGTCGATGATGGCCTCACCGCGGCTTACCTCACCGATCTCTCCACCCTGAACGGCATTGCCGCCGTCGACGAGGATCGTGGTATAGCCCTGGCTCTCCAGAGAATCACGAATGCTCTTTACGCCTGCATAGCCAACGCCTTCATCGATGCCGCACTGAACATCGCTCGTAAAGAGAACGATGATTTCACCGTTGTTTTCATTGGTCTGCTCCCGGGCCTCAGTCTGCCGCTCTTCAGCCGCAGGCAGCACAGCCGTGACAAACCCCGCCATCTCATCGGCCGTCAGTCCAGTGCCTTCCTTACCGCAGGCCATGGTGAGTGCATACGCTTTATCACCGTTCCAGAACAGGGCGATATTGATAATCTCGCCGTTGCCAAGGCAGTCAACATCGCAGTCTCCGACAGTGAGCCGCCATGCCTGGCTGTAGGTGTTGTAGTCGCCGGAAAGGTTATATCCGTCGTCATCCACGGAGGCGCGGAACATCAGTTCCTCCTCTCCGTTGCTGTAATCAGCCTCCAGCGTACCGGGTACGGCACGGTAGTGAGTCAGCTTCATATTCTGGGGCAGGCTCTCCGCCGCGGGAAGATTCACATCCACGCCGGAGATTCTGATCGCCTCTTCGAGAGAATCTGTCTCTACCCAGGGGTTTGGCAGGCCGACGACCGTCGGGGCAGGCTGATTGGTGATGCCCTCTGTGAGGATATCCACAACGGCGTTGGTAAGGCTCTCCCGCATGGCATCGGCAATCTGTCCGTTATTGGCCTCGGCAGCCGGTTCAGTATTGACATCGGCAGGAGCCTCGGTATTGGCTTCGGCAGCCGGCTCGGTATCGGCGGCGGCAGGAGCCTCGGTATTAGTCTCGGTAGCCGGCTCGGTATTGGCGGCGGCAGGAGCCTCAGCTTTTGAATCCAGATACGGGTCGACCGGTACAGTCTCAGGCTCGGTCTTACCCGCGGCGGACTGCCCGATAATCCCCTCGCTGAGGATGTCGACGACAGAGTCAGTCATGGCTTCACGCAGTGCTTCGGCCATATACATATTGTATGTGTTCTGATCCATCTGGTAGGGATCAGGCTGTCCGGCCTGATCCGGCGCAGCTGCGTTTTCGCTTCCGCGCGGGCCATACTCACCGGGACCGCCGGGCTGCGGCCGCCCCGGACGCTGCCCTTCCATGGGGATTTCAGGACCGTAGCCTTCACGGGGATATTCGCCGGCATTGCCGAACGTCAGATACATGTAGGCATCCCAGAGCTCACCGGCTTCAAGATACAAGCGTTCCCGCACCGCAGGGTCGGTCTCTTCTCTGGCCATGAACATGTACATCATGAACTGCTCAAGAATCTGATCTTCAAGAGACTGCTGCTCCTCCGGCATATCGGGTGCAGCGGGGATGCTGTCAAGGGATGCACCCCGCATGTCAGGGAACGCGCCAAATGCAGCAGCAGGTGCGTCCTGATAATACGGATACGCAGCATAGCTGTCTTCCCAGCCGTTCGACAGATAGATGTCAGTCGGGCCATCCATGCCGCCCATCATGCCATATGCCTCCGGCGGGAGCATTTCTTCTTCCGCCGCAAGCTCGGGGTCAAAAGCGGCCAGGACAATATCCATGTAGTTTTCCCATAGCTCGGCAGCCTGCCGATAGAGTGCTGCCTGTGTTCTGAGATCGGTTTCCTTCTCGGCAGCCATGGTGCACATCAGAAACTCCTGAAGAGCTTCCTCACGCACGGCTTTCATATCCTGGTTGCAGCCGCAGGTGCACGCAGGATTTTTTTCCTGTGCCGAGGTGCAGATGCAGCTGTTGTCAGCATAGGCCGCGGGGATGAGCCCACAGATAAGCACAAGCACCAGCAGGACGCTCAGCACATAGACAGATCTGCTCATTTTCATATGTACATCTCCTTCATCAGCATGGCATTACGCCAATGTTCATATCTAACCGAATTATATTATAGCACACAATCTATGACATTTCCATAAAAACAGGGCAACATTTTATTTTTTTTAAGAAATCTTCCTTCATGGCCCCGAAATGAACGGTGCACTGCCGCATGATAAAGAACGGAGAAGCATGTCTTCTCCGTTCTCTGTGTTTCTTTTCGATTATTCCGAGATCGCAACCTTATCCTGACCCTCAAGGGCCGAAAGGGCAAGGTGCCGAATCTCGCGGCCGCGGTTTTCGATGATATAAGCGGCGATCTCATCCTCGATCTTCTTCTGGATCGTGCGGCGCAGATTGCGCGCACCGTATGTGACGGAATAGGCCTGCCTGACCAGGTAATCCAGCAGACTGTCATCCCAGGTCAGGACGATGCTCTTTTCCTCCATGAGCTCACGCACCTCGGAGAGCATCAGGCCCGCGATAGCACGGAAATCCCGTTCGGTGAGCTGGTTAAAGCAGATGATCTCATCCACACGGTTAAGAAACTCGGGACGCAGGAAATCATTGAGAGCCTTCATGGCACGCTCACGCGACATGTCGCTGAGGCTGCCGCCGAACCCGACCGAGCCCGTTTTGGTGTTGGAGCCTGCGTTTGTGGTCATGACAATGACGGTGTTTTCAAAATTCACCGTGCGCCCCTGGGCGTCGGTGATGCGTCCGTCGTCGAGGATCTGCAGCAGGATGTTCATCACGTCCGGGTGGGCCTTTTCGATCTCGTCAAAGAGCACCACGCTGTAGGGCTTGCGGCGGATCTTCTCGGTGAGCTGCCCGGCCTCGTCATAGCC
>ODAI010761560.1_pt1 | contig 12243 bp, 8 predicted proteins | sample 1539321 | NCBI WGS metagenome assembly ODAI01 (sample SAMN02144231, study PRJEB22623) | gut metagenome | biome: sheep rumen | host: Ovis aries | place: New Zealand
CAAGCTCCAGGCTACCAACCTCTTCCTGCTCTACGCGGACAAGAAGCTCAACGGCCAGGATCCTGAGTTCTTCAACACCGGCGGTGTCGCCGTCCCGGTTCCGAAACAGTTCACCCTCACCCTCAGGGTCGGTTTCTAATCAATGGAGGAAATGAATATGAAAACAAACAAGATAATCCTTGCCCTCTGCGCAGGCGCGATGACCTTTGCCTCCTGCGACAAGTTCCTGGATGAGAACCCGGACAACCGTGCGACGGTCGACTCCGAGGAGAAGATTGTCCGCCTGCTGACCGCCGCCTATCCGCAATCGAACTACATCTTCGTGACTGAATTCATGTCCGACAACGTGGATGATTTCGGCAGCAGCAACCCGTATACTTCCCGTATTCTCGAACAGGTCTTCTATTGGGAAGACGTGACCGAGGAATATGACGAATCGCCGGAAAACATCTGGAGCGGTTGCTACAATGCCATCGCCAATGCCAACGAGGCCCTCAATGCCATCGAGGAGATGGGTGGCCCGACGACGGAAGTCCTGAAACAGGCCAAGGCCGAGGCCCTTCTCTGCCGCGCCTACAATCACTTCGTCCTCGTCAACATCTTCGCGAAGAATTACAACAGCAAGACCAGTTCTTCGGACCTCGGCATCACCTACATGACCAAGTCTGAGACGACCCTTGATCCGAAGTATGAACGCAACAGCGTTGCGGAGTGCTACGAATTGATCGAAAAGGACCTGCTCGAGGCCCTGCCGGACGTCGGCGACCTCAATTACACCGTCCCGAAGTACCATTTCAACCAGAAGGCCGCCTACGCGTTCGCCGCGAAGTTCTTCCTCTTCTACGAGAAGTGGGACGAGGCGATCAAGTATGCCGACATGTGCCTCGGTTCTTCCCCGAAGGCCATGCTCCGCGACTGGCAGGCTTACAACGCGCTCTCTACCGATTATTCGGTCCTGACGAGAAACTACATCGACGCTTCGCACAAGTGCAACCTCCTTCTGACGACTTCCTGGTCCAATCTCGGTGCTATTTTCGGACCGTATGTCTACCTGAAACGCTTCATGCACGGCCGCTACCTGGCCAACAACGAAGACGGCAATGTGAACCAGGTCTGGGGCGCTCCGAACTGGTATTCCCGCATGCGTGCCTATCAGGGCTCCAACTATGATTTTTCCGTTTTCTACAAGCTTCCGTACATCTTCGAGTACACCGACCCGGTCGCCGGTATCGGTTATCCGCACACGGTCAGCCCGGCCCTTACCGCCGACGAGACCCTGCTGATCCGCGCCGAGGCGAAGGCCATCAAGGGTGATTCCCAGGGCGCCATCGACGACATGAACATCTGGGTCCACAACATCAGCTCCACCAAGGTGGAGATCACCCAGGCGCTCATCAACAACTATTACGGAAAGATGGCGTATGCGACGTGGGACGCTTCCACGCCGAAGAAGCAACTGCATCCGGCCTTCACGATCGGTGCCGCCGGTTCCGACCAGGAGAACCTCCTGCAGTTCATCCTTCACATGAAGCGCATCGAAGGCCTTCAGGTCGGCCAGCGCTGGTTCGATGTCAAGCGTTACGGCATCGAGATCTGGCGCCGCGTCATGAACGCCAACGGCGAACCGCAGACCCTCGTGGACGTGCTGAAGGTCGACGATGAACGCCGTGCCGTCCAGATCCCGCAGAAGGTTGTCGACGCGGATTATACCCCGAACCCGAGGACCTCTACCAAGGCCGCTCCCATTGTCGTAACCGATTAATTGCAAGCAACATGAAAAAGTATATCATTTACCTTTCGGCCGCTTTTGCAGCCCTGATGCTCGCCAGCTCCTGCCAGCAGGACAATCCGGATACGAGTTACAGCGTCATCCAGGAAAGCATCCAGCAGCAGAACGATTTCGACAAGTGGCTGGAAGCCAACTATGTCAACCCGTACAACATCGACTTCAAGTACCGCTACGAGATGAAGGAGTCCGATGTCAACTACTTCACGGTCCCGGCCGACATGAACAACTCGATCATCATGGCCCATCTGGTGAAGTACCTCTGCATCGACACCTATGACGAGGTCGCCGGCATCGCCTTCACCCGCAAGTACTTCCCGAAGATGTTCTTCCTCATCGGCGTCTGGGAGTACCGCAACAACGGTACGTACATCCTGGGTACCGCCGAGGGCGGCAAGAAGATCCTCCTCGCCGGCATCAACTTCCTCGGGCAGTACATGAACTCCGCTGCTAACCTGAACTACTACTACATCAAGACGATCCACCACGAGTTCACCCACATCCTGAACCAGACCCGGGCCTACTCCGCCGACTTCAAGGAAATCAGCGGCGCCGAGTACATCGCCGACGAGTGGAGCGAAACGGGCGGCTGGTTGCAGCGGGGCTTCATCACCCAGTACTCCCAGCACTCCGACACCGAGGACTTCGCCGAGATGCTCTCCACCTATATTACCAATTCGAAGGAGCAGTGGGACGACTGGATGACCCAGGCCGGCCGCGGTGCGGAAAAGATCCAGGCCAAACTGGACATTGTCCGCAGCTACATGATGGACAGTTTCAACATCGACATCGATGTGCTCCGCAACACCATTCTCCGCCGCCAGGACGAAGTCATGGCCGGCCGAGTCGACCTTACTTCCGTCGCTGTTCAGTAACTTAAAATGGAAAAACGTATGAAAAGAAGAAACATCATAGCACTGCTGGCCGCGGCCGCCCTCTTCCTCCCGCTGCAGTCCTGCCTCAAGGAGCAGGCCGACATCTTCGAGGAATCTGCGTCTGAACGCCTGCAGAACCGGATGAAAGAGGCTTCGGACATCCTGAAGTCCGCCCAGAACGGCTGGGTCATGCTGATCTTCCCGGTCACCCCGACCTCCTACTCCGCATCGGAGCCGGCCTCCTCGACCATGAACGGCGGCTATGCCTATACCGTCCAGTTCGACGACAACATGGTTACAGCCATGAGCGAACGCAACTACACGACCAAGGATACGGTCTTCACCGTCGCCGAATCTTCCTACAAGATCACCAATGACGAGGGTCCGGTCCTCTCCTTTGACACCTACAACGAGGTGCTCCACTACTGGGCGACCCCGAGCGGTTCTTCCTCCTACTACCAGGGCCGCGGCGGCGATTTCGAGTTCGTCATCAACGAGGCGACCAGCGACTACATCCGCATGACCGGCCGCCGCTGGAAAACCACGGTCGAAATGTTCCCGCTTCCCACGGATGCCGAATCCTACCTAAAGGCCCTGCTCAAGCAGAAATATGCCATGAGCGGCATCACCTACGGCGTCACCGCAGCCGGCGAACGCATGGAAGGCTATCTCTATGAAACCAACGGCAGTTCCTCCTCCAGCCGCTATCTCCGGGTTACACTTCCTGGCGTGGACGGCGAAGAAGGCGAGCCCATCAGGCAGCCGTTCGTCATTCTCCCGGACCGTTGCCGCCTCTATGAGCCGCTGGAACTGGGCGAAGACCTCTCTTTCCAGGAGTTCACCCTCAACAAGGAAACCAACGAGATCCAGATCCTCGACAACCCGGACATCAGCTTCGGCCACCCGTTCTACTATGTGGCAAAGGACAAGTTCGTCGGCGACTACACCCTGACATACAACAAGTCCGATGATTATCCGGAACTGCAGGCTAAGACCATGGATGTTTCCATTGCACTCGATGACAACGGAGGCCTCCTCCTCAAAGGGCTGAGCGATCTTTATGACATTCCCATGGACTATGATGAGTGGAAAGGCGTCGCCCAGATTGCCGGTGCCAAGAACCTCGGCCAGGTCTCGACCAACAACAACGGTTTCGCCCGCTTCTGCTTCGCCGACAGCGCTTTCATGCTGGAAGACGAAACCTTCTCTACCATCAACCATTTCTACTACAGGACTTCCAAGAGTGTCATGCTGGAAATCACGTGGGACCAGGCAGATGCGAACAAACCGTTCTTCCGCATTGAAAGCCATAATGGATGGGCCATCCTCAGCGGTTCTTTTGAACTGCACCTCCCGGACGGTTTCTACCTGCATTGCTGGAAGACGGCGACCGGAACCGCGTCATCCGCTAACTACGGTGCGCTCGACCTCGCCTCCGGCTACGGTTTCAAGACCGGCGCCAAGGATGCGGACGGCAATGTCGTCGGATCCCGCGCTCTCCCGTTTGTCTACAGTCTTACCCGTAAATAGCACAGCCGTATGAAGAAGATATTCTATATTCTTGCAACCGCCCTGGGCCTCGCCGCATTTGCCGCGTGCGAGGACGGGGAAGGAGACGTGATATCCTTCGGCAACCAGAACCTGAAGGTCACGGAGGCCAACCTGCTCTTCGGTCCGAACGGCGGCACCAATACCGTGACCGTCGAAGCCCTCGACCCGATCACCGCTACGTCCAGTTCTTCCTGGGCATCGGTTTCCGTCAGCGGCTCGACCGTCGCCGTCACGGCGCCCGCCTATACATCCAACGAGTCCCGCTATGCGAAGATCACCATCAAGGCCGGTGACGAGACGACAACCGTAACCGCCCAGCAGACCGGCGTCATCGTCAAGGACTTCAATCCGCAGAACATCTCCGCAGCCAGCAAGCCTTGCTCTTACAGTTTCCCGTTCGTCTCCAACACGGATATGACGGCTTCGGCCAATGTTGACTGGATCAAGCCGACAATTGCAAAAGGCGACGGCGTCGACACCCTCAAGATCGCCCTGATGGAGAATCCTACGGTCGATCCCCGCAGCGGTATCGTGACCTATGCAGCCGGCACCTATACCGGCGACATCCTCGTCAACCAGGCGGGCGCCATGGTCCGCAACGAGAACTGGACGATTACCTATGAAGGTGTCACGAAAGTCGATGCGAAATCGCATGATGACTTCCTCGTGACCGTCGGCACCGAAAATACCGGCAACTATGCCTTCGCGGTTATTCCGGCCAGTTACTACACGTCCTCCGGCTTGGACCAGGAAGACTTCATCGCCACCGTGATCGCTCCGCTTCTGGCAGGAGAGACGCTCAGCTCCGAGACGGAACACTTCTACTATCCGAAACTCGAAAACGACGATTACATCGCCTATGCCGTCGGTCTGACCGACGCCTACCTGACGACCGGTTACTACCAGTACCTCGAATTTACGATCAACCGCGAGAAGACCCCGTACGAGAAGTGGCTCGGCACCTGGTCGGTCCCGCGCGGCGACGGCAACACGGATGAATGGATCATCACGGAGGACGTCGAAGACGAAACCGTCAAGATCCAGGGCATCTGCGGTGCTTCACCGGATTGGATGGGTAACGACTGCGGCGCCATCGCCGAGTTCTACCAGGGTTATAACTTCCTGGTGATCAACAGCGGCCAGGTTATCGACAGCTGGGAGGACAGTACCTACGGAACACTCAACATGACCCTCCAGGGTACCATCTTCTACAACGGCAACGTGACCCGCGTCAGCGGTAATTATCCGATCTGCATCATCGAACAGTCGTCCGACGAAAGCGCGACAGCCACCGGCCTCACCGTCAACATCGGCCAGGAGCTGGACATCCGCGGTATGCGTTACTTCGGTATCGTCAGCGCCGGCGGTCTCGCATGGGGCAGCATTACCGAGCAGACCTTCCCGGCAACCCTGACCCGCAAGGGTACAAGGGCCGCATCCGTCCGCGATGTCAAGGTCCCCCTGCGGAGAATCGACGAGCGCAACCTGCTCTTCGTTCCGTCCGTTAATGCGAAATAATCCCCTTTTGGTTTAAGAAGCGGTGGGCCCCTTGCCGGGTCCACCGCTTTATTTTGCTGTTCTATTGTATTATAAACAGGGTTTTCCTATTTTTGTTAGTTAAATTTTCACGCCGATGCGAAAATTGCTGACTGCTCTCCTGATCCTTGTTTCCCTGCCTTGTCTGGCGCAGGAAACGGATCCTTACCTGATTTATCTGAAAGAGGCCGGCTGGGACATGCCCCTTTACCGGGGCCGGACAGCCATCCGCTATAATTTCTCCTACAACGGGACCTACTTCTGGGACCTGGGCGGTTTCCGCCGGGGCGATCTCTGCTATGCCGGCAAAGTCTACCGGGACATGGAGATGAACATCAACGCCCACCTGCAGCGCCTGCTGATCCGTTTCCCGGACTCGTTCAGCACCGTGGACCTCGGCAACCGGGACGTCGCCTGGTTCACCCTGGAGGGGGAACGGTTCGTCAACCTGCGGGCAAAGGGCCTGGATGTTCCGGAAGGTTTCTACCGGGCCGTCTACGAAGGGCAGGAAGCGGTCTATGAACGCATCGACAAGGAGTTCCGGCGGGATATCAACAGCAGCAACGACGGTGAGATCGGCTACCGGGACCCCGACTACAAGGAAGGCATCTATGAAATCTTCGCGCAGCGCCGCACCTGGTATTTCGTCGACAGGAACGGACAGGCGACCCGCTTCAAGAAGCAGAATGTCCTGCTGAAGGCCCATCCGGACCGGAAGCGGGACGTGACGCGGTATCTCAAGGAACAAGGGTTGGACAAGGCGGATTTCGCAACCTGGTGCGCGGCCGTCATGAATTATATCGAGCATGGAAAGTAAACTTCTCAAAGGCGTTCTCCTGCTGGCCGCAGGCTTGCTGGGCTTCCATGCCGCCGCCCAGGAAATTTCTGTCCGGATGGTCTCCGCCGATTCCCTGGTATCGGTCATGCGCAGCGTTTCCGGCAACAAGATCTACCTGGCCGCCGGCGGGGATGATGTCAGTTTCTATACGGTCACTGCGAGCGCAGCGTCTTTCCGGGATGCCGCACTCGAAAAGTTCCGCGCCAACGGATACTCCGTCTCCGAATACGACGGCTGCCTCTACCTGATCCGCGGACGGGCCCTGCAGGCTTCCCTCCCGGCCAACTGGTTTGCCCGGGAACAGTCTGCGACGGAAGAAAAAGTCCAAACGGAAGAGGACGCCCTGACGGCAACCTATCTCAACAAAATCTATGAAATCGGCGACGAGCGCCGGGCCCGGGAAGGCCTGGCGACGATCCACGGCAAGATCCGGGATGTCGCCCCCGGCGAGCCGGTACCGGGCATCACGGTCTCCGACAGCCGCGGCCGCTACGCCATGAGCGATATCTACGGTGACTGGCGCCTGCAGACGCAGACAGGACGCAACGCCCTGACCTTCAGCGGCTATCCGATGGAAGACGTGACCCTGGAAGTCGTCGTATGGGAAGATGGCGGACTGGATCTCAACATGAAGGAGAAAGTCACGACGCTCCGCGCTGCGGCCATCTCCGCCGAAAGCGTCTCGAACCACCGGACCGCCAGCCTGGGCGTCGAACGCATCCAGATGGAACGGATCAAGCGGATCCCCTCCGCCTTCGGCGAAAGCGACCTGATCAAGGCCGTGCTCGCCCTGCCCGGTGTGCAGACCGTGGGCGAAGCCTCTTCCGGCTTCAACGTACGCGGCGGCTCCGTCGACCAGAACCTCATCCTGTTCAACGAGGGGACGATCTTCAATCCCAACCACATGTTCGGCATCTTCTCCTCCTTCAATTCCGATGTTATCAGCGAAGCGGAACTGTACAAGAGTTCCATCCCGGCTTCGATGGGCGGCCGCATCTCGTCGGTGCTGGACATCCGCTCCCGGGACGGCAACGGCAAGAAACTGACCGGTTCGCTCGGCCTCGGCCTGCTGACCAGCCGCTTCCAGCTGGAAGGTCCGATCCGGCAGGACAAGACGACGTTCGTCATCGCCGGCCGGACGACCTATTCGAACTGGATGCTGAACCTGCTGCCGAAGGACAGCCACTACCATGGCGGAAAGACCTCGTTCCAGGACCTCAACGCCAGCCTGACGCACAAGATCAACCCGACCAATACCGTCTACCTGTACGGCTATTATTCCGGTGACCGGTTCTCCTTCTCGACGGACACGACCTTCCGGTATACCAACCTGAACGCGGCCGTCAAATGGCACAGCCTCCTATCGCCCGTCATGACGCTCGATGTCTCGGCCGGCGTCGATACGTATTCCAACTCGGTGGTGGCGGACAAGAACTGGTCCAAGGGGACCTACCGGTATGCCGCCGACATCCGCCAGGAGTTCCTCAAGGCCAACGTCCGCCAGACCCTCTCCCCCGTCCATGCCCTGAACTGGGGCCTGCACCTGCTGCACTATGACCTCCAGCCCGGCCGGATGGACCCGGTGGGCGACGAATCCATGGTCCGGGCCACGCGCCTCGACGGACAGGGAGCCTGGGAACCTTCCCTCTTCCTGAGCGACACCTGGACGCCCGGCGACCGGCTCAGCCTCGAAGCCGGCATCCGCCTCAACGCCTTCCGCGCAGACGGGGCGGAGAAGACCTATGCCGGACCGGAATTCCGTATTTCCGGAAAGTATTCCTTCCGGGACAACCTGACGGCGAAGGCCGGTTTCAACACCATGCGCCAGAACATCCACCTGGTCACCAACACCTCGACGATCTCCCCGATGGACGTCTGGACCCTGTCCGGCGACAACATCATCCCGCAGAACGGATACCAGGCTGCCGGCGGCCTGTATTGGACCCTCGGATCGTCCGTCGACCTGAGCCTCGAGGGCTATTGGAAACGCAGTTTCAACAGCCTGGACTATCTCTCCGGCGCCAGCCTCGTCATGAACCCGAACCTCGCCGCGGACCTCGTCCGGACCGAGGGGAAATCCTACGGAGCCGAATTCATGGTCCGGAAATCCCTCGGCAAACTCAGCGGCTGGATTTCTTATACGTATTCCCGTGCCTTCCTCCGGGAGACCCAGGAAGACGACCCCTACCCGATCAACCAGGGGCAGTGGTACTCCGCCCCGCATGACAAGCCGCACAGCCTCAAGATGTCCGGCAACTACAAGTTTACCCACCGGTACAGCATTTCGGCCAACGTCGATTACTCGACGGGACGTCCGATCACGGTGCCGATCGGTTATTTCTCCTACGGCGGCATCCGCCGGCTCGCCTATTCCGACCGCAACTCCTACCGCATCCCGGATTACTTCCGGCTGGACCTGGCCGTCAACGTCGAACCGGGCCATTACCTCCGCCAGCTGGCGCATCTTTCCTTTACGCTGGGCGTCTACAATGTCACCGGCCGGAAGAACGCCTATTCGGTCTACTACACGATGGAAGAGGGATCGTCCGTCCCGCAGGGATACATGATCTCCGTCTTCGCGACCCAGATTCCCTATATCAACCTCAATCTCAAATTCTGATGGAAAAATTCAGCCTGCGGATCCTTTCCGCCCTCCTCGCCCTCGCCGCCGGAGCCTGCACCTATCCTTTCCAGGCAGAACTGGATGAGATGGAAGACGTCCTGGTCGTCGAAGGGAACATCGTTATCGGCAGCCGTTCGACCATCGCCCTCAGCAAGATGGTCCCGCTCGCCGACCTGGGTGCATCCGACGCCGCCTATCCGGAGAACCCGACCTATTATGAAAAGACCGCGCTGCGTTCCTACTCCGTCCGCATCGAAGGCGAGGACGGGAGCCGGGTCGAAGCGGAAGGAGACAATCCCTATACCCTGGACACCCGGGACCTGCCGTCCGGCCAGCGTTACAAACTGCACCTGGAAGACCCGTCCGGCAGCAATGCCTATGAGACCGACTGGCTCGATGTCCTTGGCGTTCCCGAGGTAGACCAGATCTCCCATGTCTTCAACGGGGACATCCTGACGATCCGGGCGAGCATGCATTCCGACCAAAGTCCCTATTTCTCCATCAGTTACGATGAAGTCTGGGAATACCACGCCTGGGCCGACACCCGCTATTTCTATGGAAGACAGCCCCGGGAAGATGCCCTCGACACGCCGGACCCGGAGACCATGGAGACCGTCATCACCTACGGCGACAATCCGTATTACCGCTGCTGGTCCCATTCCGACTTCGCCCGGTCCAAGACCCTTTCCGCAGAAGCCTACAAGGGCAACCGGCTCGAAGATTATCCGGTCATCTCCTTCTTCCGGAACGACGCCCGGATCTCGGTCCTGTACAACCTCCAGCTCAAGGCCAGCCTCATCTCGCCGGAAGCCTACCGCTACTGGCAGAACCTGGACAAGATTTCAACCCCGTCCGGAGACCTGTTCACGCCGATTCCCAGCAGCATGCGGGGGAATATCCACAAGGTCGGAGACCCGTCCGTCCTGGTGCTCGGCTACATCGGCGCCTCCACGGCCACGGCGGTTTCCTACTTTGTCGACAACAGCGAGACCCAGTTCTACAAGGCCCCGGCCTGGCAGCAGCAGCGCGTCCTCCACGAGCGGCAGGAAAGCGGCATGAACACGGAGGACTGGGACCGGATGTACCGCACCGGATACCGTCCGTTCCAGCCGGTTACGGACATGTACAGCGGACAACTGATCGGATACATGTGGATCAACCAGGACTGCGTGGACTGCCGGCGGCAAGGCGGTTCGACGGTCAAACCCGAAGGTTGGCCCAAATAACAGATGCGTATGAAAAAGAAGTGGTTGCTTTCATGGCTGATCCTCCCCTCACTCCTGTGCCAGGCGCAGGAGCGGACCTGGCTGTCCACGGACCGGTATTTCTATGCGGCCGGCGAGACCGTGCACTGTTCCGCGTTCTGCCGGAATGAGACAGGCAGCGTCTCCGTTTTCAGCGGGATTGCCTATGTCGAACTCTATACGGACGAAGGGACGGTGGCAACGGCCAAGATCGCCCTGGCCGACGGGCGGGGTGCCGGTTCCCTGATCCTCCCGAAAGACCTTCCGACGGGCAATTACCGCCTGTCGGCGTACACGGCACTGGGACGCAATGCGGAACACCCGGACTTTGACGCCTATGCCCGGACCATTTCGGTCTACAACACCGGCCGGAGCGCACGCAAGGACGTCCGGATTGTCGAGAACCTGCCTGATAACCCGGTCCCGGAAAACGGTCCGGTCCGGATCCTCGCCGAAGGAGAAACCTTTTTCCTGCAATCCCCGGAGGAAGCGAACGTCAGCATTTCCGTCTGGCGCGACGGAGGGTTCCCGGATTATGACACCGCCGGTCCCGCCGCATTCCTGACCGCCCCTTCCGCCGGTGCCTGGAAACCGGTCGTCACGCCGGAATTCGACGGAGAAATCCTGTATGCGACCGTGACGGGGCCCGATGGCCAGCCGGTTCCGCAGTGGGCCGGCAGGGACCTGTACCTGGGCAGTCCGGGCAGTGAATCCGACATCTACGCCGCCATCCTGAAAGCGGACGGCGAAGCGACTTTCTATACGGCGAACATCTTCGGGGACAAGGACATGGCCCTTTCGCTCAAGGACGGCTCCACCGGCTGGCAGATTCGGTTCCGCTCGCCGTTCATCGGGCTGCACGCTGCCAACGTCCCGGCCCTCTCCCTCTCCCCTTCCATGGAACCGGAACTGGTCCGGCTGGGCGTGGCCATGCAGGTGACCGAAGCCTTCGATGCCGATACGCTGTACGAGCACCTGCCGCTACGGAACCTGTCGTTCGTCGGCGACAGCCGCGTCCGGTATGCGCTGGACGACTACACCCGTTTCGCCACCATGCAGGAAGTCTTTACGGAGATCCTGCCGGACCTGCGCGCCCGCCGCGGTGACGACGGAAAGATGGAGATCAAGGTCCGGTGCCAGAACCGCTTCAACCAGGTCCCCGTCTTCCAGGACGGCCGCTCGCTGATGCTTTTGGACGGCGTACCGATCCTTGACCATGACATCATCTGGCAATATGATCCCATGCTGGTCAAGACCATCGACATCTTCCCGTACGACTATGTCTTCGGCAACACCAGTTACGCCGGCGTTGCGAATTTCATCACCTATAAAGGAGACATGCCGACCGCGAAACTGGGAGACGAAGTGAAGATCATCGACTTCCAGGGCGTATCCTACCCCGTCGCCATCACGGAAGCATCCTTCCCCGAGGGATACCCGGACCTCCGGCAGACCCTCTGCTGGCAACCGCTCGTCACCCTCGCCCCGGGCGAATCCCTTCGGATCCCGGTCCGCCTGCCGGAAGGCCCCGGCACCTGGGTCGTGCGGGTCGAAGGCTTCACGCGCTCCGGCCAGCCGGTCTCCCGCCGGTTTACCTACACCCGGCCGTAAGCTCCCCGCCGGGAAGAACTCCGACAACCCGATCGAAAGAGTCTGATTGGAAGAAATCTCCAACGAAAACCGGACCGATTCTTGGTTAATAAAAAAATTCTTTCTACATTTGCAGTCCATTCCACCGCGAGGTGTATGGAAAACAAGATTGGAGAGATGCTCGAGTGGCTGAAGAGGCA
>ODAI010752681.1_pt1 | contig 12240 bp, 10 predicted proteins | sample 1539321 | NCBI WGS metagenome assembly ODAI01 (sample SAMN02144231, study PRJEB22623) | gut metagenome | biome: sheep rumen | host: Ovis aries | place: New Zealand
ATAAACAATTGACAGATTTAGTATCATATAATATCAGAAATGATCATAATGCTATAATTAACGATAGTGCTGATACTTATATGAATAAAGAATATAAAGGTAGACAAAGATAATGGCAGATTCAAGTGTAAATATTCTTGCGAGAGAACAAGAAGCATTCATAAAAGATAAAAGAATGAATTTATTCGATACAAGGTTGTATCGAAGTTTGACTTTGTATAACGAGCAAATGGGATCTGATAGATTTAGTCAGATGTTTTATCCCCATTTTGATTATGGATCTTATGTTACAGATTTTCACGAATCTGAAGTATCTGTACAAAGAATGTATGAAGAAACAGATGCAAATCTACAACCAAAAGTCAGAGCTGATCTAGAAAAAAGAAAACAATTTATTAATGATTTTGTAACAAAAAACGAAAATCAATATCTCGCTGCAAGATCATTTATTCATCCATATGCTCTTGTTAAACTCGCTGGATCGTATGGACAACCTGGAACAGTCGCAAAATTTCTAACATATGATCAATTTGACAAAAGAAAATTTTATGAAATAGACGGTCATCCCACATTTTCTGGTAATTATTCAAAAACACCAACAACAACAACATTAATTAAATGGGGTAACGAGTCGGAACGCGGAAAAACTCCATATTCTTATCAAGACTTTGTGTTCTGCAAATGGTGGAATAAAATTGAAAATAATAGGCTTATAACATTAAGACGATATGCTGCACCTGTTACAGATAATATAGAATTTGCTGACTATGTTGTAAACGAAAATGCAGATAAATCTGAAGGTAAATATGAGGTAACGGTTAAAGAAGGAGACAAAGAGGTTGTTAAAACTTATGGTGGTAGACGAAGTACAAACCCTTGGACACCTCTTGCAACCGCTGTTACATATTTTGGTGAAGGAACTGGTAACGATTTATCTGATATTATGTCGTTCAGTGCTCATTATAATTGGGCTGAAATAAAAGCAGACAAATCACCAATTGATATAACATCTCAGCAAAATGATGCTGGTAATGGTCTTGTAAGTGATGATTTTAGTGGAATATCAAGCGGATTAGGAACAATTGCAAAATTTATGGGATTTCTTGGAGAAGCGTCAGGAGGAAACGTAATAAATCTCGATGGCGCACCAAATCAGCTTCCACCAGATCCATACAAAGACGGACCGTATGAAAATAGAATTCTTGGTCCAGTTAACGTTATAATGAATACCGTTAGGCGTGAAAGAGGACTGGAATTTAAACAAGATGGATTAAAAATAACATTTGATTATGTATCAAGACCTATTGGCGGAATAAACAATAAAGCTGTATTACTTGATCTTATGTCAAATATACTTATACTAACATATTCATCTGGATCATGGTTCGGTGGAATGTGGAGATATAAAGCTGAAAATGCAGCCGTATATCCTTGGAAGTATGGTGATGCAATGAATAAACTATATAGAGGTCAAATATTTGGAAAAAAAGGTGCTGTTATGACATTAACAAAACATGTATTCTCTGATGGAAAATCATATTTATCATCATTTTTACCAGACGCTGCAAAATTTATATCTAATCTATTCAAAGGAGCAATCGATGCAATATATGGAGCAATTACTGGTCAAGATGATAAAACAAAAAGAGCAGCAGCAGAATTTCAAGACGCACTTGGTTCAAGCACATCTAAAGCTATACAGAAAGTTATTGCTGCTAAAGCAATGAAAGGAACAACTGTCCCATACATACAAAATCAAAGAGCACTTCTAACTGGTGAACCTGTTGGTGATTGGCATCTAACAATTGGAAATCCTCTCAATCCTATAGCGATGATAGGAAATCTTATTGTTAAAGATGTTAAGTTCAAATGGAGTAATGAACTTGGACCAGATGATTTTCCAATAGGATTTACGGCAGAAATAACACTTGATCATGGATTAGGTAGAGACAGGGATGCTATTGAATCTATGTTCAACAGAGGTTTTGGTAGAATATATACACTTTCAAAGAATTTTAGATCATCGGCAGATGGAGAGACAAAAGTTGATGAAAATACTGGATATGTAAACACAGAAGAAGGACGTAAAGTTTATGATGAAGTTAGAAATACATATTTCGGTGGCGGAACAAGATTTATAGCAAAGACACAATATTCAGCACTCAGAAATAAAGGTGCTATATATAACGGTATCACACAAAATTATGAATCATTAAGACCAACAAATTCAATGATGTCTCAACAACAAGCTTCATCATATTATGTCAACGCATGGCAAATGGGTATGAATATGTAAAAAATAAATGAATTTACAATGTTTTCTAGAAGTTTAGATGCTAAAAAAATATATAACATAGATAATGATATAGAAGCTATCGATCTTTCTGAAAGTATATTTGATCCAAATAAAGCGATGACGCAAATCTGTAGTATATTCAAAGTTAGAAAAGAATACGAAATGCGACCAGATCTTGTATCTACGGCTCTTTATGGTACTAGTGATTACACAGAGATGATTTTAAAATATTCATTGATAAATAATCCTTTTGCTATAGAAAAAGATGATCTTATATATGCAGCATCATTATCTGATATATATAATCCTATAAAAGATACAGATATTGATAATAACGGTGTATTTGATGCTGTTAAAAATTATCACAAATACATAGATAAAAGCAAAGTTCCAGAAAAACCAGGATCAGATAAAGTTAATATCAGTATTCCTAGTTCTAACAAAGATTCGGAAGCAAATATATCAAAGACAGGAAATACTGGATTGACCGTAAAAGACGGAAAGATTTATTTTGGTGACATTGATGATCAGATAACAAAAGTAGATTCATCTATTGTAAACTGTGCAACAAACGGAACATCATTAGGTGAATTCTTAAATGCAGCATTAAGAAACAGTAAATAATGAAATTAATATTAAATAACATAACAGATAGACCTTCATCTTATAATCAATTACAAGATGCACAATCTTCTAATATCGTGAGACTTGTTGAAGACTCAGAAATTAAGAAGACTATACGTTTTGATGAAATGTCTATAGATAACGGGCCAGATCCAACCACAGAACAAGGTGGAAACAAAAAAATGGATGAACTTGGTCTCGTTTATCCTATGATAAGAATCAATGATATTATATTATCAAGATCTAATATAAGATCAATGACACTATCAATGAATGGATTTATGCCTACAATATCATTGAATCTTATGTTTAATAATGTTAATTTCATCAGTAAAAACATGCCAAAGGATGGAGATATAATTTCTATATTCATACGTGTTGATACTGCTGCTCTTACATATTTAAGAGATGATTTTATAATAACAAACTGTAATGGGTTTAACGCAACAAGAGGTGAAATGGATTCAAATATATCACTTAGTGGTAGGCTTTTTATAGAAGCTTTTGATTCAAGAACTTCAATTGATGCATTTGCTGGCTCAAGTAAGTTTGTAATGAAAGAGCTTGCAAAAAAATTCGGTTTAGGTTTTGCATATAATGATTTTGATGATACTGATGATTTCATGAACTGGATACAATGTAGAGAAACAACTCAAACTTTTATAGAAAACGTTATTCGTCATGCATGGAAAAATGAAACGTCTTTCTTTAAAGCCTGGATTGATTTATATTACAACATCTGCTTTGTAAACGTTAATAAATTTCTTCTGTCTACGGAAAATGAAGAAGAAGTGGATATTACATTTGCAACAAACATCATGAATATGTATAACCAATTAGCTGATGATACATCTGTAGGTAGTGCAAGAATGTCGGTTAAAGTTCTTACAACAATGACAGAATTTAAAAACACACCATTCTTCATAAGAAGATGGAATCCTATAAATAAATCATCAGCTATATCAATGTCAACTGGATACAGTACATCCAGTTTTACATTCAAGCATAACCAGAATATAATTAATAGCGGGGATTATAATTGTTTTGAAGAGCTGACAAATATACCAGCATATGATCAAAATAAGATAGATTCATTTATACTTCTTCGAGGTAGAGCAAAATATGAAGCTGGTAAAAATCCAGATAACGAACAAGCCCGTGTAAACCATGAATATATAGGAACATATAACAGAGCAGAATGGACTGGTGTTGAATATGTAATGAGTGATAACGATAATACAAAAAATCCAAACGAGTGGTCTGGAAACGTACATAAAAATTACAATAGAGCACCTTATCATAATACACAGAATATCAACGAATTAAATAAAATGTATCTTGAGGTTATATGTGAAGGATTGAATTTACAGATAATGAAAGGTGAAAGAATACCAGTTATCATAGGATTTACAAATTCATTCGAGAATGATATGTACAATAATGCAACAGGTAACGATGAACCAAGACAGATTAATAAATTTTATTCTGGATATTATATTGTAGACAGTGTTGAATATGTATATAATCCAATGTCAAACGAAGGAGTTTCACCATATACAACAAAATACGTTTTAAAAAGAAGAGAATGGCCCGCACCAGAGGCTATAGCAAAAGATAAAGAAACTAAATAATAAATGGCTATAACAGATCAAATATTAAATATTGGTGGAGGATATGGAAATATCCTTAGCTCAGTCGGAAACATTGCTGGGAGTGCTGGGAGTATTATAAAGAAAATAAAAAGCCTTAACGGTAAAGAGATGTCTGTTGGTGCTATAAGAGACTTTAATACAAATGGTTTTCTTGCACAAAATAGTCAGTTTATACCAAATTTCTTTGCTAGAGCTTTTGATGAACCAACGTATCTTTCATTTAGGATTGAATTTATGTTCAACGATCCAGAAATGGCAATAAGAAACACAGCATATAACAATCAAGGAATCAACGATAGTGCTCTAATGACAGCGTTCTACAGTCAGATGTATGACTATATGCCAGAACCTTTCCTAAATGATTTCTTTACAAGAGATGAAAAAGGTGCTATGACACCTACTGATACTTCTGTCGGTATATTATATTCAACGGAAAATTACCTTGATCTTAACATCGGTGATCACGGAAGAGCTATGCTTCTACACACATTCAAACGTGCATTAAAAGATATACAAGAAAACTTTCCGTATTATTTCACATCACTAAGTGGAATCGATACGTTGACATCAATAAACCCAGAAGAAGGTGTACGTGTTAAAGAAGGTGTAATCACACTGGACTGCATGGAAGGACTTGATCTTAAAATAACACAGCTTCTTCAGCTTTATAGAAAGATTGTATGGGATGATGTATATCAGAGATGGATATTACCAGATATGATGAGATATTTCGGAATGAGAATATACGTTTCAGAAATAAGACTATTCAGTGATGTAAAGAACGAGGACGGAACAGTAGGTACTTGGGATTTCGGAGATGCAGCATATCGAAATATGACATACAACGGACAGGTTGATGAATCTGGCGGTGGTTTCTTGGGATTAGTTAAAAATGATTCCAATATTTTAACACAAGCAACTGCTGTATCTCAATCATTCTTAGGAACAAAAAGTATAATAACAAAGGCTTTAAATTATACATCAGGAACCGTAAACACAGCACTTGGTGTTTATGACTCCATTGCTGGAGCATTGAATCAACTTGAATATTGTAACAATGCTATAAATGAAGTTATGCCTACACTTTGTTTTGAATGTCATATGTGCGAATTTGATATTAAAGATACATTATCACACATATCTGAACTAAGTTCATCAAACACAGATACATCATCACCAAGACCAAAAATTAAAATAAAGGTAGGACAAGTAAGAGAAAAACAGTCATATCCTCTTAACGCTACACTAAAAACTGGTGACATGGGATATGTCAAGACTATACTCGATCATATGGATGTTGATGGTGGAACAGAATCATTATTATCAAATATATCAAGTTTTGGAGTATTATATAATGCAAGAGATAATAACGTTGGATATATGGGTAATTTCATAAATGATGATGCGATTAACCAAAAAAGATATACACATGAGGGTTTAGGTCAAAGACAAGTTGATTATCTTGATCATTTAGCACATAGCGTCGGTCAATCAAAAGCTAACACAGTAAGTGTAAAAAGATTACCAAATGATGTAATAGATAATGCAGATAGGATGAATTATATACCTGGAAACACATCACAAAGTGCAGCCAAATCTGGGTTATTTGCAACAGCTATGAATGAAGCTGTTTCTATTGCAACACATGCTGGTGTAAGTGATAGTATAGTTGGAACCAAAAGTTTGGCAACTAGTCCTCAGAAAGAACAGGTTTCATCTATGCAGTCTATAGGTGAAATGATGAATGCGGCTGTTGACAGAATATACAACGGTCCAGAAATGAAATCTATGGCAGCACAAGGTGTATCAGATGAAAAACGTGCAATAATAGCAAACAATTCATTTGAAGCATTTGTTAGACAACTTGAAGAATCAACAGCAACATCTGAAGATTATAACATGAGAGAATTTCTTAAGAATTATCGTGTGATACAAAATCAAGAAAGAAGATAATGGATTTAAGTAAAGACTTTTTAGGTAGAATTGTATATAATGAGGATCCTACATTCTCTGGAAGATGTAAAGTTCAAGTTTTCGGATTGTTTGATACATTTGAAATAGAAAATATACCATGGTTTACACCACAATCATCTACAATATTCAGTAGTGGAAATGGTTTTGGTAATATATCAATACCAAAAGTTGGAACAATAGTTAGAGTAAGATTCCCATTTGGTAATATATATTCTGGTGAATACAGCAACATACAAAATATTGATCCAGCGTTGATAGATGAAATAAAAGATGATTATCAGAACACACATGTGATGTTATATGATTCCGAAAAGGATCTTATAGTTATATATCAACCAATGACTGGATATAAGATGTGGCTCGGAGGATCAATGATTCTTATTGATGCTAACGGATCGATTCAACTAAAACATAAAAACAATAGTAACGTAATAGAAGTTAACGATTCTAATATCAATATAGCAACTACTGGTGATGGAGGGAGTAATGCTAATGGAGAGATAAACATAGCAGCTGGTGCAACAGTTAACATCAATGTACCAACAGCAAATGTAAATGCAAGCAGTATCATGTTAGGAGAAAATGCAGTAGCAACGGCAGTAAAAGGAGAGAAACTTATAAGTGTACTACAACAAATAGTAACTGAGCTTAACACTAAATATCCTACTGGTGTTTCAACATTAGCTGGAAGAGATTTTAAGGAAATACTTTCAGATACAGTTAAATTAAATTAAATAAGTTGTTAATTTTCAGTAACTTATTTTGTTTTTATATTAAAAATAATAAAAATGTTATTTAAAATTAATTTAAATTATTTTTTTATTTTTATTGATTTTCAATAACTTGCAACAAAAATGGAAAAAATTTTTTAAAAAAGTTCTCAAAAGTTTAATCGTTTTTAAAAAAGTTGCGTATAATAAATTGAGAACAATTTGAAAAATGATATATATTTATTATTTATATTATAAATATTCTTAGAATGCAAAACGCTCGTCAAAAGTTAAACTTTTATTAAAAATTCCTTTGAAATTTTATAAAATTATAAATAGGATGATAAAAGAAATCTCTTTTTAAAAAATTATATTTAAACAGAAAATGGATACTTTTTTAAAATTCCTCAAAAATATTTTTGTATGGATCTTTAAAGACTGGAAACATGTTGTTATTGTTTCTTCATTGATTGCTTTGGTAATTCTTTCTTTTAAATATAAAAATCTGAAAAATGATTTTAATGATATACAAAATATCGCTCAAGATACTTTAACTGTATATAAGAATAAAGTTGGTGAATTGTATTCACAACAAAAAACATATATAACTGAAATAAAGGATCTGAAGAAGAGTAATTCTGAATTGTATACCGAAGTGAAGAATCTTAAGGATAATCCTGTAGTTGTGACGAAAGTTAAGACTGTTACAGAATTTAAAGATAAGATTATTAAAGATACTGTTACTGTAGATCCTTCAGGTAACTATACTTTCAATATGAACTATAGAGATCAATGGGTTAATCTTTCTGGTAGATCCACATTTGATATAAGTACTATGATTGGTACAGCTAAATTTGATTCAATTTCGTTTCCTAATACTATAACTATAGATCTTATAGATAATAATAATCAGTTATCATTTATTGCAAAGTCAGATAATCCATATTGTCAGATAAATAGTTTAAACGGATCTATTATCTCACCAGAGAAATCTTCCGTCATAAAAAAGAGATTTGATAAAAAATGGGCTGTTGTTGTCGGAGTAGGTCCTACAGTCTCTGTATATGACAGTAAGATTGTGGTATTACCAGGATTACAGGTGACGATAGGTCGTAAACTATTTTCATTCTAATGGCACTGAAGAGTAGACTTTTACAGATTAGCGATATTATGATGTTTGAATATGTCATGCATGAAGGTCCAAACAATGCTGACGAGTCAAACCCAACGTCTTTTATATATACAAAGCTGAAGGATAATCACACACTTTTGCTTTCACCTATTTCGTATGAGTGTGTTAAGACTATAGATGAGGAAAGTAATGGTAAGTATAAGATCATGAAGAATCCTTTGTCTATAAATACACTTAACCATACAGTAGTACCATCTGATGCTCAGGATTCAATGTTTTTTCATTTTCTTGATCCAGATTATAAGTATATAGATGAAAGTATCATGAATAATATATACTATAATCAGATCAAAGCAAGGATGTATGGAAATCATATGCTTAATCCGTTTAACAAGAATTCAGCACCACTTGAGAATTATTATTCCAATATCACTGATGTAAGATGGGATTCTGCTAGATTATATTTTGTAAACGGTTATGATTTCAGTAATATCTATGGTATATACATGAGAATATCCGTAAGCGGAAACGATATAAAGGACAGTACTGGAAAAATCATAGAGACTGACAGACTTATTGATCTATGTGATATATTCATTAATAAGTCAACATTCTACAAGCTTTGTAAATTCTCAATAAATCCAACGATGTTCGGTAATAACATATATGACAGATATATTGAGGTAAATGTTGCTTGTGTATGGGATCTTATACAGAACAGATATAATCATAATCATTATGATACTGAGCTATTCGAGGCACTGAACATAAATGATGATACTCAGATAAAGTTAAGTTTTGCATATATCACAGAAGATGACATGTCGATTAGGATTCTTAATAGAAACGAGTATAATAATGCAGATAAGGCTGAGTTTCCAGATATAGATACTGATAATATTGTTCTTGATTTTACAAGATCTTCTGTTCTTAATGGAATTATTCCTAGAGTTGATCTTAATTCTGATAATCTTGGAGCATACATTTCTGAATGTCATGATGTACCGTATCTTATATTTTACGCAACATGGAGAGATAAACCATTAACAGCTCATACAGTCTGGTCGTTTAATAAAGGTATAAGACTTTATGATCGATCATTAATCAGAGATGATTATGAAGAAGAGGTTGGTGATGATTATAAACCTGAATATGATATGAAGAAATGGCTTGTCATACATGAGATAAAATGTTCATTCTGTATGGCGGATAATGTTGTCCATGAAGAAACTTATTCAATGACTCAGATATTTGTGAATGACACTGATCCTAATAAGTTCTATTATAGACCTATTATATTCGATGAGGTTGTAGGTATGTATATAGATAATGTCCAAATTGTATATACGATGAGACTTATAAATTCACATGATAAGATTCAGTTTGTGAAAGTTTCAACTTTGTCATTGTATGGAAACATGTCAAGATACTATATAAAGGGAACAAGTTTAAAGATTGCCGATCTTACTCCTTATAAGATATATAATAAGATTATTGAACATAAACACGAGAGCATACAGAACCAGAATGGTGTACAGAAGACAAAGTATATAAAAGTTTTCTATAATTCAACTGAGGTTGTACTTGATGATCAAGGTAATATTGTGAACGGCGAATATAATTACACGCTTAACGTAAGCCAGGCTCCAAAGTCTTACAAATTTGTATTTAAGACTCTTGGTAACAACGGTACATATTCGTATATGGATATGTCTAACGGATATTATAAACTATTATTCAGGGATGAAGGTGGTAATAATAATCTTATTGATCCTACATTCTCTACAAATATGAATCTGTATGTTGGTGAACTTGAGTTCAATTTCAATGCGTCAATGATTAACAAGATGCTTGCTGTATCAGAAGAAAAAAGAAAGATGTCTATTGTTGCATATAATGAGGATGGAACTGTAAGTTCAATGTTTGATTTTATATATTCTATTTAATCATTTTAGATAAAATAACGTATAATATTATAAAGACAAATTATATTTGATATACAAATGAAGAAAAAAACTGAAGAGGATTTAATGAGTGCATATGTTGCATCAGAGGAAACTCATATAACACAAAGTCCATTTGAGGATGCTACTATAGAGGTTATACAACAACCAGCTGAACCACAAGCACCAGAACATAAATCTATGGCTGAAATAGCAAGAGAAAACAGAACACATAACAGGGAAGGTGCTCCTGTAACTGGAAATGGTTCTGGATTGAAATATAAGGATAATATTGGATGGTTAAAGATTGATGTTAAAACTCTTCCTACACAGGGATTATTCTATCCAGATGGATTTGAAATCAGTATACGTGCAGCAAGAGGTGAGGAAATCAAACACTGGTCAACAATGAATGATCAGGATATTAACCAGCTTTCAAGAGTTGATGATATTCTCAATTATATGATTGAGAAATGTTGTAATGTAAAGAATCCTAATTATCCAGGAAACTGCTGGAAGGATCTTAAAAATGTTGACAGATTCTATATTCTTCTTGCAATCAAGGAATTTACATTTATTGATGGTGAGAATGAGCTTATGGTTCCAATTTCAGAAGATAAGCAGATTCCCGTTGTTAAGGAAATGATTGATTTTATTAAGATTCCTGATGAAATCATGAAGTTCTATAATCCAGATGAAAAATGTTTCATTTTTAATGTTGCTGGAAATCCTATGAAAGTTCATGTTCCTTCACTTGGTGTAAACGATTGGTTGAAGAAATATGTAGCACAGAAGATAAATGCAAAGGAGGGTTATGATGAAGATTTCATCACATATGCTCCTATGTTGATCAAGGATTATCGTGGATTGAGTCAGAGGGCATACGAGGAAATGGTAGGAGCTTCACGTCTATGGAACGTTAAAGAATGGTCGGTACTCGCATATGTTACAGAGAAACTTGGTGGTGCAACCGAACCAAAAATCAAATATATCAACGAGGATGGTGGGGAAGTGGAAATCCCCTTAACCTTTCGAGGAGGTATCCGCTCTCTTTTCGTGCTTTCAAATCCGTTACTCTCAATATGTTGAACTGGAACTAGTATTTGCAATGAAGCTCAACATCAGCCCAATGGAAATGGGTAAGATGTATTTTTATGATATAATGATGCTTTATAACAGATACGAAGCATTTGTAAAGGACGAAAAGGAAGCACAAGAAAAACAACAAGCCGAATACGAGGAGCAATATGGAAATCCGCAGGATCAATATTCAAACATACAAAGCCAGATTTCACAGACTACAGCAAAGATGGGTTCTTTAACACCAAGTTCTATAACAAGCGGATTTAATTTTCCAAAATAATAAAAAGGATCGATTTTATAAAACATGATCGATCCTTTTTTTACTAATAAATACAAGGAACAAATATTTTCACATTATGAATAAGTTTAAAAAATATTGGAAAGAGATACTTATAGTTTTACTTACTATACTTTTTGTTTCAAATTGTATTGGTAAAGGAAATTACAAAAGAAAATACGAAAAGCAGATCAAACATACAGAGTATGTAAATGATTCACTTACAACTGTATTCAGTAATGCATCTAATCATATAGATAGTCTGAATAATGAAATAAAGATTCTAAATAAGGAAATTACATCGCTTAACAATGAAATTTCCATATATAAGGAACAGAACAATAAGCTTGCAAACAAGCCAGTTATTGTTCGTGTTAACAATACAAGCAACAATAAAAAATAATGAATAATCTAACAAATAAAATATTTATATATGCTTTTCTTTTTCTTTATGTTTTTGTAGCATTCATATCATTTTGTCATGCTATAGAATTCTTTGATATAGGTAACACTCACTGGATGTCTATAATGCTTGCATTTGCATTTGAA
>ODAI011375841.1_pt1 | contig 12239 bp, 9 predicted proteins | sample 1539321 | NCBI WGS metagenome assembly ODAI01 (sample SAMN02144231, study PRJEB22623) | gut metagenome | biome: sheep rumen | host: Ovis aries | place: New Zealand
CGACCGTCCTCGCCGCCGCTTCGACGACGATGACAGGCCACGCCGCCGCTTCGACGACGACCGTCCGAGAGAACGTCGCTTCCACGACGACGACCGTCCGAGACGACGTTTCGACGACGATGACAGACCACGCCGCCGCTTCGACGACGACCGTCCGAGAGAACGTCGTTTCCACGACGACGACCGTCCTCGCCGCCACTTCGACGACGACAGACCAAGAAGAAGATTTGACGACGACCGCCGTGACCGCCGTTTCGGTGACGACGAGCCGCGCCGTGGCCGCAAGGGCTTTGTGAGAGAGAAAGACCCGCTCTACGACAGGCCGAAAGCCACGGGCGAAATCCGTCTGAACAAATATCTGGCCGACTGTGGCATTTGCTCACGCCGCGAAGCCGACGACCTCATCAAGGCCGGCTGCGTGATGGTGAACGGCGAAGTGATCACCACCATGGGCTACAAAGTGAAGACCGAAGACAAAGTGGTGTATGGCGGCCAAACACTCAACCGGGAAAAGTTGCGTTACATCCTGCTCAACAAGCCCAAAGGCTATATCACAACCTCTGACGACCCCTACGAGCGCGACACCGTGATGGAACTCGTCAAGAATGCTTGCCCCGAGCGCGTCTATCCTGTAGGTCGCCTCGACAAGCAAACCACAGGCCTGCTGCTGTTTACCAACGACGGCGACTTGGCCAAGAAACTGACCCATCCGAGCAGCGAAATCCCGAAGTTGTACCATGTGTTTTTGGACAAAGCCTTAACCAAGAACGACATGCTTCGCATCGCCGAAGGCATTGAGCTGGACGACGGCCCCATCGCTGCCGACGCCATCGCCTATGTGGAAGACGACGAAAGCAAGAAGGAAATCGGCATCGAGCTTCACTCAGGCCGCAATCGCATCGTGCGCCGCATCTTCGAACACCTCGGCTATGAAGTCACCAAACTCGACCGCGTCATGTTCGCCGGTCTCGACAAATACAAGCTTCCTCGCGGCGAGTGGCGATTCCTCACCGACTTGGAAGTCCTGAATCTGAAGAAAATCTGATTTTGAACGAGATCACAAAACAGTTTATCAGGGAAAACCTGAACGCCGACGTGCCGACGCTCGCCTTGAAGAAGGCGCCCGTCGGCACTGACGTTTCATTGGCATTGCGGCAGATTGGGGCAAGGCAACTTTTGAGGAAGAAAGTGCCCGAATGGAGCGCCAACGAAAACCTATTGTTCCCGAACCATCTCCCTATCGAACAATGCTCGTCGGAAGCCACAGCCCGTTACAAGGCCAATCTGCTCAAAGGAAACACCTTTATCGACCTGACCGGTGGATTGGGCATAGACACCTATTACATTAATCAAGCTCTTGCACTCCAAAACGCCGATTATGTGGAAAAAAGCGAAGCACTTTGCGACTTGGCACGGCACAATTTTGCCGAATTGGGTGCCAACGTCGAAGTGCATAACGAAACGGCAGAGGACTACCTGTCACATTGCGCACCAGCGGATTGCATCTTCATCGACCCAGCCCGACGCGACTTGTATGGGCGCAAGACCGTCTCCATCGCCGACTGCACCCCCAACGTGGTTGAATTGCAAGACTTGTTGTTGCAAAAGGCCAATACCGTGATGGTTAAACTCTCGCCCATGCTCGACATCAGCAAGGCATTGACCGAACTCCACAGCGTGAAACAAGTACATGTGACAGCCGTGGCCAACGAATGTAAAGAACTGGTTTTCATCCTTGAACGGGGATTTTCCGGGCAAGCCGAATTGTGTTGCGTGAATTTGCAGACCACACAGCATGCGTTGCGTTTCGCGTTGAAGGAAGAACAAGATTGCCCTTTGAGACTGTCCGAAAGGATAGGAAAATACCTTTACGAGCCAAACGCCGCAGTGCTCAAGGCTGGCTGCTTCAAATTGGTTTGCGAGCGTTTTGGCGTTCTCAAGCTGCACAAAAACAGTCACTTGTACACATCCGACACATTGGTTCCCGACTTCCCTGGTCGCACTTTTGAGGTGGAAGGATGGGCCTTGTATAATAAAAAGGTGCGCAAAGAATTGCTGGACGGTGTCGAAAAAGCCAGCGTTGCTGTCCGCAACTTCCCGCTCTCGGTGGACGAGCTTCGCAAAACACTGAAAGTCGGCGACGGGGATGCCGTTTATCTGTTCGCAACCACGTTGGAAGGTGAGCGCAAAGTGCTCGTCAAGACAAAAAAAACCGCCCCCTGAGGAGCGGATTTCAAGTCAAACCAAAAAAACATCGTATCATCTCTTATCTGGGATGCCAAATTTCGTCCACCAAGTTGGGTCGTATTTCGTCTTTATGGCTTTCTTGACGATTTTGGTGCGACCTTTCAATGTTTCGAGAGCTGCATGCGCTTCATCGCTTTTTTTGCGAAATTCATCCTGAATTTTGTCCATTTCGGCCGAAAGAGCCTCCAAACGTTTGCAATCTTCCTCCATTTTGGCCAAGACTCCTTCCTCAATTCCCGCTTCGCGACCAAGGCGTTGGTTCCTTTTCACTCCCGAAATGATGAGCTTAGACTTTTCAAGTTGATCCTTAAATATTTGGTACATAGTGCGTTGTTATTTAAATTCTATATTCGAGTTGGTCTTGATTCAGCGATTGCAAAAATAGGAAAATTTGAAAACAAATCGACATTTTTTTGGATTAATCGCTTTTTTTATACCTTTGCGCGGATATAGGTCCGCTTTTTCTTCAAAATCATAATACAACAAAAACGATGAACACGTTTTTTTCTAAGCACATAACGATTGGCAGGGCCGTCAGAAGCATTTCCCTGCTGGCGCTTTTTCTCACCATTTCACTGGTGGCCAAGGCAGATCCCGTTGACCGGGCAAGGGCACGCCAAATCGCGTCCAACTTCTTGAACACCAATGGCGTTCGACATGCTGAGCTAAATGAAGTTTCGGCAGAAGCCGGATTTTCAAATGTGTACGTTTTCACTTCTGAGAACGGTTTCGTTTTGATGGCGGCTGACGACTGCGTACAACCCATTCTCGGGTATTCACTGACCAACAAGTTCGACCTTGACGACATGCCTGACAACAAGCGGGCTTGGATTAAGGAGTACGGCGAACAAATCCAAGCTGCCATCGACAGTCATGCCGTTGCCACGCCAGAAGTGGCGAGAGAATGGCGCGACTTGGACTCCAGCAACCCGAGCCGCCCGAGCAGGGAGGTGGTTGTGCCTCCCTTAATCCAAACACGATGGAACCAAGGAGCACCCTACAACATCATGTGTCCCGGCAGTGCCGTAACGGGCTGCGTGGCCACGGCCATGGCACAAGTAATGAAGCATTGGAACTATCCCCAACACGGCATAGGAAGCCACACCTACACACACGGCACCTACGGCAGCCTCACGGCCGATTTCCAGAACACCAATTACAATTGGGCCAACATGACCAACACCTATAGTAGCGGAAGCACCCAAACGCAAAAGGTCGCCGTGGCCACTTTGATGTATCACTGCGGCGTTTCGGTCGAGATGGACTATTCGACCAGTGGCAGTGCTGCCTCCACTCGCGATGTCGCCATCGCTTTGAAAGAATACTTCAACTATTCGAAAGACGTTCTTCACCGTTGGCGTTCAAGCTATTCCACCAATGAATGGATTGCCTTGCTGAAGGCGGACTTGGACTTGGGGCGCCCCCTGCAGTACCATGGCAGCGGCAGCGGCGGCGGACACTCCTTCGTTTGCGACGGCTACAGAGACGACAACTTCTTCCATTTCAACTGGGGTTGGGGAGGATATTGCGACGATTACTATGTCGTCAGCAACCTGAACCCTGGCCCAGGCGGCATTGGATCGGGCAGCAACGGCATCTATAACGACAGCCAAGGCGCCATCTTCGGTGTACATCCTTCGCCCAACAACGCTATCCCGCTCAACCTGACTTACACCCTTAACGGTGGCAACGTGACCCTCAACTGGAATGGGGGAAACGGTGCTGTCAGCTACAAGGTGTATTGCAACGGAAACCTTGCCGGCAATACCACTTCAACCACTTTCACCCACACCGCACCTTTCGGCAATGTCGTTTATTATGTGAGAAGCATTGACGCCAACGACGAACTGTCGCTCAGTTCCAACACGGTGACGGTGACAGTGCCTTACCCAACGCCCCTGGTCAATGACTTGGCGGCAAACGTATCGGGACGCAACGTGAGCCTCACTTGGACCGCCCCCGACTGGTGCTATCCTTCAACTCCCACAGCCACATTGACCTACGGCAACGGCTCCGAAGCAGGCGGTTTAGGACTACAAGGAAACAACAATATGTATTGGGGCCATCGCTATACTGCCGCAAGCCTGAACGCCTACAATAACATGCGAGTTTATAAGGTTTCGTTCCTCGCCCGTGCCTCCGGACAGTATAGGGTGCATATTTTCCAAGGAAGCTCTTCCGGCCACCCACAAACACAAGTGCACCAGCAGACCTTCACGGTGAACAATTCAGGTTGGAATGAAATTGACCTGACAAACACCGTGCAAATCGACGCCACCCGTGACTTGTGGGTGTTCATTTACGACCTCGAAAACAGAGACTATCCTGCAAGCTATTGCAGCCATTCAGGCAACGAAGGAAACTATTTTGCAAGCAACCCTCTAAATAGTGTCACCCATTCTAACGGAAAAGCCTTCAACATTCGCACATTCGTTTCGGATGGCAACTACACCTATAATCTGTACAGGAACGGCAACAGCATTGCCAACAACCTGAACACCACTACATACACCGACAACAACTTGGCCAATGGCACCTACAATTATTATGTGAAAACCAACTACTACGCCGGCCAAACCGCAGCATCGAACACGGTCACGGTGACTATTGGAGGCTCGATGCACGAAATAACCGCAACAGCCAACCCGACCGAGGGCGGCACCGTCAGCGGAGCGGGGTCATATAACCACGGGCAAAGCTGCACTTTGACCGCAACGGCCAACACGGGATATACCTTTGTGAACTGGACCAAGAACGGCACACAAGTTTCGACAAACGCTAACTACACCTTCACGGTGACCGAAGCAGGCAATTATGTCGCCAACTTCCAAAGCAATAGTTACAGCATCACCGCAACAGCCTACCCGACCGAGGGCGGCACCGTCAGCGGAGCGGGGTCATATAACCACGGGCAAAGCTGCACCTTGACTGCAACGGCCAACACGGGATATACCTTTGTGAACTGGACCAAGAACGGCACACAAGTTTCGACAAACGCAAGCTACACCTTCGCGGTGACTGAGAATGCCGACTATGTCGCCAACTTCGAGGCTGACATTTATTTCGTCACAGCAACGGCCAACCCGTCCGCAGGCGGAACCGTCACAGGCACAGGCACTTACCTCATCGGACAAAGCTGCACCTTGACCGCAACGGCCAACACGGGATATACTTTTGTGAACTGGACCAAGAACGGCACACAGGTTTCGACAAACGCAAGCTACACCTTCGCGGTGACTGAGGATGCCGACTATGTCGCCAACTTCGAGGCCGACATTTATTTCGTCACAGCAACGGCCAACCCGACCGCAGGCGGCACCGTCACAGGCGCAGGCACATACCTCCACGGACAAAGCTGCACCTTGACCGCAACAGCCAAAAACGGATACACTTTCCTCAACTGGACCGAAAGCGGGTCGGTCGTTTCAACAAGTTCCGCCTACACCTTCACGGTGACTGAAGATGCCGACTATGTCGCCAACTTCGAGCCAGAACCCGTCAGCATCTTTGAAATCACGGCAAAGACCGAACCAGATGACAACGCTGGTCACATCGAGGGTGTTGGGTTCTACAACCACGGTGAAATCTGCACGCTGACGGCTACAGCCAATAGCGGCTTTAGCTTTGTCCATTGGACATTGGACGGTGTGGTGGTCGCCGAAACCGAATCGTTCTCCTTTGTTGTGACAGAAGACCAGTTCTATATTGCTCATTTCGCATTTGTTGATGGTGTTGAGGAAAACTCTGTTGTTTCCACAGAGGTTTATCCCAACCCTGCCACCGACAAGCTCACCGTAACAGTATCAGAGCCGGTTGAACTGATGGAAGTCTTCAGCAACACGGGTGCGTTGGTTTGCAGGCAAACAACTGTTTCCGACCATTTGACTATCGACGTAAGCATGATGGCACCTGGCACCTACACCATCCGCTTGACCACCCGTCAAGGCGTTGTAATGAAGAAATTCGTCAAGGAAAGATAAGGATTTATTCATACATTAGGGGGACAACGTTCCCACAAGGCAAGCCCCATATTCTCCTCCATGGAGGTATGGGGTTCGCCTTTGCACAGGAAATCAACTATAATGTTGTCCCAAAAAGCGGAAACTTTGGAAAAAAACCGTATTTTTGCGGTTTCAAAAAACCGAGCATAATGTATTCCTTGTTCAAGAAAGAAATCAGCAACTTCCTCAGTTCGCTCATCGGCATCATGGTGATTGTGGTGTTTTTGCTTATCACCGGCCTGTTTCTTTGGGTGTTTCAGAGCGACTTCAACGTGCTGCCCTACGGTTCCACCATCGCCTACGCCAATCTGGACAGCCTTTTCATCCTTGCACCATGGGTGTTCCTTTTCCTTGTGCCCGCTGTCACGATGCGGAGTTTCGCCGAGGAAAACCGCACAGGCACCATAGAAATGCTGACCACCAAACCCTTGTCGGACTGGCAAATCATCTGTGCCAAGTTTTTCGCGGGCGTAGCCTTGGTTCTGTTGGCGCTCATCCCGACTTTTGTGTATTACTATTCCGTGTATCGTTTGGGACTTCCCGTCGGCAACCTCGACAAAGGCGGCATTTGGGGGTCATACATCGGACTGTTTCTGCTAAGCTCGAGTTTCGTCAGCATCGGGGTGTTTTGCAGCTCGCTGACCAACAACCAGATACTGGCTTTCATACTGTCGGTTTTCCTCTGTGGATTCCTGCTCATCGGCTTCGAGTTCATCTACTCGCTCTCCCTGTTCGGCAAGGTTGATTTGTTCATCCAACAACTCGGCATGAACGCCCACTACAGTTCGCTGAGCCGCGGTGTTATCGACACGCGCGACGTGCTGTATTTCCTCAGCGTGATCGTTCTTTTCCTTAGTGCAACAAAACTGGTTCTCGCGAGCCGCAAATGGTAAAAAAAGATGGAAAACAAACGCAAGAGTCTGAAAAAGAGCCAAATCACCACGTTCATCGTGACCTTGGTCATCATCGTGGTAGTCAATGTGATAGGATCGTTTGTGTTTACCCGCTTCGACCTGACCAGCGAGAAACGCTACACCCTTTCGAACACGACGAAAGACATTCTCGGCAACCTGAACGACTATGTCTATTTCAAGGTCTATCTTGAAGGCGACTTCCCCGCTGGGTTCAAGAAGCTGCGCCGTGAAACCAAGGAAATGCTCGACGAGTTTCGGGCCTACTCGAAATACATCGACTACGAGTTCGTCAACCCTTCGGAAAGCAGCGATGCCAACGAGCGGAACGAGACCTACAAAATCCTCTACCAGTCGGGGCTAAACCCGACCGACGTAGTGGTGCGCAACAGCGACGGCTCATCGAAGCAGATGGTCATCTGGCCTGGAGCCTTGGTAAGCTATCGCAACGACACCGAAATCGCCATCGACCTGCTAGAGAATCAAGTTGGGCAGTCGTCGGAAGAGGCTTTGAACGCCTCGATGCAAAACCTCGAATTCCGCCTCATCGACGCGGTGAAGAAGGTGACGCGACTGAAAAAACCCAACATTGCCTTCATACAAGGCCACGGAGAGCTTAGCGGACAAGACATCTATGACATCACTCAAACGCTGTCGCAGAACTATAACGTGGGCTACGTTGAAATCGACGGCAAGATTGACGCGCTGATGCACCGCACCCAAAACGAGGAAGTCGAAATCAAGGCTTTCCCCAGCTACGACGCCATCGTCATCGCCAAACCCACCCAACCCTTCGACGAGCGCGACAAGTTCCTTATCGACCAATACATCATGCACGGCGGCAAGGTGCTTTGGCTTGTCGAACCCGTCTTTGCCACGATGGACAGCCTGCAATCCCAAGAATCCACCATCGGCATCGAACAAGACCTGAACCTCGACGACATGCTTTTCAAGTATGGCGTGCGCCTCAACCGCAACCTGCTTCTCGACCTCACATGTGCCGCCTTGCCCATCCGCACTGGACAAGTGGCCGGCCAAGCCCAACTGGAGTATTTCCGCTGGTTCTATTTCCCCTTGTTGCAAGCCGCCTCCGAGCATCCCATGGTGCGCAACATGAACGCCATCAAGGCCGATTTCGTCAGCTCCATCGACGCCACCACATCAGCCAACGGCATCAACCAAATACCGCTTTTGAAAACCTCCGACTACACCAAGGTTTCGGGCGCGCCAGTGTTCATCTCCCTCTCCATGCTTCGACAAACCCCCGACAAGCGCATGTTTCCGTCAAAAGGCCAAAACGTGGCCTACCTGCTGAAAGGCAGCTTCCCATCGCTCTATGCCAACCGTATTCCCCAAGAAATAGCTGAAAGCCAAGAGATGAAGTTCATGGAAGAGAGCGTTCCCACCGCCATGATTGTGGTGGGCGATGGCGACATCATCCGCAACCAAATCGACATCAAGCGCAAAAGCCCGCTCCCGCTCGGCTTCGACCAGTTCACGAACAACACCTACGCCAACAAAGAATTCATCGAAAACTGCATCAGTTATCTCGTCGACGGCGAAGGCTTGATTGACATCCGCTCGCGCGAGCTGAAAATCAGGCTTTTGGACACAGCCAAGGCCGGACAGGAACGCACCAAATGGCAGCTTATCAACACTTTGGTACCCATTGCCTTGATTATCGCCTTGGGCTTCGTGATGGCCTTCATCAGAAAGAAAAAATATAGTAAAAACAACGCATAATGAAGAAAAACAACAAATTAACCATCATCATCGCAGCACTGCTCGTTGTCATCGCCGGCGTGCTGGTTTGGAACAACCGCTACCTCTCCACCGTGCGTGGCGAGGCCGCCGACTTCATGGTTTGGGACACGGCTACCGTCACAAAGTTCTATTTGGCAGACCGCAACGACCACGAATCCCTGCTGGAACGCCAACCCGATGGTGGCTGGACACTGAACGGAAGATACAAAGCACACTCCAAACAGGTGCAGCAATTCCTGACCACCTTGTACAAAATCCGCATCAAGATGCCTGTTTCGGTGGCCAGTCACGACAACATCGTCAAACAACTGGCAGTGAGCAGCACCAAAGTGGAAGTGTATCAGACCATTCCACGCATCAACCTATTCAACCGCATCAAATTGTTTTACCACGAAGCACGAACCAAGGTGTTCTATGTGGGCGACGCCACAAAAGACAGCAGTGGGACCTTCATGCTGAAAGAAGGCTCCAACAAGGCCTATATCGTCTATATCCCAGGCTTTAGGGGCTTCATCACAACCCGCTTCACCGCCCTTCCCGACGATTGGCGCGACCATGTGATTTTCAACACAAATTTAACTGACATACAGTCTGTTACCGTTGAATTTAACCGTGAACCGGAAGAAAGCTTCATAGTGGAGAACACTGGACGGCACCAATACGCCATGACACGTCTTGCCGACAACAGCCCTGTGGCCTTCGACACATTGAAAGTCATCAACCTGCTCTCGTCGTTCAGCGACCTGCGTTTTGAGGCCTTGCTCAACAACCTCATTCCCAAAGAACGCTTCGACTCAATCGTGCAATCGCCTTATCTTCATAGGGTTACGCTAAAAACGAAAGACGGGAAAACCACCCAAATGACCACCTTTGAGAAAAAGGTGACCAACACCTCCATCCTTGAAATCGAAGGCTTGGTGGACGACAAGGGCAACCCACTCGACCCCATCGACCACGACCGCGCATACGGCCTCATCAACGAAGGCGCCGACATCACGCTGATTCAATACTATGTGTTCGACAAGGTGCTGAATCCCGCCAACTATTACAAAGCCGGTCAGCCTATCCATTACGAATCGAGCTTTTTTGAAGTGACCGAATAGACGATGAGAATCCTGCTGCTTGCCATCGGAAAAACAGATGAGGACTACCTCGCCAACGGCATCAGGAAATATGTCGGCAGAATCGGCCATTACACCTCCTTCGAGATGAAAGAAATCCCCGACCTGCGCAACCGCAAGTCACTCAGCGAAGAACAGCAAAAAACCGCTGAAAGTTCATTGATTCTGAACCAGTTGCAACCATCGGACCATGTCATCCTTTTGGACGAGAACGGCAAACAGTCCTCCTCTATAAACTTCGCCGAAAGCCTTGAAAAACAAATGGCTTCGGGCGCAAAACGCTTGGTTTTCGTCATCGGCGGGCCCTACGGCTTCGCCAAAGAGGTTTACGACCGAGCCAATGCCAAGCTGTCGCTCTCGCCCATGACCTTCAGCCACCAAATGGTGCGGCTCATCTTCGTCGAGCAACTTTATCGCGCATTCACCATTTTGAAAGGCGAACCTTATCATCACCAATAAAAAAACAAAACCATGAAAGCAATAAGAAACATAATAATCATTTGTGCAACAATAGGTTGCTTTGTTTCCTGCAAGAAAGAAGTCGACATGACCCTTGTGCAGAAAACCGTCTATGAAAACACCGACATCGCAATGTTTCATATCGATGACGCTTGGGAAGTCACTTTCGTCTATGACAGCCTGAATTCATACGTGGAACTGGAATATTCCGCCTATTTGGAAGAACACGTTTCGGTCTGGGATACGAATGGTTGGATGGACATTGGGTTCAAAGGGGCGGTTTACAAACACCCCGGGTCGGTTTTCAAGGCGAAAGTGCATACTTCGGAAAGAAAACATCTTTACATTAAGGTCGACAACGCCTCTGTCATCACAATGGAAGGGCTTTTCGAACTGGAAGATGGAATGAATCTTGAGTTGCACAACGGTTCTGTTTGCAACGGTTTAGAAGTCACTACCCAATTGTGTGACATCACTCTAACCAACGATTCGCACATTTATGGCCTAAAAGTTGATGCGACAAATTGCACCGCATATGCAAGCAAAAGATCTTCCTGCAAAGGCTATATCAATGTGGAGCAATCATTCACCACGGATGTGGTTGTTTCCTCGCAACTGATCGTTTTTGGCGGCTCGATGCCCTCGGCGTCCATTGAGGTCAAAGAAGCAAGCACCATAAATATGGTTCAAGCCGAAGTTAATGACATCAATGTTCATTTGGATGGTGCCTCGGAGGCCACCGTGAACGTTACGGAAACTATGAGCGGCTTCCTTTTGTCGGGATCCACCTTGTATTATAAGGGCCATCCGCAGATTGATGTAGAGTGTTCCGACGACTCGCAACTCATCCCATTCTGATTTTTGGCCTGATATTTGCTGTTTTTCGCCCCTGTTGCGCCGAAGCAACCTGAATTATTACTAATTTTGTAACCAAATTGAATTGAAATGAAAAAAGTAGCATTGCTTTTTGTCGCCATCTTGTTCGCGACGGTCACTTTTGCCCAATCCAATCTCCCCATTGACGAAAAGACGAAAAAAATCACTTTTCGCAAGGTCATTAACACCGTAGGCACTGAAGACGAGGTATTTAACCGTATCTATAGCGGATTCATGAACTCCTACTACAAAAGTCCTTCGACCATACTGCAACAGAACGATGGGCGCACGATGAAGGGCAAGCACCAAATGCAACTCAACAACGGCGACCCCGTGAAGTCGAAATGGCCCTGGATTACCTACCGTTTCATCATCGAGGTGCGCGAAGGCCGCGTGCGCTACACGCTGACCGACTTCATGCAAAAGACCCAATCGAACCATCCCTGCGAGGAATGGATGGACAAGGAAGACCCTTTGTATCAACCCGTTTGGGATAGCTATTTGGAGCAAATCGTCGCTTTCGGCGAAGACTGGGGCAAACAGTTTGAAGAGAAACTCGTGCCCGAGCAAGTCATTGAAGAAGAAGAATGGTAAACTGACATGGCCACTCGCGAACGCATAAAGAAAGGCTTCTCCAAGCTCCTCAAAGAGGAGAAACTGAAGCTGATTGCCAACTACTTCGAGAACCCCGGCGAAGTCGTCAATTTGTTGAAAAGCTATTGGCACTCCGACTCGAAGCAGCAGCAATTGTTTGACGAGTTCAGCGAGAACACCATCACCAATTTCTTCATCCCTTACGGCATCTCGCCCAACGTGACCATCAACGGGAAGGACTACATCGTCCCGATGGTCATCGAGGA
>ODAI013901237.1_pt1 | contig 12239 bp, 8 predicted proteins | sample 1539321 | NCBI WGS metagenome assembly ODAI01 (sample SAMN02144231, study PRJEB22623) | gut metagenome | biome: sheep rumen | host: Ovis aries | place: New Zealand
CCTATCGCTCTTGGTGTTATCCGCGACGTTGAGGCTCCAACCTACGACGAAGCAGTTAACGCACAGATTGAAGAGGTTAAGGCAGCTAAGAAGTACCACAACTTCGCTGAACTGCTCGAAACCAACGATATTTGGGAAGTTAAGTAAGTTCATCCTTACCCCTGTTATAGAAAAAGAGAGCCGCGAATGCGGCTCTCTTTTTTTGTATGATACTAGCACCGACAGCCATGGTTATTAAACAATCTGTACATTGCCTATGCAATGCAACCCTTTCAGTTGGTGGGTGGACAAGAAAAAAGAAAGGCATCAAGCAGAATAACACCATAAAACAAGAGGTATGACGATTGCCTGTAATACATAATAGGTTCCTAAAATGTGTAAAATCCCACAAAAGAGGTTCGGGAAATGTGTAAAATATCACAAAACAGGTTCCTAAAATGTGTAAAGTATTATATAAAATCTAATTATTCTATTGAAATCCAGCAAGAAAAGCGTATTTTTGCACAAAGCAAACAGACAGATACGTTCAGCATATGGAAATATACAGAAATACCATAGACGAATTGGGCCGCTGGTTTGAGAAAAAAGACCGAAACCCCATCCTTTTACAAGGAGCCAGACAAATAGGCAAAACGTGGGTGATGCGCGCTTTTGGCAAACGATATTTCCAAAATGTGGTGGAAATAAATTTCGACATGCAAGACGAAGTCGGAGAGATTTTCAGACGGACGAAAGACCCGCACAAAATCGTATCAGAACTCCAGCTCTACTCAGAAGAAAAAATAGAAGCCCATAAAACGCTGCTAATATTCGACGAAATACAAGCCAACGAAAACGCGCTAAACAGTCTTAAATACTTTGCGGAATTAATGCCAGAACTGCATATAATAGCCGCAGGCTCGCTGTTAGGAGTTGCTGTCAAGCACAAAAAAATGACCGTACCAGTAGGTAAAGTGGAAATACTGAAGATGTATCCGGTCACATTCGATGAATTCTACCATACCACCGAAAATAAGCACTGGCAATGGTTAAACAACAACAACGCCATAGAGAATCTGCCTGTAGCCATTAAACAGACACTAACAGAACGATACAGGCAATATCTGGTATGCGGAGGTATGCCAAAGGCAATAGTTACAATGCTAGAAGGCAACTACGACAACATAGAGCAAGAGATAAACAATATTATAACCCTATACGAAGCAGACTTCTCGAAATACGCAACATCGACAGAAGTAATACGAATAGGCCAGATTTGGCGTAGCCTGCCATCGCAACTAGCAAAAGAAAATAAGAAGTTCGTCTATAAAGTAGTAAAGACGGGAGCCCGTGCCAGGGAATACGAAGACGCCCTATTGTGGCTACAAGATGCAGGACTAATTACAATGGTCTACAATGTAAGCAAACCGGGGTTGCCACTAAGCGCCTATAAAGACCTATCAGCGTTTAAAGTATACGCCATGGACTGCGGCGTACTACGATGTTTGAGCAGACTTCCCGCAGAAGCGCTAATGAGCAGGGCAGACAAATATATAGAGATGAAGGGAGCGATTACAGAAAACTTCGTCCTGCAATCGATACTCCCCATTTTGGGAAACGAGCCATGCTACTGGGCATCGGAAGGAAAAGCGGAAATCGACTATGTAGCGCAAATAGGCACAGGCGTATACCCAATAGAAGTGAAAGCGAGCAAGAACCTGTCGGGACAGAGTTTGAAGTCGTACAGCGACAAATACAATCCAGACCTGTTAATACGTCTTGCCGACACAGACTTATCGTTAACAGACAAATTACTTTCTGTGCCGTTGCCGTTGGCATACAAGTTCAAAGAATACGTAAAAGAGGCAGGGAAACAGAAGGGATAGTTTAGGGCGATAACTATCTGTAATTAAATGGACTGAATACGACAAGCATATTCGGTCCTTCCGTTAGTCAAGTTCACGTAGAATAAACCAAAAAGGGGCTGCATCTATTAAATAGACACAGCCCCTAACTTGTTTTAGAAGAAATTTAAGCTAATAATTACAAACTCTCATTTCTTAAACATTGAGTAAAATTAGTGTTTAGTGAATATATATATATAACGGCCACCCGCACCCTTATTCAAATCCATACCACCAACATCCTTTCTATACGAACCAACTTTATCATTCGCATTAGTAGCATATGAGACTATCATCATTGCGGTAATTGGAGTTTCTCCATTTCCTTGTCGGTTTACGCCCAAATAAATTGGGCCACCTTTTTTGGTGCCAAAGTTACAATTAAAATAATCCAGGTTAGATGTAAGCACAATTTCTTTATCATAAGGTAAATACTGATATCCAGACAAGCTAGTAATAGCATAACCATCATCAAAATAATTAAAACACGCGGCCAAATATAAGTAATCTCCGCCAGCACCATCATTTAAATCAACATCAAAAATGTACCATCCATACCAGCTACTATTTGGATCGTTAATATATCCTTTCATTCTATTTCTGATTCGTCCTGAATATCGTATACCACGCAGACTTTTCAGTAACATTTTTGGGCCATGATTAGGATCATATGTATCTCTATTAGATTTCAAAGAAGAGATCTCATTAGGATCAAAATAAGAATAGCTTTCTACAGTTGAATCATTTGCCACATTCTCTACCATTGCATCGAACTCCTCAGCAGTAAGTTCGATTGTCTTTGTGATAGTTTCTTTTGGGCTAGCAACATCTTGGGCCAATTCGTCATCGGAATTGCATGAATACATTCCCACCATTGCACTACAAGATGCCATAAGTGCAATAGATTTCAAAAAACTAAATTTCATAATAATTATTTTTTATTTATGTGAAATAATTGTATTTACGTCTATTCAATAGTCGCGGGTATAATAAATATAGATATTCTTTTTATGCTTCTTTGTATCCATATTGTAGTCCAACGTTCTTCCTACAACATTTCTGTTTGAATTATCTAGAATACTATTCCAGCATTTAACTGGATAATAAGTGCGTCCATTTTCAACTTTAGAGTTCTGATTTATATAATCTTTGGTGGTAGATATAACTTGGATACCAGTAATTGGAGCGAAATGACTATTCCTTGTCGTTCCTAAATACACGTACTTTCCTCCAGAGCCCGCATTTAAGTTCACCAAACTTGAGTTTTCGTCTGTAGCAAAACCATAATCCTTCACAGATGCGAAAGGAGAAAAGCTTGAACTATTTACATAATCTCTTAGAGTTGATTGAGAGCAAGAATGCCTTGAAGCAAGACCCACCATATTGGTCATAAGCTGTTCTACAGAATAAGGCATACAGAAATAGAGGTACACCCAATCTCCTCCAGCGCCATTATTAAGGTCAACATTCATTTTATAGTAAAAACTACCATCCATGAACTTTACTTCTGGTAGATCATCAGAAGAACTGTGAAGGACCTTAATATCGTAAATATATCCGGAGGTATAACCACTAGCTTTCAGACCATTTTGCTTTACATCAAAGGTAGAGAATACAACGTCCTCATCAGAAACAACTTCGTCCTTATCAAAAGCGATTTCTTCAGAAGTTGGATTTTCTTCTAACATTTCATTTTCGTTGCTACAAGAAGTAGGAGCAATACACAGGAATGCGCCGAGTGCAGCTGCAAACCAATAAGTTTTTTTCATAAATTTAAATTTAATATTAAACATTCAGTCCTTAAGGCCTATCGGACTTTATTAAACAACTCTGTATATATACAACAAAACAACTTCATCTATAACACCGGATTTTTTAAACAGATAATGTTGTATTTGATATCTGCAACAAAGATAAAAAATCTATTTAATATATATATCATATCATAAGTTTATTTGTCAAGAAAACAATCAAGATATTCATTTATACATAAATAACAGACCAACAAAAAAAGGGATGACCATTTGGCCATCCCTTACTTGTTTGGAACCCTATCAAAAGGGTTTGGATATTACTTTACAATAACCTTCTTAACCGTGTTGCCGGCACGAAGGAAATAGATGCCCTGGTTTGGCAGGGAAACCTGAGTTGCGAAGTCAGGAACAGCGACGGTAGAGAACAAGACTCTGCCGGCCAAATCGAGCACCTCGACATTGCAACGCTCAACCACCTGAACGTAACACTTACCATCGCGTGCAGGGTTAGGATAAACAACCATAGTAACAGCAGCGTCGGCAGAAGTGTTTTCAACAGCAGAATTGAAATCCATGCCAACACAAGTCAGGTCGTCGATTTCCAAAGTAGCCGAACCGTTGGCGTTGCCCTGAACCTGCCAGCTGAACTTACGGATATCGGACTTGTCAAGATCCATATCAACGCCCCAGTCGGAAGCCTGTTTCAAGCTGCTCCAGTTAACACTAACCTCGGTCCAATCTTTCGACTCACCTACGTTCACACTGTGATAGTCTTCATCTTTAACAGCCGACATTTCAGCACGGAACGAGTGAGAAGATCCACGGAAACGGTATGTGATTTTAGTACACTTCGAGAGGTCGATACCCTCCTTCTCTTTCGACAAGAAGACCTCGACACCTCCGTAAGGTTCACCCTGCCAGCCGTCGCCCTGCCATTTGTTACCCATTTTAATATCGGCCTTGATAGTGCCGCTGTTAGGCAATTTTTCGGCACTGGTGATAGAAGTGTGCGGATTGGCGTTCTTGTCAGAGTCGTCAAAGATATCCCAAGAACCACCCAAACGGTTAATGATATCGTTATCGGCAATATCGTCAATCAAACCAGGTTCAACATAACCTTCAGGACGCACAGTAACCTTAACCACCTTCGAAACTTCGTCCTCACCATCGGTCAAAGAAACAGAGAAGGTATACTCACCAGCCTCGAGGCCAGAGACCTTGGTAATGGCAGCCGAAGCTTGTTCAATAGTCGCATCAGAAGGGCCAGAAGTCTGCTTCCAAGCAAACGTATAGTTACCTGTACCGCCCTCGGCAACAGCCGTCAACGTAGTAGAGTTTTCAGGCAGATAGAAGAGCGCATTCGGAGAAACAGCCAAAGAGAGGTCTTCAACAATATCGGCCAAGACAACAGGTTTGAAGTTCACCCAGTTTTTAGCCACACCCAACAAGTAGGCGCCGTTTTCAGTCATCTCGGAGTCAGACCAGTTTGCAGTCTTGAAGACGTCATCTTTCAAGATAGACCATTTGGCATCGTCGCCACCCTTGTTACTCATGGACCAGAAACAGTTGATCAGACTCTTCTCCTTATAAAGATTAAGGAGTCCGCCATCGTTTTTGCTCCAATTCAAGCCCCACTCGGTAACCACAATAGGCACACCGTTGTTCCAAGAATTCTTACCATTCCAGTCGCCCTGGTGTCCCCATTCCACATAGCCGTGCCAAGTATAGGCAATGTTACTTTGCCCCTCGCCAGCCGCAGTCACATTATCTGGTTCGCGGGAATACTGTTTAGAGCCAACGATAATGATGTTATCGGGGTCGATAGCACGAATCACCGGAATAATCTGCTTCGCATATTCAACCACAGTGCCATTATCTGTATTTTGCATAGGTTCGTTGAAGATTTCGTACATCACGTTCGGATACTCACCCCACTTGGTGGCAAAATAAGAAAAGAAATCCTTCGACAAGTCGACCCAGTGCTCCGCATAGTGTTCGTGGAAGTCAATAATGACATAAATATCGTTTTCGATAGCCGCTTTCACCATCTCGTCAACTAATTCGCGCGTGTATTCCGGACGGTGCAGGTAGTTATCTTCGTTCCAAGTCGCGCTGTTATCGACCCATGTGTTGTCACCCGGAGCGATAGAGACCGGAAGACGAATAATCTGGATGTTATAGTTCTTCACCAAGAAGTTGACCGTCTCTTTAGTCCACCACAGCGGAGCAGAGCAACTCCAGAAGAACGAAGGCCCCATCAGGCTGACCTTGTTTCCACTGGCATCACAGACGGCGCCGCCCTTAGTATTGAGTAGGCCGTATTTAGATACCACGAACTCCTGTTTCTTCTCAGGATTCGCAATTTTCACATTAACGGTCTTCTCAACGCCAGCCATGGTTACAGTAACTACATCGGCACCCGTAGAAGCGCCCGCTTTATATACGCCATTAGTAGCATTGGACGACCAAGTAGCCGCTGCCGCAATTTTCTGTCCAGCCGCATTATAGGCAGAAGGGATAATCAGAACCTGTTCGTTCGGCATCAGTTCCACCTTTTTAGGATTTGTCTTAACAGAAACGACCTTATTGTCGGTAACCGAAGACTTCTTCAGTTGGAAGTAGTCGAGATTCAACGCCCAACCGGTATTGTGAACGATGAAAGTCTGTGTACCTGCCTCAAAATAGAACAAGGCACTCTCTTCGAAGTCGAACTGCGGCCAAGAGTTCATAGGCAGTTCCCACCAGTTTTCAGTGGCATGGTTGGCAGCGATAGGGAAAACAGAAGTTCCGCCATCTGGTCCTTCAATTTTCAAGTCACCATCCTTACCCGTCAGATACGAGAACGAGAATTGGTAAAGCCCCGTTTCAGGAATATCGACCTCGTAAGTCATGTACTCACCAGCCTCGTCGAAATAGCCCACCGTTTTATCGCTATTCTCGAGCTTGATGTTAGTTTTCAGACTGTGCATTTTAGTAGCAGACTCCGCTTCCACCTTTATTTGAGCGGAAAGGGAGGCGGCAGACACACTGCCCAGGAAGGCCATCAGCAATCCTTTTCGAAATGTATTTTTCATGTATTAAATATAAAATAAATTGTCCTAAAGCAATCTGACAAGCCGTTTCACGTCAGAAACAACACGTTATGTGCCCACGCCAAACTCAAACTAACAACACAAAGGCGATATTGCGCCATAACAAGATTATCCGTTCATTTAAACCGGCTCAATCAATAAAAAAACGATGTCAAAACAACCACAACACAGTTTTTTATCAACACATTACTTAATGTATGCAAAGATAGTAAAACGATCAAGACTGAGCAACAGTCGGCTGAACATCTTCCGCCTTCTCGCCCGGTTTCACGAGTGGAATACGGATAAAGAAAGTGGTTCCGACCCCGACCGTACTATCGACCCAAATCTCACCATTGGCCAGATTTACGATTGTTTTCACAATAGACAGTCCCAACCCCATACCGCTAGTCTTGGTAGTAAAGTTAGGTTGGAAAATAGTCTGCAGGTTCTCTTCAGGAATACCGCACCCGTTATCGGCGATAGAAATAATCGTGGCCTCGTCGTTGATTTGGAAGTCAACCCTCACAAGGCCTTCCACACCATCGGGGATAGCCTGAATAGCATTGCGGAAGAGGTTGTTGAACACCTGCAGAATCTGTTTGTTATCGCTCCACACCATAGCCGTCTCAACCCCGTGCATATCGAGTTCGAAACGGACTCCCTCGGAATTGTTTTCAAAAAGGGCCACCACCGAACGCACTTTAGCCGCCAAGTCGACTTCCTCGCGGACAGTAACTGTGGTTTTTGCGAACGTAGAGAACTCGGAGGCAATACGCGAGAGGTTATCGATTTGTTCAATCAACAGTTTCGACGTCCGGTCGAAGTATTCAGGGAAGTTATCGGGATCGCGCTGTTGCTTCATCTGCGCCATCTGAACGCTCAGTTTCATCGGCGTAAGCGGGTTCTTAATCTCGTGCGCAATACGCCGGGCCATATCTCGCCAAGCCAACTCACGCTGGCTCTGCGCCAACTGTTCGGCAGAAAGTTGCAACTTGTCGACCATGATGTTATACTGCTGAACAAGAGTACCCAACTCATCGTTATCGGCATACTCGACCTTAGTGTTCGAACCCGTCAGCTTAATACGCTTGAATTGGTCGGCCAAGAGTTCAACCGGCTTGACCATCATGCGGCTGATAACCCAAGTAATAATGATGGTGAGGATGACAATAACCAAATAGACATCGATGAGCACAACCAGCATGTTAAACACCTCGTTACGCATCTGTTCGGCACTTGAGAAAGAACGGACACTAACGTAGCCCACCAATTGGTGGCGCTGGTTGTAAAGATAGGTGTAATAAGAGAAAAAGACATTCGGACCGAACTTCGCCTCACGAAAATAGTCGCCCTGCCTTGTAAACAACGGAATAGGATACATCAACCTATCGAAACGGTAACGCTCGTTGATGATGGTGGTACGCGACGAGGCCACCTGACGCCCGGCCGCATCGTAGAGAAGGATATCGGAACTGAAAAGGTTCGACAAATCCTTTAAATCTTGCGAGAGACGCTTATAATCGACCGAATGTAACGACGAGGCGAAGCCGATTTTCTGTTGTAAGTCGCGTTCAATAGAATTGGCCTGCTCGCTCATCGTTATAATCGACTTGTTGCGGTACTGGTCGGTAAAGAAGAACATGCTGATGACCGCAAGAACGACAAAGGCCGAGAACAAAGGGCCCAGCAACCAGAACTGCATACGTGTGAGGATGGAGTTTGAAGCCCTGCGCCGGCGACGCATCATCCACCAATACAAACTATAGATCAACAAGACGAAAGCGAAGATGGCGCTAAGGTACGACACAAAGATAAAGTAGTTGTAACTGCGCCGCTCCATTTTAGTGACCACCACATAACCATCTTTGTCGGAAAAACGCGACACATAATGCGTACAATCGTTCTTGTAGATATGGAAATTGCGTTTGTTCACGTTCGGAATCCAGCTAGAGGTATTCGGATAATGGAATTTACCCTCCACGAAAAGCATCTCGTAGTTAAAATACTTAGCGACCGACACATCCTTATAGTCGGAATAAGAGTAAGAAGAATGGAACGGGGTCGGCATATCGGCATCGACATCCTTCCTGTAGACAAAGAGGCGCGGATAGAGGAACACGTACGCCACATTGTTCTTATAAGGGAACACACAGGCATAGGCCAGCGGCAAATCGGGCCTTACACAAAGGTATAGGAGCTTGGAGTCGGAAACCGACTCGCACGACTTGGCGAAGAAAGAAGGCTGGCAGCTGATGCTGTTTTCGAAATCGCTGGAACGGACCATAAAGGGTTGTCCTACAGGGTGAACCTGTACATCGAACTCATATTTATTGCCAATGCCGCTGAAATAGGCATCGAGCAAGTAGCGCTCGACATTCTCAACCCTAGAGAGCGTGGAATCGGTCATCAGCCGGCGGAACGTCTTGTCCCTCATAATAAGGTTGCCGTTGTCGAGCATAAAGGTCTCGTCTTCGGCAGAGTGGAGCAATTCGCGGTTGTCGGTCAGTTTTTCGGCCAAAAGGGCGTAGCGTTCAGAGTTACGCTCAACACAGTGTATATAACAAACCGAAACGGTCACATTAATAATTATGAAAGCCAATACCACCACGTAGAACAGCGTACGTTTGCGGTGATAGATGCCATTCGACTCCATAAAGACAGAGGCCAGCGAGAAGCCACTCCAGGCAATAAAATGCGCGGCATCGCCCCCACACACGGCGGCCAAGACAAACCCGGCAACAGTGACAAACGCACGCGGATAATAAACCGTGCGCGCGTCGGACTTCGAAGCATAGGAATAAGCCAACAGGCCCGCCACAAAAAAGGAAAAATAGAACCAAGGAATAATCAAAATTAGACCCAGGACCGAAACGAGCGATATATCCTGCACATACGATGTGGCCACATCGATAGCGGAATTATAGACCAAATGCACAGTCAGCAAATAAGCCGCAAGAAACACGAATGCCGCCAACAACTGCGCCAACAGCACACGCTTCCACTGGGGGATGCAGGCAAACCTCTGCGACTGGACTGGCAGGAAGAATTTCCGTAAGATATAAACCAGCAGGAACACGTTAGCCGTGTAGATAACCAAATGTCCTAACGAAGCGGCAAAAGCCGAAGTGTAGTATTTATGCGAGAAAAAAGCGTTCGAGAACAAGGACTCAGGCCAGCCGATATACGCCAAAAAGACAACAAAAAAGACTGAGGCGACGGCAAAAGCCCCGACCGCCTCGCGCTTTATAAAATTATTCTTTAGTTTGTTGGCTAACGCATAGTTTAGAAGGAAAAGGAGGAAAAGCGTCAGCACCGAGAAAGCTACAGTCAACCACAAGTAGAGGTTGTTGTTAACATACTTAGAATTGATCTGCAACGAGAACAGATATTTGCCACGAGCCGAATTAACCTCAACCGCACCCGGTGTAGAGCGGTCGACAATCTGGGTGTTCATCGGCAGATTGAACCCGCTGACAAAAGGATTCAAGCCGAGGGAAAGGCCCGCAAAAGACTTCTGCCTGAACTTGACAAAAGCCACATAACGGAACTGCGCATCGGCCCGCTGCACCCCAACACAATAAGAGTTGTGGGTAATGCTGAAGAAAAGCGGAGAGAAAGGAATCTCGCCAGCCGAGCGCAAATCGACCGAGTTGCTCGACCAATAGCAAAGCGAGTCACCCTTGACAATAAAGATAGCGATATTGTTCTTTTCGGAATCGTCGTATAGCTTTTTATCGAGCATAACGCTGTTCAATCCGTTCCGGGTCACATTTTCAACCACATAGTCGAGCATGGTGTTGGCCACCGCCTCACGCCTGTGAAGTTCCTTTGTGAATTCGTCGACGCCGGCATTTTCGAGTGGGCAGCGATAGTAAGCATAATTAGAGATACCAGCCAACGAAAGAGCGACCAAGAACATGAGCACCAGCCACCGCAGACGGTGGTCGGAACACAAAGGGGAGTTGGTGATATCGCTAAGTTTCATAACCAGTTAACGGGAAAATTATTCGTGGTGGTAAGGTTCGCCACGCAGAATAGTCATCGCCCTGTAAAGCTGCTCAACAAAGACCAGCCTCACCATTTGGTGCGAGAACGTCATACGCGAAAGAGAGACCTTGCCGTTAGCCCTGTCGTAAACAGCCTGCGAAAAGCCATAGGGGCCGCCAACGACAAAAACAAGCCGTTTAGAGCCCGACGCCATTGCCCGCTGCATATACTGCGAGAATTGGACAGAGGTGTATTCGGCCCCCTTGTCGTCGAGCAAGACGACCGCATCGGAAGCATCGAGAGACGCAATAATAGAGGCACCCTCTTGCTGTTTCTGCTGGGCTTCAGAGAGATTGCGGTTGTTTTTCAGTTCAGGTAATTCGATGATTTCGAAAGGGATATAGAACTTCAGCCGTTTCTGGTACTCAGAAATAGCCTTTATAAAATTGGCGTCGTTTGTTTTACCGACAGTCAAAAGAACAACCTTCATAATCGACTCAATACATAAAGTTCCAGAACAGGAGCCAACATTCGTATGCAAAAACTGTGCATAATTAAGCAAATTGGCATACAAAATTTATAAACAGACAAGATTAGTTTGCCATTTAAAAGAAAAAAGGATGCAATTTTGACGGAAAAAGCAGAAATGCTTATCTTTGAAAACAAACAAATAAAAACAGACTATGGTAGTTAAAACTGAAGACGAACTCATTGACGAGTTGATAGACCTTTCGTTTGCCGAAGATATTGGCGACGGAGACCACACCACCCTTTGCTGCATACCAGCCGACAAGATGGGCAAAAGCAAACTGCTGGTAAAAGAAGAAGGCATTCTGGCCGGAGTGGAAATCGCCAAGCGCGTATTCCACCGTTTCGACCCCGAATTGAAGGTAGAACAGCTGCTTCACGATGGCGACCACGTAAAACCCGGCGACATTGCGTTCTACGTTACCGGAAAAGACCAAAGCCTGCTACAGACCGAGCGACTGGTGCTGAACATTATGCAGCGCATGAGCGGCATTGCCACCATGACCAACAAATACGTAAAAGAGTTGGAAGGAACAAAGACACGCGTGCTCGACACCCGCAAAACCACACCAGGCATGCGTATCCTCGAGAAACAGGCCGTAAAGATTGGTGGCGGTTGCAACCACCGTATCGGCTTGTTCGACATGATTCTGCTGAAAGACAACCACGTTGACTTTGCGGGCGGCATTGCCAACGCCATTAACCGTGCAAAAGCCTACTTGAAAGAGAAAGGCAAGAACCTGAAGATTGAAATCGAGGTCCGCAATATGGATGAGTTGGAGCAGGCTCTGGCATGCGGCGGTGTAGACCGCATCATGCTCGACAACTTCACCCCAGAACAGACCAAGATTGCGGTAGACCGCATTGCCGGAGCGGTAGAAACCGAAAGCAGCGGCGGCATTACCTTCGCAACCCTTCGCAAATATGCGGAATGCGGTGTCACCTACATCAGTGTAGGCGCACTCACCCATTCGGTAAAAGGGCTTGACCTGAGTTTGAAGGCGTGCGAATAA
>ODAI013316240.1_pt1 | contig 12237 bp, 34 predicted proteins | sample 1539321 | NCBI WGS metagenome assembly ODAI01 (sample SAMN02144231, study PRJEB22623) | gut metagenome | biome: sheep rumen | host: Ovis aries | place: New Zealand
CAGCTAACCCTAACGGAGGGGTGGCAGAGTGGTTGAATGCGGCGGTCTCGAAAACCGTTTGGCCTTCGGGTCACGGGGGTTCGAATCCCCCCTCCTCCGCCAGCATAAATAGCGCATGACCTGCGACGACGCACGTCATGCATCAAAGAAGCCATCTATTGCATATGCGATAGGTGGCTTTTTTTGACACCTTTTCATGCCGCGACGCCGTTCGGCGAACGGCATGGTCTACCTCCCCAACGGTTCAACTGTTGGTAATCTGACAAGTTTTTGAACCGACGCTGACACGCCGGACGGCGATGCTTGCGTCGATTGGAGGGCGACGTGTTCACTACGAAGCTCGACGAGGTCACGACCATCTGGTGCGGGAGGAACGGCAAGACGCACCAGCAGGTCGCCGAGTACCTCGGCATGGGGCGCACGACATGGCAGAACAAGCGCCTCGGGCGCTACCGCATGAGCGCGGAGGAGCTTTGGCTCCTGTCCGACATGCTCGACAAGCCCATGGAGTACGTCTACCAGCTGCTTCCCCCAATCAACCACACGACGGGCCGCTAGTCGTCCCGGAGAACCTTGACAACCGCATGGTGTGGCAGGTGTGCCATGGGAAACGCCTGCATGACGAAGAAGCCCCCTCACGAATGCTTGGCGGCGCGTGAGGGAGCCTGTAACAGGTAGCGGCCCCTGCGGGGGCCGCACGACAAGAAGGATACACGATGAACAGTTGGAACAAGTGGACGCAGCGCGAGCGCGTCATGTTCACCCTTTGCGGCTTCGCCTTCTACGTGCTGCTGCTCGTCCTGATGGTGGTGATGTGACGTGATTAAGCGACTCAACACCGACTTCGCCGTCGACGGGGACTGGGTGAGCATCGGCAAGAGCAAGCGCGTCAACACCCTCGACGAACGCTGCTACATAATCCGAAGCATCGACAGTGCCAAGCACCACGACGTCAGGCTCTCCATCTCGCATGAGGTTGGCGAGCATATCATCCGCATGTTCGGCGAGCACGTTTCGGTCAGGCTCAACACCACGGACGGGTCACTTGCGATTGTCTCCGGCGACGAGCGCAAGCTCTCTCGTGGAGCGAGGAACGGCAAGAGGTTCCAGATAAGCATCGGAACGTTCCATCATGGCATCGCCGACATTTTCGGCGACTACGAGCGCGTCTACATGGCACCTACGCTCTACTCCAACGCGGTCGTCCTCACGCCGATAGAGTGCGTGGAGGTGGAGCGATGACCAACATGGCGCTTGACCTCGACGACTACACGCAGGACGTCGCCGACGTCGCTCGACGCGACTTCGGCCCCAAGACGGGCGAGGAGCTGCGCGACGAGGGCGAGGAGTTCTACCGCCACAACGGTGCGCTCCTGCACGCCCACCTCAAGGCCGCGCGTCTACTGCAGGAGCGCGGCATCCCCGTCTCGGCCCGGTTCCTGACCGAGTTCGCACGCTGGTCGACCAAGCTCATGTGGCTCATGCCCCTGCTCTTTGAGATTTACCGCGACGTCCCGGTGACGAACCCCGAGCGCGGACTCAAGATTCCGAACGCAACCAGCGCGTGGCTCACGCGCTGGCTTGAGGGTCAGGGAATCGACGCACGCAAGGTCCGCTCGAAGATGGACGGTGCGAAGTGAACTACATCGACAACAACACCCACGGCCACGTTGAGCCTGTGCCGCCGACGAACGTCCGGCCTTGGAGCCGCGTGGTCGGGACGTGCGGCGACCACATCTGCGTGGTCAACAGGCGGCGCGAGTTCTACGACCGCGCCCCGGTCCACGGCGACACGTACCTCGGCAGGTGCGCGTCAGACCGCGACGCATTCAGCAGGTGGAAGAACCACCTCATGACAATTGGGGAGCGACACGAGGAGGCGAGTTTCCATGACGCCGAACCAGCTTCGCATAGCTAACCGGAACAGGGATATCTACGACCGGGTCTACAACGGCGAGTCCTACGTCGACGTGGCGAAGGACTACGGCATCACGCCCGAGAGGGTCGGTCAAATCTACAGGAAGATGTGGGGTGAGCATTGCGCTATGGCGACGTATGAGAAGGTGCGAGAGACGTCCGGCTTGAACCATCTCGTTCAAATCGGGCGCGAGAAGTACCGTGGCGACTGCCACCTGCCCAACGGCAAGGTCAAGACCAAGGAGTTCAAGTACGACAGGGCCGAGGCCAAGGAACAGTGGCTCGCTTGGATTGAGGAGGTCGAGCTTGACTACGAGGAGCGCCATCAGGTGCCCGACGAGGACGACGCTACGACCAGAATCGTCGAGCAGAACCCGGTGAGGGCCGCGCTCGTGACCGAGCCGGAGCCTAAGCCCGAACCCGAGTTCACGACGACATGGAGCGGCCCTGCAGTCACGACGGTGCCGACGAGCGAGCCTGCGGTCGAGGTCACGGGCGTCGTCGACGAGTTCGTGGCACCCAAGCTGTACCTGCTCCACAGGGTCGACTGGCAGGGCACGCCGACGCTGTTCCGCGACTGCGACAAGGCGCTCGCGGTGGCTACCAGCCTGTCCAAGGTTGCCGGTTGCGAGTTCGACGTGCTCGAATGCGAGTTCTGGGAGGAGGGCTGATGAGGGACCACTACCAGACGAAGAAGGACGCCGCGCTAGAGCTGTTCGCCAACGGCGCGACCTTGGAGCAGGTCATGGAGATTCTCGACATGGAGAAGAACATGGCCTACAAGTACCGGGCCATCGTCAAGCGCGAGGAACGCAAGCGCGACGCCGAGTCGCTGGCGATGGAGGTCTGGCGACGGTTCTGCGACGGCATGACGCCCTCGGAGATTGACCGCGACCTCAGACTGCCCGAGGGCAACGCCCATGACGTGATTGTCCACGAGTGGCGTCTGGACGTGCAGAAGCAGCCGTCCCTCGTGACGATGGGAGGTTCGTTCAGGCATGTCTAGGCAGAAACAGCGCGGCACCAGCTTCGAGTCGATGGTCGTCGACTGGCTCAACGAGCGGATGGGGACCGACACGTTCCACCGCCTCGGTATGGGCGGTACGCACGACGAGGGCGACGTCTGGGGCTTGTTCTCGCATGGCAAGCGAATCGTAATCGAGTGCAAGAACCACAAGTCGATGGCCCTGTCCGAGTGGCTGGACGAGGCCGAGGTCGAGAGGGGCAACGCCGACGCGCTGGCGTCCGTCGTGGCCCACAAGCGCAGGGGAAGGGGTGCCAAGTCCTTCGGCGAGACCTACGTGACCATGACGCTTGAGGACTTGGTGGCGATTCTGACGGGAGAGAGGAAATGGTGATGGCGGTAAAGAGGAAGTTCGTCCCCGACTTCGTGTACGTCGTGATGAGCGGCAGCTACGACCCGCTGTACGTCGTGATGGGCGACGACGAGGCCGAGGCGATTCGCAACGACAAGACGGTTGACGTCTACAAGGTTCCAGCCGTGGCGCTGCTCGGTAGCTGGCAACCGGTCAATGACGAGGAGGTCGAGAATGGGTGACGTCGAGGCACTGACCCAGCTTGCGGGTCTGCAGGCGCTCTACAAGCAGCTCGGGGAGATTCTCAGCACCAAGAACCCGGACGGGCTGCGAGGGCAGGTCGACGCTAGGCTCCGCGAGCTGTGGGAGACGACCGGGGTGGACCGGCTGCGCCTGATGATAGGAGACGTCGAGGTCGGCAAGCTCACCGCCAAGATTTCCAAGCCCACCAAGCGCACCACGATGTACGTGAACGACTCCACGGCGCTTCTGGACGACGACTTGGCGACCATGAGGGCGTTCGTGAGGTCTCACGCCAAGGAGTACGCCGAGTTCTACCTAGAGAACAACGGCGCGGTGCCCGATGGGTGCGAGATGGGCGTCGAGGACGTCCCCGCCAAGTGGCAGGGGACCACGATTACGGGCTGCAAGCCCCAGCAGGTGCTCCCGATGCTCGGAATCGGGCGCGTGGCTGGCTACATCGAGGAGGGATAGCATGGCAGAGGCCAAAAAGACGCTCGCGGAGCGCCTGATTGAGGTTCAGGCGCTTCTCAAGGCCCCAAAGGGGCAGTACAACAGCTTCGGGAAGTACAAGTACCGCTCCTGCGAGGACATTTTGGAGGCTGTGAAGCCACTTCTGGCTGAGAGGGGCCTGCTCCTGTTCATCGAGGACCAAATCGAGCGAATCGGCGACACGTCCGGCACCGACTCGCTGCGCTGGTACGTCAAGGCGACCGCGACCGTGACGGACGGCACCGACAGCGTGTCCACCACGGCCTACGCACGCGAGGACGAGAGCAAGAAGGGCATGGACGGGTCTCAGGTGACCGGGGCGTCGTCCTCATACGCCCGGAAGTACGCCCTCAACGCCCTGTTCCTGATTGACGACACCAAGGATGCCGACGCGACCAACACGCACGGTGCCCAGCAAGCCTCACAGCCCACGCAGAAGGCCCAGAAGCCGCCCTACAAGGCAAGTACCCCACCCAAGCCCCAATCGGCCCCTGACGGACGCCCAGAGGCCCCACAGACGCAGGACGGCCCGGTCCTCACGCCGCAGGAGATGGACTCCCTGCGGCAGTCGTTCGTGAACTACAGGGACGCGCTCGGGCTTGACGGCCACGCGGCCCTCGCAAAGCTGCTTGAGGACACCGGAATCGCGCAGTTCGGCGAGAACATGACCCAGCAGGAGTTCACCAAGGCTCAGGTCGAGATGGGGAAGGCCATAGCGAGGGCGTCCGGTGCCAAGGTAATCGAGGGGTAGAGGCCCCATGTGGTGCGTTGGCTTGCGGTTGGAGGTGATGTGCTTTGGCAAGGGGTTCGAGGGACAAGTGGACGGACGAGGACCGCGCCATGTACGACTCGCTGTGCATGGAGGTCGCCGACTCGCCGCTGGACTACGTCCGGCATGACTCGGACGCACGTCTGGACGATGCGCTGAGGGCCATAGTCATGACGCACGGGGTCGACTACCTCGGGATGTACTGGGTGCTGGTCGAGTGCCTCTGCACCAAGAAGGGCCACATGTACGACGTGTCGGACGACATGGGCCTGATGAAGCTCGCGCTGGACATGAGCACCTGCGGGTGCATGTTCACGCCTGACGAGGTCGGTGACTTCGTGGGTGTGCTGGCAGAGAACGGCCTGATTGACGGCGAGGTATACGAGCACAGCGGTCGCGTGGTGAGCGAGCGCGTGCTCAAGGAGTGCCGTGGCTACGCTCAGGCTGTGGCGGCAAAGAGGGTCGGCGGCATCGTGTCCGGCAGGAGCCGGAAGGGTGGGGAGTGAACATAGTTCGGAACATAGTTCGAGCTATCTTCGGAAGATACCCCCAAGAGGTTGTGAAATAACTTCACCTCACTTCACTGCACTTCACTTCATTTCACTTCACTACAGGGTAACAACCAGTAACCGATACAGGGTTGGTACTTGGTATCAACCAGATGGTGTCGAGTTGGCCCGTTGTTGAAAACTTTTCCGATTGTTGAAAACCTAAGAGAAGGGGGCAGGACATGCCTGTCAACACTTGTGCGCTCGTCGGCAACCTCGTCCGTTCGCCGGAGGTTCGCTCCACCAACTCGGGGACCGTGGTCATGAACTTTGGCATTGCCGTGAACGACCGCGAGAAGAACATGCAGACCGGGGAGTGGGAGGACGTGCCCTCGTTCTACGACTGCACGATGTTCGGCAACCGCGCCGAGGCGCTCTCGCGCTATCTGGACAAGGGCAGCAAGGTGGCCGTGCGCGGTCACCTCAAGCAGCGCCGCTGGGAGGCCAAGGACGGCTCCAAGCGCTCGAAGGTGGAAATCATCGTCGAGGACTTGGAGTTCATGAGCAGGCGCAGTGAGGAGCCTACCTACGAGGAGCCGTACCGCGCATCCGCGCCGCAGGCACCCGCGATGGACTTCTTTGACGAGGACTGCCCGTTCTAGGAGGTGGCGCATGGACGACATGCAGTTCGTGGACGGCCTGCTCGTCACAAAGACCAGCGACGGTGAGCCTGCAGTCACGTGGCCCCTGCTTGAGATGGGCGTCGAGGTCTGCCTTCACATCAGCGAGGTCGCCAACTGCCCGGACATGAGCCGCACTGCCCAGACGAGCGCGGTCCTGCGGATGAGCGAGTTCCTCGGATACATCTGCAGCGCGTGCGACAGCATGGTGGAGATACCGGAGAGGTGGAGGCTACATGCCGAAGGGCAATAGCGCCGCCTGCTGGCGGTGCCGCTGGTTTCAGGCAGACCCCGAGCGCACGGACGACTGCGGCGAGTGCCACAGGCACCCGAGGCAGGGAGGTCTGGTCGAGGACGAGTGGGTCTGGCTGTTCCCATCGGTCGAGTGGGTCGACTGGTGCGGCGAGTTCGAGGAGGGCGAATGATTGAGTTCGGGGACTGGCAGGTGAGGAGGGCCGACGCGCTCAACCTCACGCTGTACCACAGGCACGAGAAGCGCGGTCGCGGCAAGGACGCGACGTCTGAGGACAACGGGACGCTCAAGTGGTTCCCGACCGGGCACTACTTCTATTCGGTCGAGGCGGCTGTCATGCACGCCCTCAAGACCGACGTCCGCAACGCAGTCGGCGGCGAGGACGAGCGGCAGTCGATGGCCGACTTCATCAAGCGCGTCGAGTCGTTGATGGCAGACCAGCGCAAGTGGCTGTCTGGCGTCTCAGAGCGTCCGTAGCAGCAAGGTAAGCAAGCAACTGGACTAGTTGCCCATAGACGAGTGTGGGGGCCGGGAAACCGGCCCTCACTGATTGGAGGGAATAGCGTGGATACCATCAGGGTCAAGCTGGACGAGGGCGCGTATTTGCCAGTGCGTTGCCATGACACCGACGCAGGGGCAGACATTCGCACGCCGAGGTCCGTCACCATCCCGGCTGGCGGGTGCGCGATTGTGGACACCGGAGTCCACGTGGAGCTGCCGCACGGCACGGTCGGGATGCTCAAGAGCAAGAGCGGCCTGAACGTCAGACACGGCATCATGGGCGAGGGCGTGATTGACGAGGGCTACGACGGGGCAATCGTCGCCAAGGTCTACAACCACGGCGCACAGCCGGTGCGCCTTGAGCGCGGCGACAAGCTCATACAGCTCGTCGTGATGCCCGTCCTGTACCCGACGTTCGTCGAGGTGGACGAGATTGAGGGCGGCGAACGTGGAGATGCCGGGTTCGGGAGTTCCGGACGATGAGGTTCGAGCAGAAGCTGACTGACGAGCGCCTGTTGGAGCACATCAGGCGCTTCGTCAGCAGGAACGGGTACGCGCCGACGATGCGCGAGATGGCGGGCGAGCTTGGCGTCTGCGAGTCGACGGTGAGGGCGCACCTGCACAGGCTCGGGCGCAATGGCATCGTTGAGTTCAGGCCATACGTGGCGAGGGGAGTGAGGATTCTTGGGTGACATGACCATGAGGAGGGCTGGCTACGCGCCTCTTGAGAGCGCGGGGGAGTACGTCTGCGAGTGCCTGCGTGACGGCGACCGGGTGTTCCCCAAGTGGGGCAACGAGGTGTGCGAGCGCATCGTGAGGTGCCGCGACTGCCGCTTCGCCTACGAGACGTGCGACGGCATGTTCGACTGCGAAGGCCCGATGGCGCAGACGTGGGACTACTACAACGACCAGCCAATGAGCAATCCGGTGCCACCGAGCGCCTACTGCGCTTGGGGCGAGCTTAGGGAGGGATAGATGGCATATAGCGACTACGGAGCGTTCGTCTACAGGAACGGTGAGCGCCGCCGCGACAAGGAGGACGTTGGCGTCTATGACACCGACGAGGCCAACCTGCCTAGTGGGATGCGCGTGTACGCCAACATCATCAAGAACATGGACAGGAAGCCGCAGTGGTGGGAGCAGTCCCATCATGGCGTCATGGGCGACGGCCCGGTGCGCGTCGGCTGCTACAAGCAGGGCTTCCCGGAGTTCTACATCTGGCCGGACGGGGCAGACGGACCGACTGCCGTCTCGCAGGCGTCGGTCATAGACGCCAACTGCTGGGGCGGCGAGGAGTTCGTCAGCGAGTTCAGGGGAAATGCCTACATCGACTACGACTACGAGCTTTATGACTTCCGCGTGCCGGGGTGCGACGGGTACCTGTTCTCGGCGGTGGGCCACGCATGTACGGACGCGCCCGCATACTGGGCAAAGATGGTCGAGCCGGACGGCACGGTCTGGGAATGCGACTACGACTACGGCTACGGCGCGGGCCTTACCGACTGCGAGGAGGACTAGATGGAGAGCACCTGCTTCGACTGCGGGTCGCGTGAGTTCGCACATCGCATCGAGAAGTGCGCACGCAACCGCGAGGACGTGACGCTGTTTGGCGTGGACTACATGCCCTATCCGCTGGATGCGGAGGGCGTGCCGATTCACATCGGGGACGTGATGGAATGGCCGGACTGCTACACCGCCGAGGTCGTCGGCATCGGCGACGACCGTTTCTTCTACGTCGATGACTGCCTCATGTATGCGTGGACGAATGACAAGATTCACCACCACGCCCCAACCGTCGAGGACGTGTTGCGGGACTACGCGAGTCGAATCCTGATTGCTGGCTGCATAGACGAGGAGGACGAGCTGGTGGCCGAGTATGCCGCCAAGCTGCGGCTGGCAGGTGACGAGTGATGGACGCTGGCACGATGTATGCGAACGCCAAGGCGCTGCACGAGTTGTTGCAGGAGGAGAGGGCCAAGAACGCCGAGCTTCGGGAGCTGGCGGCGAGGATGGCCCACGTTCTCGGTGCCGACGACGAATGGCGAGACCCCTTCTACTGCAATCCCTACTGCGCAGACAAGTTCCGCTGCAGGAGTGACGATTGCGTCGAGGTGCTGTGCCCCATCGTCGAAGCCATGCGCGAGCTGGGGGTGGAGCAATGAGCCAAGTGCTTACGGAGTCAATCGCCCGCAATTGGGGCGCGTCCGTTGCCGAGGAGGTCATACAGACCATCTGCGACGGCTGCGCCAAGGGCAACCTAGACTTCACGAGTCCCGACTTCTGCCCGATACAGGTCAACTACGGCTGGGAGGGCGAGGACGAGCACATCATGTGTGAGGTACCGGAGCGGGGCAAGATGGGACTGCGCGTCTGGTGTACGGAGTTCGAGGAGGTTGACGAGTGAGCGCGATAGACGATATCGCTGCATATCTCGCAAGCCTTGAGACGGGCGGCAAGAACATTGACCAAATCATCTTTGACGAGTTGACGCCCGTCGTGCGGTGCGGTGACTGCAGGTATTACAAGCCAAACACATACAGCCATTTCACGTGCGAGTTGCTCATGTTCCATGCGCAACCAAACGACTTCTGCTGTTGGGGAGAGAGGGAGGACGCATGAGTACGCCAAGCCCATTCACTGTCACCAAGGACGGACCGTCCTATCGCGTCGAGCTTGACGTGCATTACATCTCGGAAGCGGAAATGCAGATGCTTCGCAGGTACATTACGACGCTCAATGACGAGAACGCCAAGCTGCGGGAGTTGGTGGACTACATGACGCCCATCGCGTGGTACGCGGCGAGCGAACGGGAGCGCGACCGTATGCGCGAGCTGGGAGTGGAGGTGAACAAGTGACCCGATACGAACAGATAGTCGTTCGTAGGATTGTCGAGGTGCGCAGCGAGATGCTCGACGCCATCCATGCGAACGACATTAATCAATACGACAGCGACATTCAGGTGATGCGCCACACGATAGACGAGCTGCTTGACCTGCTGGTCGAGTTTAACCGTCCTGTGGAAGAGCCGGGAGTGAAGGTGTAAGGATGAAAATAACCATCTTCTCGGAAGAGCTGCGTAAATGTCTCAACGCCGCTGGTCTGTCCGATTGTGGCGAGAATGACACGTGGAACTATTGGTACCAGCGTCTTATGAATGCTTACAACGAATCCGTTGAACGACAGATAGTGACCGAGCAAGCCGAGAACGCCAAGCTGCGGGAGCTTGTGCGGGACATGTTCCGTGACTTCGCCAACGCTGACAATGAGCTAAAGCGCTACCAAGGACGGACATTTATGGCTGTGACCCGCTATGTGCCACGCATGAGGGAGCTGGGGGTGGAGCAATGAGCAGCATTGGCCCGAACCTTGCACACTCTGGCTGGGTGCGCGGGCGTCACTGGGCCGTCATGTACAAGTGCTATCGGTGTGGGCATGTCGAGACGTTCGAGTACGAGCAGAATGACAACGACGGCAACTTGCAGTGCCAACCAACCCCGGCGGGATGGACTGACCGGGAAATGCTCCTATGCCCGAACTGCACGGTGGCGTTTGAGAGATGGATGGAGTTCAAAAGATGATGACAGGGCAAACCAACATGACAGCGACCGAGCGTCTGCGTGCGCTGCTGGACGAGCGCGGGGTGAGGTGGTCTGCCGTGACACCGCGCAAGACCAAATGGTACTCACCCGTAGTCAACGGCCCCGTTGCCGTGGGCGAGTGGAATGATAAGCTGGTGCTCGACACTGGATACGTCGATGTTACCCCCGAGCAGGCCATAGCTGCGACGCTTGGGCCGGGGGCGTGCCACATCGACCTCGTGGGCTACAACGAGCGAGAGGACAGGTTCCAGTGCAGTTCGTGTGACTGGTCTATGTGGTTCAAGCATGGAACATGGCCGCGCTTCAACTACTGCCCCAACTGCGGAAGGAAGGTGGTCGAGTGATTGACGAGCGCCTAGAGGGAGAGGAGCCACCGCGCCACCGCAAGAAGGCCAAGAGGAGCCACGTCCGCAGCGACCACAAGCACGAGTACGAGCAGGTCTGCATCGACGGCCACGGGTACATCGTCTCGCACGGCATCAAGGCACCGTTCTACTGGGTCGGCAGTAGGTGCCGGGTCTGCGGGAGGCTGCAGGACGCGAGGGTGAGGCCCGACATGCACGAGCCGCCCGATGGGATGCGGCTGTTCGAGGTCGCAGACTTCGTCCTGTTCAACATTGGCAGCGAGCTGCCTGAAAGCCACGAGGTAAGGAGGGGCTAATGCCACCTGAGAGTCAGACAATCACGTTCAAATTCAACACGGTGTCCATCACCGCACCCGAGACAGACAAGCACGGCGGATTCCATTCTAGCTGGCTGCACAACATTGGCTACCACGTCAACGAGGACGAGGCCACGCCTGAGCGCGTCGTCCGCAACGGCCCTGCCACCGTCGTGTTCTGGAAGGACGGCACCAAGACGGTGGTCAAGTGCCACGATGAGGACTACGACCCCGAGAAGGGGCTGGCGATGGCCCTGTGCCGCAAGCTGTGGGGCCGCTGCCAGACCGAACGGTTCGTGAAGATGGTTGAGGAGCAGGAGGCGCGATGAGGTCCGTGCTGATTCCGCTCGACATGTGCATCGACAGAAGCGCACGCATCCTATCGAGGGTCGCCAAGACCTCCCTTGACGGCAGCTGTGTGAGCGGCGAGAAGCCGGAGCGACTCGCCGAGGGGATGCTGCACGCGCTCGGCTTCAAGGTTGTGAGTGAGCTGCGCGGCGACCTTGACGAGTTCGAGGAGGGATAGATGGAGCAGACTGATGCGGCGCTGGCCGAGCTTGCGCGGCAGCTTGGAATCAGCGTCGGGGAGCTTTGGGGATGGTTGCAGGGCAACGGCATCGAGGCTTATGCGGCGGCAAGGGTGGCATACGGACTCACCGAGGTCATAGGATGCCTGCTCCTGTTCGCCGTGTGCGCAGTGGTATTTGCGAGCACGCTGAGGGCCTTGGAGAAGGTCGACTTCGATGGCGAGTTCTGCTGCGTGGCGGCACTGGTCACCGCTGGAATCATCGGCATCATCGCAATGATTGGTGTGGTGTTGTGCGTACCGTCGCTCGTCGGCTGGATGGTCTCGCCGGAGGGCATGGTGATGGACGTGCTGCTGAACTAGGCAACTGGTTGCTGTAGTTTGTCATGGAAACGCTTCCACGACAAACAAAGACGCCGATTCTCGCCCGATTCTTGTCAAAATCGCCGATTCCGCTTGTTGTAAACCCCCTTTCACGACAAACAAAAAAAGGCCCCCACCCTGCGGGATGCAGAGTGGGGGCTTTTCTCGTCTAGCGGCACCGGTGTTGCGAAAGGAGGAGGTTGGGCATGGCGATGGAGGGCTGGTGCCGCGAGAGAGCTACAGGAAAACCGTCGAGCACCGCCCGAGGATGAATCCGAGTGCGAATATCAGGAACACGTCGAGGGCGAACCCAACGGCAACGAACAGGCCGTATGACTCGTGCCACTCGTCGTCGTCCATGAGTTGCGACCTCACTGGTCCCACTTCCCGTCGTTGAGGGAGCGCTGCAGGGCCTTGCCCGTGTCGCGCCCG